>ERZ825525.2005-NODE-2005-length-14601-cov-4.822975_pt1 | contig 14601 bp, 8 predicted proteins | sample MGYA00519930_ERZ825525 | MGnify/ENA primary metagenome ERZ825525 (study PRJEB31778, sample SAMEA3449203) | human gut metagenome | biome: human gut; feature: human-associated habitat; material: faeces | place: United Kingdom | collected 2010/2012 ... | reverse complement strand
AACAAACGCCTTAATGCAAACAAAAGCATTTCGGGCAGGTAACGGATAAGTAACAAAACTCACCGTCGAACCTGCCCGATTCTGCTATTTTATTGCTTCGGGCACATGCGGAAAAGAGAATTAAATACTTATAAACAAGACATTTACTCTTTTCTGCATATTCCGTTACCTACAAATACCGAACCAAATTGGACCGCAGTTCGATATGATTATTCAAACTCTTACAACCTATTCAAGAGTTGGAAATCCGTGTTATTATCCAAGTTATTTGAAATCTGCTTTTTCAATCCAGCATTTTCAAATTTCCCACTGTTGCCAATGACAGTCCCCGACGCAGCAGGACGATCGAATACAAGCGAGCTCGGCATTGCTACTTGGCTTTCGAATACCACGCCATTCTGCTTAACTGAAGTTGACAGAACTGTACATCCAGAAAGTACACTCGACAGTTTACTTGCATGCAGAATTGTAGCAGCAGACTTCGAAGCAGCTACAGAAGCACCTGAACTCTTCCTTGTCATTGTATAAGGACCTATCGGATAATCCTTATCGGTATATCCTTCAGCTGCCTTTTGCCAATAAATATCTTGTCCAAGAACCCAGAAGAAGTCCATCGAACTGGTAGTAAAATTACCCATTCCCTCGACACTTCCTTGATATAGAGTAATCGTTGCTGAGTTTTTATCTGCATTAAGCTTTCCGGTAAATCCGGGATAACCACCGTTAATAATATAATATTTTCCCTGCAAAAGTGCCCGTCCTGTAAGAGTCAGGACACTTCCATCCTCCGGATCGGTATATAAACTCTGGCCTTCCAATATCTCAAAATTTCCGGTAGCACTATCGAATTTAGCCGACGGAAGAATCTGCGACTGGTCACGAATCGTAGTAATGCCCCATCCTTGTAATTTATAGGATGAATTAGCAACCCCCTGAATGAACGTAACGTCGAAAGAAAGCGGCGCAGCATTCACCTCAGACGAAGTGCTGGTTAAAGTCCACGTACCGAGCCATGCCTTGTAAGCATCGGAAGCCTCCCCACCACCTTCAGTAGTGGCTGCGACATGCTTTGTAGTCGATTTACCAGCCGAATCCGTAACTTTTAAAATACAAGTATAGGAAGTAGCGGGATCTAATCCACTAAAGGTTACTCCAATTCCGGGATTCTGAACAAGCCCGTCCAACCATCCGTCTTTAGTAGACATATCTGTTCCGTTCTGAGTAACTATAGCATCATAAGAAGCTCCCTGAGCAAGTACTTTTTCAACATCCGAAGTTAAAAATACTCCATAATACGCACCTGTTGCAGTCGGAGCATAGGCTCCCATATAAACCTTAGTGTCTGTATTTGCACCATTAGCATCTCCAGCACGAAGTGTCAAAGTCAGTTCCGGACCATCGCCCGTTTCACCGTCATCTGCAAGTGTGGTAAACCTCTCTTTGGTCACTGCCGTTGTTCCAGCAGTTCCGTTACATCCGAAAGCGACTACACAATATTCCGTTTCAGGATCAAAAGGAATATATTGCTCTATCAGCTCCTTAGAATAGCCATCAGGACCCGTAGACAAATATTTGGTAACATCACCGTCATTCGCGCCAATAATAGCTGCAATCAACTGATTGTCATCAGGTATCTGATCGACAACGGAAGCCGGATAAATATCAAAATAATAGGTATCGGAATTATTAGACGGAGTAATGTTAATATCAGCGCCTTTCGCTCCGATATTCGTTACAGCGATAGTAAAAGTCAAATCGCCGCCCTGAGCAGCATCAGTAGTTGCCGAAGCTGAATCGACCGTTGTTTTTCCATTGGCACTCGTAACGGAAACAATCGCCGTAACCGCCGTAGCAGCAGGCACACCGCGGCAAGGCAGGTCATAACCGTCAGCGCTGTTTATCTTCTCAACCTGCTCAGTCTTAAGTGTCGGATCAGTCGTAACTCCGGCCAAAATCTCAGCAAGCGTTTTTCCCTCGGCAAGCGCCTTATCGACAGCAGATTTCATAAGGAATGCCGCTTTTGCCGAAACTATATCCGAGGACTTGATATGGCAGGTGACATACGAAGAAGTGTTCGCACCGCTGGCGTCGCCCGCTCTCATGGAAAGGGTCAATTCAGGAGCAGGCTCCGGAGCATCGTCCGTCTTGAACGCCTCTTTCACCAGATCGGAGGTGAAGCGGCCGTCCGTCAGCATGCCGAGCGCAACGGCGTAGTAGTCGGTGCCGGCCGTCAGATCGGTGATTTTCTGCGGTGCGCTTCCCTTGACGAGGGCCGTTGCGAGATACTCGCTGAGCGGCAGCACCTTCTTATCCGCGATAGCTTTCAGATTGTCGAGAATATGCTGGGCATAGGCCGCGTCGGACTCGAACGTGTCGAACTCGGCCTTCTTTACAGCCGCATAATAGTAGGTAGCTTGGTCGTTGCTGGGAGTTACCGTTACGGTAGCTTCGGTCTGGGCTACATCCGAAACAGCGACACTAAACGAATAAGAGGGGGGGGGTCCGACTTTGTCGTCGTCGTCATTACAGCCTGAGGTGACAAACAGAAGAGTCACGGCTGCCAATAACATGCGCAAGTAAGATTTGAGCGTCATAGGCTTAAAATTAAATTAATAAAATTGACAAGATATAACAATTCGTCCGGCAAGGAACGCTAAAAATTATATTACGTTAGCAAATATAAGTATTTATATTCGTAATTGTATCATTCAGATACAAGAAAAACGGCATGCCGGATCAGGTTTCGCAGGCCGTTTGATTACAATATTGAGAAATCCGGGGGCATTTGATTACAAAATCCAATCATCGACGGCAATATTCAGTGATATTTTTGAAGCAAAAAATATTTTTCAGATTTTTTCAAAAAATTTATTTTCAACGCATGCCGGACCTCGGTGCGGGCCGGAACAGCAGGCTGCGGGCATCCGGCAGCAGATTCGCGCAGAACGAAAAAACTGCGGCGCATATGCGCCGCAGCTCGATTATAGGAATACGGAAGAGGCTATCTTCTGGGAGTCCGGACTCTGTTTTTCGGAGACCGGGCCGCAGCCGCCGTCTTCAAGGAGACCTCTTCAGCCTGCTTCAAGCCTGCATTTATGCCGACAAGGCATTTGATCTGAGCGGGTTTGCCACCGGATAACGCCTCTGCGTTGCCGGACATTTCCGCACCCCGGACCATCTTTTCGGACAGGGCCGAGGTCCGCTCCCGGCGCAGATTTATCAACTGCGAAGCAGCGGCCTGCGGCATGTTCGGCTCTTCGAGCGGCCGGAAAACCTTCGGGACATCGAGTCCGGGCAGCAGCGAACTGCACAACACGGGTAGTTTAACGCCTGCGGCCGCGGCTTTCGACGCTCCCGACAGTTCGGAGATGGGCGAGGCCCCGGACTTGGTGAAGCGCACTCCCAGCCGGAAGATTTCACCGACATTGCCCGATGCGTCTTCGGCGACGGCGAGGAAGGTGCACTGGGTATCCCACGAGCAGGTGAAATTAATCTTCGCGGCATCCTTCACGCCCTGAGACTTCAGCGCGTTGATGATCGTGGCTTCGGAAACCGCTCCGGGGTCCGTATAATCGCCGGTATAAAGGGCTACGTACCAATGCGCGGCATCAGCCGAACGGGTAACCGTTACGGGAATATACGCTTTCCCCGACGCATTGGATGATACTCCGGCCGCAACGGCCTCGTCGCCGTCGAAGTACTTGTCATAGGCCGCCTCCACCGTCGCGGAACCGGCTACGGCTTCGAGCGTCGTGAATATTTCGCCGACGGCAGGCGTGCCGACAACGTTGCCGCTCAGGTCCACACATGCGGCGTAAGGCCTGTAGGCCGTTTTGGAAGAGAGTTTGCCGTACGCATAGGAAGCGCCCGAATACCAAGCGCCCAGCCCGGCGATAACCTGCACGGGAGTCAGATTTCCGTATTGCGCCGTACCGTAGAGCGCAAACATGTCCGTTACGTGCGACACAAGCGCTTCGGCGTTTCCGCCCAGCTGGGTATAGCTGGCATCTGAAATCACGTCCCAGATATAGGTAACGGGCTCTTTGGTCGTCTCCACGGTTACCGTCGCGCCGCCGGAGGTGATGTCTTCGACTTTGAAGGTGAATCCGGTGCCCGCAGCGTCAGGCCCGGCGCCCGCCGTGAACTTGGCTTTCGTGACACCCGTCGTCGCCGAAGCGCCGTCGTATCCGAACGCGACGAGATAGTATTCGGCGCCGGGCATCATGGCGAGCTCCCCGCCGAAATCCGTAGGTGCGGTCGCATAATCGCCGGTCACCAGCAGCCACGAGATAATCTGGCCGTACTTCTGCTCGACGGAAGCGATGATTTCGGCATCGGACATGCCCTTGATTTCATCGGCCAGCATGAAATCGAGCATATAGGGATCTTCGTCGTTGGAGGCCGTAATCGCAGCCGTCACACCGCCGGGAATCGGCTCCGCCGAGGTGTCGATAGCGATCGACAGCGTCAGATCGGAGGTCGCCGCTGTCTCCGTTGTAAACTCATGGCGCGTAACGGCCGTCGTCGCCGCCGTATTGTACCCGAAGGCAAGCACGTAATAGGAGGTCCCGGCCGTCAGGGAGGTCGGTTTGTAACCGTCTTCGCCTTGGCTCAGCATTCCGGCGATGCCGCCGTATTTCGCATAGGTTTCATCGAGCGCCGCGATCAGCGAAGCGTCATCGGCAAAATTCTCGTCGATCAGTTTTTTGGGCTGGATATCGAAGAAATAGGTCTCGGTATCGTTCGAGGGCGTCACGGTCACCATGGCCGAGGTGGCTTTCAGCTCCGTCACCGCAATGGAGAAAGTGAGGTCCGACGGCGGCACGTCACCGGAGGTCGTAGAGACGTTTTCGCTCTTCACCGTGGAGCGTCCGCCGGCCGAGACGACTTTGAAAATCACCGTATAATCCGTCGAAGGCACGATCACGTCGCCCGCCAGCGTCAGGCCGAGACCTCCCTTCGCATTCAGGGCGGCAATATCCTCGCTCTTGACATCCTGACCGTTGGCATCGGCGATATTTTCGAGCGAAGCGCCCTGCCCGATAAAATCATCCACGATTTGCTTCGGAAGACACGCCATCTTGGCGGATACGGCGGCCTCCGACACGGCAGTGCAGTAGATCATCGTCGAAGTGTTGTTTCCGTCGGCATCGCCGGCACGGGCCGAGAAAGTCAGATCAGGCGCTTCGCCCGTAGGCGCCGTCGTCGAGAATTTGTACATCTGCAGCTCCGAAGTAGGTTCCTCCTTCTCGGCATCGTAGCCGATGGCGTAGACATAGTATTCGGTTCCGGGCTTCAGAGCGAGCATTCCTTCGAACATCTCCGCAGGGTAACCGTCCGGTCCCTGCGTCAGATAGGCGGGAATGATCGCGTCCAAAACGTCGGCGAGAATCTCGTCCTCGGACATTCCCTCGTAGGCCGCCGCCGCAATCACGTCGAAATAATAGGGAGCTTCGTCGTCGGAGGGAATGACGGCGATATCGGCGGCCGTCATGGTGATATTCTCCACCTTGAATTCGAAGGTCAGCTCCGTCGGTTCGGGGGTCGCCGTCGTGAACGGCGTCTTCTTCAAATCGGACGTAACCCGGCCCTCCGGCGTAATGCCGTATACATAGGCATAGTAGTCGGTCGAAGGCTCCAGCGTGACGAATTTGATCGGTTCGCTTCCCGTGGCGATTACGGTTTCCAGATAGGCTTTAAAGGTCAGCTGCTTTTTTTCGGCCTGAGCCTTCAGATAATCGATATCGTCGTCCAGATAAGCCTCGTCGGATCCCAATTTATCGAAATCGGCCTTTTTGACGACAGAGCAATAATAGGTAGCCAGCGCATCGCTGGGAGTTACGGTAACCACGGCGTCGGCAACCCTGATATCCGAAACGGCTATATCAAAGGTGTACTTTTCCGAGGGGGGGGGAATTTCTTCGTCCGAATCTTTGCAACCGACCGCCACGAACAGAAGAGCAATGGCAGCCGATAACACACGCATGTAGGATCTAAGTGTCATAGGCTTAAATTTTAATTAGTAAACAGACAGAATCGACATAACCATTCTTCCGGCAAGGGTTTTACAGAATCGCTACGCAGGTAAAGATAGGCATTTATCCCTGCGGTTGTACCGGCAGGCTCCGGCACGAAACGTCCGCCGAATCCATCCGGCGGACGTTTTGGTTACAACTCGGCAGAGTTATCCCGTTATCGGTTACGAACCGGAACCGATTGCGAAGATATGTAGCAAATATGCAGGTGAAAAAAATTCCGAATAAAAATTAAAATCCACTCAAAAACAGGGAGTTTCACTCCGCATAGAGCAGATACGGCCGGCGCTGGCGGCGGAAACGGCTGAGATCCTCCTGCCAGCACGCGCGGATTTCCGCTTCCGAAGCCCCGGCGAGAATCATCTCGCGGACATAGCCCACGCCGATGAGTTTTTCGAACATCGGAGTGAAGAACCGCTCGCCCAAGCCCAGATTGCGATAAGCCTCGATCACATAGCGCAGCGTCAGCCCCACCTGCCGCGCCTCGTCGAGCGGCATTCGGCTCAGGTCGGCGCCGTGGCAGAGCCGTCCCTCCAGCGGCGGATGCTTGGCCCCTGCCGTCGGCCGTGGCGTAAACGAGAATCCATACCCCTTCATATCGGGATGGCCGTAGATTTCGAATGGCTTGTCTGTTCCGCGCCCAAGACTGACGACCGTCCCTTCGAAAAGACAGAGCGACGGATAGAGGTAGACGGCCCGCTGCGTCGGCAGATTGGGCGACGGCGCGACCGGAAGCCCGTAAGGTGTCGCATGGGTGTAATTGCGGCAGCAGACCACATCCAGCCTGCATTTCCGGCTCCAGCCCTCGCCGACGGCCATCCGGGCGATCTCGCCCATCGTAAGCCCGTGCAGCACGGGAATCGGCAAGGCTCCGACGCCCGACTTGTACTTCATGTCGAGCACCGGCCCGTCGATCAGATGCCCGTTAGGATTGGGCCGGTCGAGCACGACGACCGTACGGCCGAATTCGGCACAGGCATCCATCATGCGGAGCATCGTTATATAATAGGTGTAGAACCGCAGTCCGACGTCCTGCATATCGACCACCAGCACGTCGAACGACTGCATCGCCTCGTCCGAGGGGCGTTTGGTATTGCCGTCGTAGAGCGACCGAATCGGGATTCCCGTCCGCTCGTCCACCGAGTTTCCGACATGCTCGCCCGCATCGGCCGTTCCCCGGAATCCGTGTTCGGGCGAAAAGCTCCCCGTCACATTGAATCCGCGGCCGTGCAGCAGATCGACCAGATGGATCGTCCCGTCGGCGGAAGCCCCCGGCAAACGAGCCGGCCGACACCCGGCCCTGTCCGGCAAAGCCGCCGCTTCGCCTGCGGATACTCCCGACAGTTGTTCCGCCTCTGCCGCGTATTTCCCCTGCGCCGGTTCGCAGAAACGCGCGGCGGCGGTATGGTTCGCCAGCACGGCCACGCGCAGGCCCTTCAGTTTCGGGAAATAGGCCGCAGTGTCGGTCATGCCGACCAGCACCGGAGCATGCAGAAGCGGTGCGCCGCAGGCCGATTCGGGCTGCGCCCCCTGAGCCACAGCGCGCGGCGCGACGGCCAAGGCCGCAAGCGTCAGGAAAACGAGTAGTCTCTTCATCTTACAAAGATAACAATCTTATCGTACGGCGAAACCCCGGATCAGGCTTCTGCGCCGTACTCCATCAGGTAAGCCTTGATGAATTCGTCCAGCCCCCCGTCCATGACGGCTTCGACAGCCGAGGTCTGCACGCCCGTCCGGTGATCCTTGACGCGGCGGTCGTCGAAGACGTAGGAACGGATCTGCGAACCCCATTCGATCTTCTTTTTCGACGCCTCCAAAGCCTGCTGCGTGGCCATGCGTTTGTCCAGCTCGCGCTGGTAGAGCTTCGATTTGAGGATGCGCATGGCGTTCTCGCGGTTCATCAGCTGCGAGCGGGTCTCCATGTTCTCGATCAGGAACTCCACCGCTTCGCCCGTATCGGCATCCTTGCCGTGATAACGCAGGCGCACGGCGGTTTCGACCTTATTGACGTTCTGACCGCCCGCACCGCTGGCGCGGAACGTATCCCACTCTATGTCCGAGGGATTCACCGTCACCTCGATCGTATCGTCCACGGCGGGCGACACGAAAACCGACGCGAAAGTCGTCTGCCGCTTGTTGTTGGCGTTGAAGGGCGAAAGGCGCACCATGCGGTGCACGCCGTTCTCGCTCTTGAGGTAGCCGTACGCATACTCGCCTTCGAACTCCAGCGTGCAGGACTTCACCCCCACCTCGTCGCCGGCCTGATAGTCGAGCACCTTGACCTTGTAGCCGTGCGCCTCGCCCCAGCGGGTATACATGCGCAGCAGCATCGACGCCCAGTCGAGCGCTTCGGTGCCGCCGGCCCCGGCGTTGATGTCGAGAATCGCCCCCAGCTTGTCCTCGTCGCGGCGCAGCATGTTGCGCATTTCGAGTTTCTCGATGCGCTCCAGCGTCTGCGCATAATGGGCGTCCATCTCCTGCTCGCTCACCACGCCCTCCTTCACGAATTCGGGCATCAGCGCAAGATCCTCGACGTCCTTCGCAACGGCGTCGTAATCGTCCACCCACGCCTTGATGGCCGCCACGCGGCGCAGCTGTTCGCGCGCCTGATCCGGGTTGTCCCAGAAATCCGGCACTTGGGTCTTCTCCTCTTCGTTGAGCAGGTCGATGCGCTTCTGTTCGATGTTCAGACAGCGCTCCAGCGCACCGCTGCGCTGTTCCAAATCCTTTATCTGATCTGCAAGTATCATAGGCAATCAATTAACAAAAAAAAGCGTCCGCTCAGGGCTTCACGCCCAGTTTGCGTTCCACGAATTCCAGCACGAAACCGGTCGTACCGTCGATTCCCAGCACCGACGAATCGATGCAGAGATCATAGGTCTCGGCCATTCCCCACGTGCCGCTGCTGTAATAATTGTAGTAGGCGGCGCGCCGGGCGTCGGTGCGGTCCATCAGGCTCTCCGCCTCTCCGGGCGCGATGCCGTGCAGGCGGCAGAGCCGCTCGATACGTTCGGCACGGCCGGCCGCGATGAAAATATTCACGGTGCGCGGATGATCGCGCAGGATATAGTCGGCGCAGCGGCCCACGAAAACGCACGATTCGCGCGAAGCGAGGTCGCGGATCACGTCGCTCTGGATTTTGAACAGCGCATCGCTGCTCAGCACGTTGCTCCCCGAATATTCGCTTCCGACGAACGGCGAACGCAGATAACCGATGAAGGTCGCGAACAGGTTGCGCGACTCCTTTTCGTCGGCTTTCTCGAAAATTTCGGGGCAGATGCCGCTCTGCTCGGCGGCCAGATTGATCAGCTGCTTGTCGTAAACGCCGATTCCGAGTCTCGCCGCCACGGCCTCGCCGCCGTTCACCAGCGCCAGCGCGAAGATGGGCGCGATCAGCAGCGCCGCCAGCATCAGCAGGCCCTGGAAGAAGTCCGTCCAGCACACCGCGTTGAAGCCGCCCAGGAAGGTGTACGCGATGATGATGAACGCCGCCAGATACATCGCCGTAGTCTCGTTTATGCCTATGACCGTGCTGAACAGCGTGCCGCAGGCCTTGATGCTCGACGCCGCGTATATCGTGTACGCCACCAGGAAGATGATCGCGCAGATGATCTGCAAAAACTTGCTCTTCGACAGGAAACGGTTCGTCAGATACTGCGGTATCGTGATCGAGTCCTTCGCCGCTATCGAGAACTTCCTCAGCCTCGGCGCTTCAAATATCCACGAGAGCGCGTAGCCTATCGCAAGACCCACCGCGATCCAGATCTGGCCCATGCCCAGCGCGTACACCGACGCCGGCAGGCCCATAAGTACCCAGGCGCTCATGTCCGAGGCGCCCGCCGACAGCGCCGATACCCACGGCCCCATCTGACGCCCGCCCAGGAAGTAGTCCTTCTCGTTGTCGCCCTTGCTCTTGGCGAAGAAATAGATGCCTATCCCCACCATGAACACAAAGTAGATGATAAATACCACAAGCTCTGCTACGTTCATTCCGTCTACCCCACACATGAAAAAAATTAATACATTCCATCAACTTTACAAATGAATGCTTTTGAATTATAATCTTCATCAGGCCAATTGGCAAGCCCCGGGCCCGGATTTTTGGGGCGCAAAGGGGCTTTTTTCGGGCCTTACATCAAATTTATTGATTTATTTTCATCTATACATGAAAGGAATTCATGTAACATGCCGGTAAGCAAGTATGAGGCGTTTTTGAAGGCGGCGGAGCTGGGGAGCCTGACGCGGGCGGCGGCGGAGCTGGGGGTGACTCAGTCGGCGGTGTCGCACATGATAGGCTCGCTGGAGGAGGAGCTGGGCTTCTCCTTATTAAAAAGAGGGCGCACGGGCGCGCGGCCTACGGCGGAGGGCGAGCGGGTGCTGCCCGCCATCCGGGGCATGCTGAACTCGAAGGAGCAGCTGGAGCAGACGGCGGCGGCCATCCGGGGCCTGGACTGCGGCACGGTGAGGATAGGCACCTTCACCAGCGTGGCGGTGCACTGGCTGCCGGGGATGATAAAGCGCTTTCAGGCGGCCTACCCCAACGTGGAGCTCAAGCTGATGAACGGCGACTACCACGACGTGGAGCAGTGGCTATCGGACGGGAGCTGCGACCTCGGCTTCGTGGCGCTGCCGACCAAGCAGCGCGGGCGGGTTACGGCGCTGCTGGAGGACCGGCTGCTGGCCGTGGTGCCTCGGGACCACCGCCTCGCGAGCCTGCCGCGCTTCCCCATCAAGGAGGTGGAGCACGAGCCCTTCATCAGTTTGCTGGAGACCAGCGACCACGACGCGCGCCGCGCGCTGGAGGCCGCGGGCGTCACGCCCAACATACGGTACACGACCAAGGACGACTACGCCATAATCGCCATGGTGGAGCAGGGCCTCGGCGTGAGCATAATGCCGGAGCTGCTGCTCTCGGGCCGCAGCGACAACGTCCGCGTCATGGAGCTGACCCCGCCCGCGAGCCGGACCATCGGCCTCTGTCTCCCCGACGCGGACAGGGCCGGCCCCGCCACGCTCCGCTTCGCCGACTGCGTCTCCGACTGGGTCCGCGAGCACTATTCACGGTTACAGAACACCTTGTCGTGAATTAGCGTATGAAATATTTTGCAACCTCTGACCCAACAAATTCATTTTAAGGCTTGAAATAAGGTTTGGCATGGCGTATACTGAGTTTGTCTTGAAATTTGCGGAAATGCAAAATGCAATTTTTTTGTCAAAGGGAGGATCACAAATGAAAAAGAGAATAGCCGCGCTGGTACTGTGCCTGGCACTGGTATTTGCGCTCGCCGCCTGCGGAGAGGCCGCCCCCGCGACCGAGAGCGCAGCCCCCACGGAGAGCGCCGCGCCCGTCGCCCCGGCGGACGTCCCCGACCTGGATGTCTCCGCCAACCTCGACTTCGGCACCGGCAGCTCCACCGGCACCTACTACGGCTTCGGCGGCGCCTTCGGCACCTACATCTCCAACAACACCGGCGTGACCATCACCGCCGTCACCACCGCCGGCTCTCAGGCCAACATCGAGATGGTCGACGCGGGCGAGTATGACCTCGGATTCGTGCAGTCCGACGTCATGAGCTACGCCTACAGCGGCACCAACCTCTTCACCGAGCCCGTGACCGGCTTCACCACCCTCGCGGCCCTCTACATGGAGCAGGTGCAGATCGTCACCCTCGACCCCGAGATAAAGACCGTCGGCGACCTGGCCGGCAAGACCGTCTCCATCGGCGCCGTCGGCTCCGGCGTGTACTTCAACGCCATCGACGTGCTCGGCGCCTATGACCTCACCGAGGACGACATCAGCCCCGTCTACCAGAACTTCGACGACAGCGTCGAGAGCCTGCAGGACGGCCGCATCGACGCCGCCTTCATCGTCGCCGGCGCCCCCACCACCAGCATCGTGCAGCTGGCCACCACCCAGGAGGTCCACCTCGTCAGCCTCGACCAGGAGCACATCGACAAGCTCATCGAGGTCAGCCCCTACTACAGCGCCTACACCATCAGCGCCGACGTCTACGGCACCGCTGAGGACTGCACCACCGTCGCCATCAGCGCCGTGCTGATCGGCCGCGCGGACCTCGACCCCGACGTGGCCTACACCATCGTCTACACGCTCTTCCAGAACGCGGACAAGATCAGCCACGCCAAGGCTGCCGAGCTGAGCCGTGAGTTCGGCGCCTCCGTCACGGACGTCCCCTACAACGAGGGCGCCGCCCGCTACTTCGAGGAGCAGGGCTTCACCGTTCCGACGGCCTGAGCTCGCACTTTTGAACTCGCGTCAGTCCGCGGCGCCCTGGCTGGGCGCCGCGGCTTTCGCAAGGGAGGTATACAATGTCTGAGAAGAAAAAGAAAACAGACGGCCTGTTCGACAGCCGGATAGTCGACTCCGACGTCAGCGAGCAGCCGCACTACGAGCATCCGCACGTCAAGGGCTTTGACGGGGCGTCCTTCGAGCCGGAGGAGGACCAGTCCGCCGACGTGGGCACGATGGAGGACGTCGAGGCCATCATGCGCAAGTACGACCGCGAGTCGAACACGCGCATCTGGCAGGGCACTCCCAAGCTCATCGTCGATATCCTCATGGCGCTCTTCTCGGCCTACTGCATCTACTCCACGCTTACCACCAAGGCCGCCATCGAGATACGCCTCACCGCCTTCATGGGCTGCATCATGATCCTCGGCTTCCTGACCTACCCGGCCAGCAAGAAGCACGTCAAGGTCAACTCCCTGCCGTGGTACGACATCGTGCTCATGATCCTGGGCGCGGCGGCGTTCTTCTATTACAGCTTCTCCTACAACGACCTGAGCCGCGTGCTCACGAGTCCCATCCGCATGACGATGACCTACAACATCATCGGCATAGTCGGCGTGCTCGTGCTCGCGGAGCTCTGCCGCCGCTGCGTGGGCCTGCCCATACTCTTCGTGGCGGGCGCGCTGCTCATATACACCTTTGCAAGCGGCCAGAGCCTCAACGCCGTCATCCACAGCCTCTTCTACTCCACGCAGGGCATCCTCTCCACGCCTGTCAACGTCTGCGCCAAGTTCATCGTGGTGTTCATAATCTTCGGCGCCTTCCTTGAGCGCACGGGCATAGCGAACTTCTTCATAGACCTGGCCAACTCCGTGGCGGGCTCCGCCTCCGGCGGCCCGGCCAAGGTCGCGGTCGTGGCAAGCGCGCTGGAGGGCATGGTGTCCGGCAGTTCGGTCGCCAACACCGTCGGCTCCGGCTCCATCACGATACCCATGATGAAAAAGACCGGCTACCGCGCCGAATTCGCCGGCGCAGTCGAGGCCGCAGCCTCCACCGGCGGCCAGATCATGCCGCCCATCATGGGCGCCGCCGCCTTCCTGATGACCGAGTACGTCAACGAGCCCTACGGCCAGATCGCCGTGCGCGCCATACTGCCCGCGGTGCTCTACTTCCTCGGCATCTTCATCGCGGTCCACCTCGAGGCCAAGAAGTTCGGCCTGCGCGGCATCCCCCGCAGCGAGCTGCCGAAGTTCTCCCAGCTCATCCGCAAGATATATCTTCTTGCCCCGCTGGTGATACTCATCTACCTCGTCACCTCAAACTCGAACACCATCCAGGTCAGCGCCTCCATCGCCATCATCGTGGCGGTAGTGGCCAGCCTGTTCGACAAGGACAACCGCATAACGCCCAAGCGCTTTTTCGAGGCGCTGGCGGCCGGCGCCAGGGGCACCATCACGGTCGCCGTGGCCTGCGGCATCGCGGGCGTCATCGCCGGCTGCATCACGGTCACCGGCCTGGGCAGCAAGCTGATAAGCGGCGTCATCGCCCTCTCCGGCGGCAACGTGATGATCGGCCTGGTGCTGACGATGATCTGCTGCATCATCCTCGGCATGGGCGTGCCGACCACGGCCAACTACTGCATCATGGCGACGACCTGCGCCCCCATACTCCAGGAGCTGGGCGTGAACCTCATCGCGGCGCACTTCTTTGTGTTCTACTTCGGCATCGTGGCGGACATCACGCCGCCGGTCGCGCTCGCGGCCTACGCCGGCAGCGCCATCGCCAAGAGCAACCCGATGAAGACGGGCGTGCAGGCCACGAAGCTGGCCATAGGCGCGTTCATAGTGCCGTACGTGTTCGCGCTGAACCCGTCGATGCTGTTCATTAACGCGAGCGTGGGCGACATAGTGCTCATCTGCGCCACGGCGGTGCTGGGCATGTTCGGCATAGCTGCGGCGATGAACGGCTATCTGTTCAAGAAGATCCAGTGGTATATGCGCATCGCCTTCATGGTGGGCGGCCTGATGCTGCTGGTCCCCGGCCTGGCGACGGACATAGCCGGCCTGGTGCTGCTCGCAGCCCTCACGTCCTACCAGTACCTGAGCAGCCGCAAGGGCACCGCCCCCGCCGCCTGACCCCGCCCTCCGCTGCACAAATAAGAGCTTCGTCCAAGGGGAACCCCCAAAAAAGGGGTTCCCCTTTTCAACATCTGATAAGGCGGCCCCTCATTTGTGCCTGTACGTGTGCGCCGTTCCCCGGTCAAAAGCTGCCGCCCCCTACTGCCAATTCCACCCCATTTCTTTGCTCTTGCGCAAAGAA
>ERZ825525.1999-NODE-1999-length-14655-cov-3.428493_pt1 | contig 14655 bp, 7 predicted proteins | sample MGYA00519930_ERZ825525 | MGnify/ENA primary metagenome ERZ825525 (study PRJEB31778, sample SAMEA3449203) | human gut metagenome | biome: human gut; feature: human-associated habitat; material: faeces | place: United Kingdom | collected 2010/2012 ... | reverse complement strand
TATATCCTCAATGCAAACGATCTGTGCACCGCCCCCTTCATCGACCTCATCTGCAAGGCAGGTGTGGACAGCCTGAAGATCGAGGGCCGCGCCAAGACGTTCTACTATGTCGCCAGCGTCACCGCCGCCTACCGCAAGGCTTTGGATCAGTATCTGGCCGACCCGCTCAACGATAACTTTGAGCTGAGCGATGATGTTCTGGCCGAGCTGACCCGTACCAGCCACCGGCACTACTCCCCGGGCTTTTACTTTGGCCGCGACCAGGCCCGTCAGGCAACCGACAGCGCTACTTATATCCGTGAGTGGGAGTTTGTGGGCACTGTGGAAAGCTGGGAGAATGGTGTTGCCTCCTGCCAGCAGCGCGGCAAATGGAGCCTTGGGGATACGTTGGAGGTGCTCTGCCCGGATGGGCGCAGCATCCCGCTGCACCCGGAGTGGATCAAAAACGAGGCAGGGGAGAGCGTGGAATCCACCCCCCACGCCATGGAAAAGTACACCATCCCCACCCCGGAGCTGCCCCCCATGAGTCTGCTTCGCCGGAAGGTAGAAACTCTTGACAAATGATTCCAGAAGCAGTAAAATAATAAAGTCAAAATGAACGATGTCCTCTGGCTCTAGTGGTCAGAGGACAGTTGAGGGCTCGTAGCTCAGTTGGGATGAGCGTTCGGTTCGCATCCGAAAGGTCGAGGGTTCGACTCCCTTCGAGTCCATACAGCAGAAAACCGCTCTGTCGTAGCTATACGGCAGGGCGGTTTTCTTGTTTGTAGTTCTAGGAGACGGTGAAGATTATTCTGACTGATCTGGAGCCGGTTCAAAGGTGGAAAATTACTGCTCTTCAAACCTTGAAAGTGCTAGAAATCAAGGTTTCATGCGAGTTAATGCCGTGATACACTCGCAATGGCTCGACACCTGCAAATTGATGTCATAATCGTACATTTTCAGGCTTCGTTCTTGGGAACAATGCGATGTGGGTGTGAGGGAAAGGGGAGGAAAGAGCAGATTGAGCGGTCGTTCTGGGGAACAGAGGAACATTACACAGTGTCATGGTTGATTACATAAACAGTGCTGCGAGAAGCACCTTCCTTATTTAGCCACCGATCATCTACCATTTTAATCAAAAGGTTTCGTGCGCGACGCTGCCCGATGTTTAACAAAGTAGCAGCTTGGGTAGTTGTAATGGATGGGTTTTCGAGGACATAGTTGTAAATTTGCCGCTTTTGTTCATTTGTCGGCACTTTCTCGGCACTGCTCATTGTTTGTCGGCACTCACATATGCTGAGGAATGTCCTGAGCAGCACTGGCGGCATTCAGTTGGTTATGATAGATATTGATACGCAAATCAACTTCACCGCCGATAAATTCTGGATCTCGAAGACCATAGGCTTTGACTTTTCCCATGATGCACGGAATACCACTGCCCCAATGCTCAATAAGAGATGTAAGAGGTATACTATTGGGTATGGCGAGTAAGCCAATCCAAAATAATACCAACGTATGGCATTTTGGGGGATTCCTGTTGATATTTTTCTAACTCCCGTCGGCAAGATTCTTTAATATCGCCGGTGGGATGTTTGGCGACAAAGACCCGAAGGTATGCAGTTAAGGCGGCCTTTCTGTTTTCCGGGATGCGTCTTTCTGAGCAGTTTAGATTGAGAGTATCACAGAGGTCTTTCTTAATAGCATCGTCAGAGGCAGTTATTTCGCCATTGGATAGATATTTGAGAGAAGATAATGTATCTGATTTTAATGGATTGACGCTTAAAGGAGCATTTTTGCGATGTGCATCGCAGGATTTTTCTTTGTCATTGTGAGCATCACGATTTCCATTACATACAGCAAGCATGTTCCGATAATCTAAGGCTTTCTCTTCAGAAGTGGCACTCTGTGGGTCAATATGCTCAATCGTTGCTTTCTTTCCTTTTTCTGGAATTCGACACATGCAATAAGCACAAATACACCCTTGTTCCTGAATTAGACGATTCAGAACTATAGTATAAACATCGATGGGAGTTCCATCGGAATTACTTTTTCCTGAGGGAGCACCATGCATATCTCGGTAGGATGCATTAGGCTGTTGTTTGTATTTCGTAAGCTCTACAGGCTCAATACCTTTATTGATTTTAATCATAGTTAATCCTCAGCGATTCTCCAAATCGAAACGAACTTCACACTCTGTCAACTTTGGATCGTTGGGATCAACAGTTTCTTTCAGATACTGAAGAATTTTAGATGCTTCTTCAAGGTTACATTCGATGGCGCTATCGAATGCTTCAAATGCTCGTACAACATTTTCGGGACGCTCAGTGGTATGCATTACGCTATGCAGAATTCCGTTGGTATCCCATCCATGCACATTATAGGGTTTAACGATTACATCGTCATTTTCCTGCTTCAGACCGAAAAGATTGTAACTGTCATCTACTTCGCTTATCACTTGAGGAGAATGCGTTGTGATGATAAATTGAATGTTCGGAAAAAGTCCTTTTTAATGCACCGAGAATTTTTCGCTGCCAAGAAGGGTGCATATGAAGTTCAATCTCATCGATGAGTACAATACCTTCTCCCTCAAGTGGATTGCTGCGAGAAGGGTTAGCCAGAGCAATACGACGAGCTAAGTCACCAAAGAGAGCGAGGGTACATTTCTCACCATCAGAAAGATTATCAACGCGCATTTCTAGACCATTCTTCTTGACTGTCATGCGCAGGGGACTACGTTTAACTTTTAGGTCGGAGACATTATCCAACATAGAACAGACAGCTGTGCGGACACACCCTAAAGAAACATCCTCATAATCGAAATTTTTGGTTTCTGTTTTTGTTTCGTTTTCGATGTCTTCCTGATTGCGAAACCACTCAAAAAAGGAACGAAAATCCAATTCATTCTCGCTGGCTCGCTCTAAAGCTGCCAGCTGCGAAAATTCATGATTGGTACGAATTCTAAGAGGAATGTCAAGGACGGAACGATTGGTTCCATAATTGACGAAAATGGGCATATTGTTTTCTGATCCCTCAGAGAGATAAGTTGCTGTAAATTTTTCAACAAAAGAATCGTATAAATCCTTGTATGGAATTACTCGTGGAGCTTTTCCGGGCTTGGCTTTAATATAATCTTTTCTTAAAGACAAGGTTTCACCAGCCAGGCTGAAATCAGCACCAAGGTTCATCATTCCAAAGCCAGCATGAACAGATTCTGTATTTAAGGAGCGGAAAGCAATTCCCTGAGTGTTGCTTAAACGGTTCAAAACTGGCCACATTAAATAATTAATGGCTGTCAGAACGGTTGATTTGCCAGCACCGTTTACACCGAAAAGGACGGTGCTTTTTCCCAGCAAATCAAATTGATGTTCTCTATAGCCCTTGAAGTCATGCACATAGAGGCTTGTGAGTTTCATAGGAAATCCTCCTTGTAATGGTAATTCAATATTACCATGGGTAGGCCAAAAATTCAACAAAAAGAAGTAGAGGAATTACATATAGAAAGTATTTCAGTCAGATTGATGTAGGAACTGAGAGCAAGTACCATAGCTTGTGATGTAAACTCCCTTTTGCGCGCGTGTCATAGCCACATAAAGCAGACATTTTTCGGATGTGATGGATTCTTTTTCGGAGATTGGATCCATGTGATTGATGGCAGCAGCTAGAGGAACAACGCGGTGATTGAGGGCAGCAATAAAGACGTATTTGAATTCGAGCCCCTTCACACGATGCATGGTTGCGACACGAATTCCATCAAAGTTTCGATTGTCAGGTTGATTCCGTTTGATTGCGTAAGAACGGATGCTGGCCTTTGTCAGCAGGGACAGATAATCGTTTGTAAGGTTCTTTGTACGCGCAACGATGCAAATCTCCTTTAGCAAAATACCAGAATTTTGTAGCTTCCGGATTTCAGTATAAATGAAGTTGAATTCTGCGTTTGCATCCGGGAAATTCCGAATGATAGGAGGTTCTCCGTGGGTCAAAGATTGGCATTGGGTTCCGCTATCGGTACTTTCATCCAAATCGTCAAAAGAGAGGCCCTCTAAGAAGGAGAATGCACTATGCCGAATCTCCTCTGTGGTGCGATAGTTGATCTTTAAAATACTGCTTCGGCCGCGGACATTGATACCGCATTTCGATAAGATAGGCCGATTCCGATAGATCCTCTGATGCGCATCACCCACGATAAAAAGATCGTTTGCGTGTTCCGGGCCGGCCAGAGCACGAATCAGGCGATATGCGTTATCGCTTAGATCCTGTCCTTCGTCTACAATGATATGGGCATACTGCGATTTTACACTGCTGCCCTGTAAAAGTTTTGTGCACTCATACATGGCAGTATTGATGTCGCGAATCTGATGCTCTTTCATCAGATTTTGGTAGTTGTCCAGAACCTGCCATACAAGAAGCCTCTTTCTGCGGTCCAGCCGTGTGCCGCGGCCGTTTCGGGAGGCTTTCAGATATTGGTCACGCGTAATCGCCTCCTGTGAAATCACGACCCGATTCCATTCTTCCTGATAAAAAGAAACGTCGTAAGGCAGTTCCGTGTTTGCAAGAAAGAGCGCCTTTTCCCATATAGGAGCCAAGGCGTCATCGTAGCCGATCTGGAAAGAAAAGCCGGACTCGCGCATAAAGCGGCTGACCCATGCGTCAAGATGAATGACTTCAATTTTGCGTAGTTCCTCGATCGAGCAGATCTTGCGGAGATTTTCCTGAATATCTGCGGCGAGGTTCGCCGTATAGGTCGTAAAAAGAATACGCTGCTGCCCGGTGCATTGAGATGCCAGATATTTAGCGCGGTGCAGAGCGACAACCGTTTTTCCCGTTCCTGCACCACCCAGAACACGAACAGGGCCAGAGTAATTTTTCTGCGTCAGATTTCGCTGAGCCGGATGTAAAAAAACACGCCATTTTTCAAGCGGTGCAGCCATGATGCGGCGCAGTTCGTCTTCCCCTTCCACGACGACAAAGGACCGCATGGTAATGGGCTGTTCCAATGCTGCCGACAAATCCTGTGCTGCGGGAGAGGTATTGCATTCTTCGTTAGCAAGTTCCAGAACTTCTTCCATGGAAAAGCCTTCTGCAAGCCAGGCGAGATATTCGTATGCATCTGCCGGGAAGGAAGATCGCGCCTGATAAAACTGTTCTTTTGTTTCAAAGCTGCGGACATAAGGCAGCAGCGCTTCAGGAACACTCAGCCGAAGCAGATCCGCGTCTTTGAAAGCAGAAAACAGAAGCGGCTGACTGTGTGCTGCGATCGGTTCGGAAACCGTTTGTACATCAAAAACCTGAAGTGAACCGGTGTTCGGGTTTACTTCACAGCGTTTTCGGGCGGCCCACTGGTAGGCCTCATCGTGATGATCGACCCATAAAAGCAGATAAACTTCGGATTGACGAACGACAATGCCGCGGTAGGCATCATCGATACGAATGGAATATATTTTTTTATCGATACAAGAGTTTATCTTTTCGTAGTGAATTCCCGGCGAAGCAGGGTCATTCCGGAATTTGTTGACAAGTTCGGTAACTTTGCCCTGCACCTGACGGGGAAGGTGTGCAAAGGCCGTCAAAAAATCAGCGGAAATTGCGACTTTTGCAGTTGTCATACGTTCTTTCCTCCCAATAGATTGCTTAAATCAAGACCAGATAGATCGGCTGCGGTGTATATTTTCCAGCCGAGATGCTCCATCTTTTCTCGATCAATGGACTGTTCAAAAGTCATAAATCCCAATTTCTTGTCCGGCCAAGCAATTTCAATCGTTGCGATGACATTTCCATCTGCACCAGCTGCCTCAAATCCAATGAAATCTTCAGCAGGTGCTGGGATACCGCTTTTCTGTGCCAAGGCAGCGAATGCTTTCGCATCTTCGTCAAATAGCAATTCACCGATGGAATTCCATCCGGAATCGGGTGTGGAAGAGGCTTCCGCCGAAGAACAGCTGCTCTGGGAAACGGGAAGTGCGAGATAGTCCATGCGCCTGAGCCCGGTAGAAGAAACGGCAGCAAATTCTGAGGCAAACTGCATCAGATTGAAAAACTGCCAGAAACCGTTCCACTCCGGTTCGTATTTATCTGTGCGGCTGTTCTTGTCATCGTTCAGGACGGCAAAGACGGTAACAGCACCATCTGCTTTCATGGATGCAGCGGAAATGCCTGCATAGAGAGCCAGATGAGAATTTACAGCACGAGGGACCCACGCTCCATAAGCGGTCAGCCCAAAGCGGAAACTGGAATCTGTAAAATGCAATTGATCGTTCACATCCTGAAAGACCTGATGCCATTGATCGAATGCCGCATTGTTCTTGATGAATGCCGGATACAGCAGAGAAAGTGCATAAGCGTGTGCCTGTGCGTGGAAGATCGTTTCGGCATCCGGCAGATTCAGGTAGGCAATCAAGAGGTCAAACGCAGAAAGCTTTGCAGGATCAAGTACCTCTGCATGGAGCTTTCGTACTTCGGAACGGTACATCACCTTGCCGAGCGGCATTTTTTCGACCGCTAAAACAGAAGTGGCGTAATCCCCCTGCGGGATAAAAACGTTCTGAACATCCTTAAAACTCAGGGACCAGACCCGGAACTGCCCACTGCGGCGGAGTGCTTCACGTTTGATGGTGTCATCGGAAACGATATCCTTGTGATATAGGAAGCCGTCCGTAAACACCGCTAGGGGCTTGTGTCCGGGCGCGGCTACAGGCCAGAACACAAAATCTGGTTTACAGGGAACGGATACACCGTTGCTTGGACCCAGTGAAACCTGAGGTTCAAGTTCCCAAGCAGAGTGCTTCAGTTTGAGATAATAACTGTGTTTTCCGTTTCTTACGGTGTCACTGATATTTGCAGCACCAACTTTTAGACGGATCGCTTCCCAAAAGCGCGATTCCAATTCGCTTTCAAACAGCGGGTTTACAGGAATACTGCTGATCATATCGATTTTTTGGATATGGTCTTTACCGGAAAGAATCGTTTTCAACAGCCGAATGGCAGTTGCACGCGAAATATTACCGATCTGCTGGCTCTGGCGATACGCATATAGGCAATGATAGCAGCCGTCCTTCTGCGGATCGTCTTTGCAGGAGCAGGTTTCCATAACATGAAGGGCTTTTTCAAAAATCTGAATCAAAGAATCTTTTTCATGCATCAACTGCTTCAGATATCCCGTGCCGCCGGGAACCGAATCGTAGATCACGAGATACTGTTTGCGATAGTCGGCATCCGGGACGGGTACTTCGCTGACAGCAGCCCGGAGGTGATCGACATTGCCAAAATATTCTTTCATACCAAGCATGAAGGCCGCAACAAAGGATTCCATCCGGACGGAAGAAGAGTTCATCGTCGTAGCGGGAATCAGAAGTCGGAGAACCTCTGTGCTGAATTCACGATACAGAAACAGACATTCTTCATAGGCATCGGCCTGTGAGAGCGCAGGGATTTTGCGTGTCTTACAGGAATAGCTGTGGTTATTCGGCTTGCTGTCAGTCTGAATCTTACCACAATATTTGCAGATCCGGAACCCTTTGCGCACTTCCTCGACACCAGAAATCGATAACTTTTCACCTGTCAGGTCACTCTCGCCAAAGTTGATCTCCCGCAGCGTTGCTTTACGGACAAATTCGTAACCAAAGGGAAATTCCTCATTGTCCATGCGATAGGCACAGGAGATGTCATGGTCCTCATCTACGTCTACAAGGAGCTGCTTGCAATAAAAGATATTAGAGCGGTCGTCGCTTTCATCACTAATCAAGCTCTTGGCGTAGTCCATGTTAGAGTAGACCATCTGCACTTTCAGCATGTTGCGCATCTGACCGGAATCGGCCCAAGCGGGGCTTCCGCATTGAGGACAGGCTGCTGTGTTCCGGCCAGCTGTTTCAAGCTGCGCATGAGAGCAGTTTGGACACAGACGCCAAAGGGCACTCTGAGCAGTTGTCAGGTCTACCTGATCGATCGTCAGTTTGCGACCATCCACATAGAAACTGTTGCTCGGTGCAAACTCACTGAGGGCAGAGGAAGCGGAGCGGTTGTATTCATAGACGAGCTTTTCATACTTTTTTCGGGCAGACGGAAGTTCCTCATCGGACTTTCGGTAGAGAACCGCCCGCAGAATGATCCCAGCCTCCGGAAAAGCATAGTTGGGCAGCAATCCCTCATCGGACAAGAAGTTGAAAACGTTCTTTTTGCTGATCTCCTGCAAAACGGTCAATAGAGCCGCTTCCTCGCCCTTTAGTTCCTTGATCTCTTCGTCGTAAGAACTGTCTTTGGGCTTGTTTTCCAGCTGCTGGATCATGACCTTCAGGGAATTTACGCTGTTGTGCAGGCTGTTTTGCTGCTTCTTCAAACTTTCAAAGGCATCCAGAATTTTAATGTGCATGGAACTTTCTGTGGTTCCAGTGCCGCGGGCAAATATTTGCAGCTCTTCCTTGGAGCTTTCGTCCAGATAAGCGGAAAACATCTGGACAAAAGAGTTGATCTGCCGGGAAAGTGTACTCTGCACGTAGTTGAGAAAATTGAAAGGGAACATATCGGAAGGCCGCGCATCCAGTTTCTTCAGAATAATACCGACCTTATCGGGGATAGCATCATCAGGAATGCCTTTCCGCACCCAAGAATCCATGCAAAAAGCCATGAACTGCCGTTCCAATACAGCGGAAGCGCGCAGGAAGATTTTTGGTGGTGTGACCGAACCGGAGATCATCTCTAAAGGATCTGCGTAAAAATAGAGGTCATGTGGCCGCGCATTTGCAATTGCCAAGGTCAGAGCATTGCCGTCTTTGCGTCCGGCACGGCCAACACGCTGCAGAAACTGACTTTGTGCAGGCGGCATACTGCACAGGATGACCGTGGAAAGGTCACCAATATCAATACCCATTTCCAAAGTGGGGGTACAGGAGAGAACATTGGGGTCCCAGTTGGAACGATTTTCCTTGCTACGCTTAAAATCCTTCTCCAGTTGCTCACGATCTGGGCGTTCCAGCAGGCCAGTATGCTCCCGTGCATTGATGCGCGCCAGATCGCCGGTGCTGTAAAGTCGGCCATAGTAATTGATGCCGGATGATTTATATTCGACAAGTTTACCGCCACAGGCAGACCGAGGACAGGGCGCATTTTCCCACAGCGGCAGGCTTTCGGCAGAAAACGAATACACCGCACCGCAATGTTCGCAGCGCAGCTGGATAACATCGTTTGTAAGGAAGACACGGCTCTTGTTCAGGCCATAGACTTTATAGTTTGCGGAAGAAGGCACAGATACGACAATGCCGTTCTTCACAGATTCTTCCAGAATCAGCTTGCTGATAGCACGGAAATTGAGCTCGTCAAGAATTGATTCTGTGCAGCAGAAAGCAATCCAGTCTGTGTAACGGCGCGAAGATGGTAAATCAAACTCAGAAGTAGGATGGCTTTTTCCAAGGTATTCAGCTATAAAACGAGGAATATTACGCCCGGATTGTTGACCGGGCAGCCAGCGATTGCGGTCGTTTGAAAGCATATAGCTTTTGCCATCATTGATGGTGTACTCATCAAAAACAACATCTTTAAAAGCACCATTGCACCGGAGTAGATTCAGCCAACCGATGACCATGCGCTGAAAGATTATGCGGTCTTCCCGAGACATGATACCCAGTTCGTTAACAACACGCAGCTGGACTGCTGCAGCAATCTGCTCAATATCCTCAGGAGAAAAGGAAAGAACCGAGCAAGCCGACCGTTCCAGAGTGCGTCCAATTTTACTGGTAAGACCATATTCCAGCATGATTTCATACTGGATGCGCTGCTCAATCTCATGCATCAAAATATGCGCCTGCTTGTCATCACTGAGCTTACGATTTTGCGTCATTTCTTCGTATGCACGCTTCCAGGTTAGATTGGGCGGAATAAAAAAGCTGACAAATTCTTCATCGGTCATGTGCAGGTGCCAGTAATCCACAAACCCGGCCTGAAAATCAGCAAGGCTTTGACCTGAACCACATTCTGCGCAATAACGCTGAATTGCCGTGCGCAGACCAAACCGCCAGGTGCGGGAATTGAAAAATCCAGCGCGATGAGCAGCATCCTGCACATTATCGGAAAAGGCAAGCGTCTTTTTATCATCGTTGAAGCGGGAAGCGAACATTTGAGAAATACTGGCACTGATCTCCGTGGCACTGCGTACACCCATCAGAGAAAGTCCCCGGCGGCTGCCGCAGCAGGGGCAGATGTACTGCTTATGCTGCTTCGGGCCGGTTGTCCGAATCGGACTGGGAATCAGAATGTCCACCATGCGGGTGCCGCAGCTGGCACATTCGCTGCTGCCGTCGATCCCCAGTTTTACCTGCAGGCAGTCTGGACAGATGCGTGCAGGCAGCATTCCGGTGGGAACATTTTCATGCGGATGAGGGAAAAGCATCACGACTTTTTCATCTGCTTTAAAATATTGGTTGTAAAACGCTTCAAGATTGACAATGGTGGCGTTCTGACGCTCGTTCAGGATCGTGACCCAGCCGGTGATGCCGCAGTCACGGCAGTTGACAACGGGCAGGTGCTGTTTGGCCTGCTGTCGGTTCAGATCATGCGCAATTTTATAAGTGATGTGCTCCGCATCGACCTTGGCAACGATGCGCCGCAGTTCCCGGATCCAAAGCTGCACCTGTACATTCAGGAACGGGCGTAATTTTCGCGGCTTACCGGTGCGCGCATGAGAAACCAGTGCAAAGAGCGAGTTGAGCGCGGCAGAAGCATCGGATAATTCATTCAGTGCCGGATAATGTGGTGCCAACGCTTCCACAATGCGGGAAACCTGATAGTAATTGCCCTCCGTTAGGTGTAGAACAGACTGTAGGAATACATGCTGCAGAAGAACCCGGCCCAGTTCAATGCGGCCACTGTCGGATAGAACGTCCTGCGAAAAATCCGGGAACCATGCCTTTACCGCGCACTGAAGATAGGCGGAAGGATCGTCCTCTTCGGCAAGAGCTACCAGCTGTGCAGTCTGATCTGCGGAAGGCAAGGCAAAGAATGAGGTCGACTGTCCAGCAAAAAACTCATCGGCACTGAGCCGATCCTCGGTGATGACGGCATCTCGTTCAAATGGCTCACCAAAGATCTCCTCGGCATAATTCAGGATGGCACCGTTATTTTCCTTGGAACCCATGGTAGCAGAGGTGCCAATGCAGCAGAGGTACCCATCATAGATACCAAGGCGGCGCTTGAGACGGCGCAGCAGGCAGGCAAGGTCGGTGCCTTGTGCACCATCAAAGGTATGCAGCTCATCCACTGCAATGTACTTTAGCGTTTCTGGATTATTCTGCTTCCAAAGCAGGGCATCTTTGGGGCGCACAAGCAGATAGTCCAGCATTTTATAGTTGGTCAGCAGGATATCCGGCGGACTGTTCAACAGAGTCTCGTGGTCAGTAATGATGCCATGCTCACTCATGGTGCGGGACGGAGTGCGTTCCAGACCGCCAACATACATACCGGCAGTTACATTGCCGCGCAGTTCGGGACTGTTATGAATCAGTTCTGCAATTCGCTTGGACTGATCGGTGGCAAGGGCATTCATAGGATAGATGATCAGCGCCTTGATGCCAGACTCCCCACGGTGCTGGTAACAGTATTCCAGAATGGGGTACAAGAAGCATTCAGTTTTGCCGGAGCCTGTGCCGGTTGCAATCAGTGTAGAACGGCCGTCATTGCCAGTCAGTCGTTCAAACGCTTTTTGCTGATGAACATAGGGAAGATATGCAGGGTGAATTGCCTCAAAGCAGGTTGGCATTTCCTTTGCAACACGGAAGGGCAGACGCACGGCAAGATAAGGTTCATGATAAACAGAGCCTTTCTGAGCAAGCATTTCTGCAACGGAACCTTTGAAGGGAGCGTTGCTCATGGGAAATGTAGTTTCGATGTAATCACCAATGCCTTTTTCGAGTTGGCTGGCAAGAATTGAGGGTAACATATCGCAATATACTCCTATAATTATTGATTGGATATCTTGTCGATGGAGAGAGGAATGCGCTGTTGACCGTCACCGACATATCCCTCAAGAACATCAGAAAAAAGAAGTGCGGTTTTATCGTCAATAATACCAAGTTGACGATTTTGAAGAAGAAAAGTCATCGTTGACACAGAGGATTCACTGAGCAACTCTTTAATATAAGATTGCTCCAGACTGTATTCTTCGGCTGTTATATCATCCTTGACTACGATATTGGAAAGAAGATAAATCAATCGGGTTAATTCGGATGCGGATTCTTTAGTCTTGGCTAACAAAAATGCAGCCTGTTCATTTGTGACAGGAATAGGCTCAAATGAAGTATCTTTTGAATCCGGAACAATAGTTTGTGAAGATAGAATTTGTTCTGCTTTTGTTTGAAAAACTTGTTCAGAGCGAGGGGGTTGCGGTTGTGAGATGCCTTTGATTCTATCAATAGTATCTTGAATTTTTGGTTGTACCTTATAGTGCCAGAGTACGTGAATAAGGTCAGAAATGGACTTTTTAACTTCTGGGTCGCTAAGGATGTCGCCCAAAATTTCCATTGTGGTTCCAGTAAGAGCCTGCGCCGTGGGGGATGGGACAGGAGACTCTTTATATACGGTTTCCGTGCGGACTACCTCACGTTGAGGAAGTTCATTTTCTGAAATATAAGAAATATCAAGAGAAGCCTTAATATGACCAGAACTATCGCGGAGTCCATGATTGGAGCGCAGTTCACCGCTATCTAATTTTTTGAAGTCATCTTGGGACATGGTGACATTCATAGTGCGTGTTTCAAGGTTGGAACACTCTTTTTTCTTGGACAACTTGATGCCTCCAATCAAATTATAGGCCTATTATTCTTTATACTTTTCCTCAAAGAACTTCCACGCGGTTTCATAATCCTGCTCCCGGTCACAGCGGTCAAAGGGTGCTGCATACTCAATGGTGCGCTGTACCGGGCCGCCAGGCATGGTGTCATCCGTAATGGTACGGGCAAACACATAACCGGCCGGACATGCTTCATAATACCGTCCCACGGAGCATCGCCGCGCTTGATTGGCTGCACAGCACCGGCATTTTCCCACTCCGGGCGGGTGAAGCCTACACCGGTCAGGCTGCGGTTGTTGGTAAATGTAATGCGGCCATTGGCATCGTACCATGTATCGGCCTCATAGCTTTGCAGCACGGGGAACTGGATGCGGTAAATGGTCTTGAGCTGCTGCAGGGTCATGCCCAGTGCCATGGCGGTAAGTACATCAATTTCTACCAGAGCCTGCCGCCGCTCATAGTCCGTGCGCAAGGGCGTGTCCCATGTCCACTCCGAGGTCAAAGAAGTGAAGCGAGCAGGGGAGAGGCGAGGGTCGGATTTGGACCAAGTAGTGAAAGGCCAGACAACATTCCAACATTTTTTCCAAAGGGGAGCGTAATATTCATTGAGCGAATTAAGCAGTAAAGTGGTAAGGATGATACGGATACTATAAATACTGCGGATAATCGGAAGGCCGCCTAAAACGCCGATGCCTCCAGAGCCCTTTCCGGTTGCTTTTATGTAGAAATCATACGGAATAGATTCCATCAGACCACTCATTAGTGCTGTGTCAACATCATTTTTGAAGCCGAGTTCGTAAACAGCGTGAACATGGCCGACTTTCGGCGGAATAATGGCAGACATTAAGGTTCGTTCTCCGCCTTGATTAAACATATTTCGCATAGCAATGCGGTAGCTGTAATAGTTTTTACAATTCCATGGGGTTAGTGGTGCACGTTCCTCATATTCTTCGGGCGCACAATATGGCTGATAATTACAACGTTGTAAATATGAATCAGATATCGAAGTTAAGTCTATATTATCATAATCGGAGTTAAGGCGACAAATGCTTCGAGATGTTTTGAAACAAGGATTTGCAACTGCAATATGAGGTCCGGAAATAATCATATCAGTAAGACTTTCTGGAAAATGTACATTTCGAACCATAGTGCCATCTTTTTGTGCATTTGTTTCATGCCACATTTCGGAGCCAAAAATTTCGGTTTTTATATCAGAAATGTACTGCGTCTGACTTGCGATGCAACTTAAGGCTCCAATTAAACTTCGAACGTGCAAAACGGGAAGCCGTGCCTGCGGCCACTTATCATTGCCATCAAACAATTTGGCAAAAACTTCTAATTCGCGCTGCGTAACATGAATGATACGGTCAGGATGGCCGGTAATATTCCAGTCGCCATTGGCATCCTTGATGCCTGGAATCGGCGCGGAGGCTTCGCCTTGGTAACACTCTACGATGCTTTTAACATCGTAGAGGTTACTGATGGTGTCGAATGACACCATCAGTGGACCACCATACACATTTAGACTAAATTGTGTATGGTGGTCCACTTCGGGAAATAGCTTTCTCTCGTTTGCAAATTGAAAATGATATCGCAAACGAGGATACAGCATTTCCCGAAGTGCACCACCCTTCGGGTCGTCGTAGACGCCCTCAGGGTGTACGAAAGCGGCAATGCCGCTTTCATTCGTTTTCTCCCACGAGAGTGGAAGAAAACATTTAAACAGATTCGTCTGCTGTCCTTTCAGGGCAGGATAATTCTGCACGGCGTTCAAAAAGTTCTGTTCGCCGGAAAGCATTTCATACTCTGCAAAATACATGCTGTGCGTATGTGCATTTTCCAGTGCCGTCTGCCGTTCATGGGTGGTCTGGGTAGCGGTCAGTTTTTTTACAGCAAACATGGGATTG
>ERZ825525.1993-NODE-1993-length-14702-cov-3.613368_pt1 | contig 14702 bp, 10 predicted proteins | sample MGYA00519930_ERZ825525 | MGnify/ENA primary metagenome ERZ825525 (study PRJEB31778, sample SAMEA3449203) | human gut metagenome | biome: human gut; feature: human-associated habitat; material: faeces | place: United Kingdom | collected 2010/2012 ... | reverse complement strand
TAGTGGGCGGCATTGCTTACTATATGATGCTCCCGGCATTAAACTTTAAAGACACGCAGATGTATCTTTTCTTAATTCTTCTTGTAGTTGTATTTATGCTTTCATTTGCACTTGTTTGCAGAGCTAACAAGAAAATCGAAAGAAAAGAATATGTTAAGAAAAAATCGTTAGTACCCGTAATAATTGTGGGTGTGCTCGTGGTTGTTATGGCTGTCGGATATCTTACCGGGGTAACCCTTTTCCGTGCAAAATCGTACAGCAACCTTCTTACAATCAGCGACGGCAACTTTGAAAATGACTTTGAAGATATCAGCTATGACAAAGTGCCTCGTCTTGACTCTAACCGTGCAATTGCGCTTGCCGACCAGCAGTTAGGCTCTCTTGAAGAATACAAGAGCCAGTATGTTGTAAGCGACAATTCAACACAAATTAACTACAAAAACACTCCTTGCAGAGTTGCATATCTTCAATATGCCGACTTCTTCAAATGGATGAACAATACTAAAAACGGCACTCCGGCTTATATGCTCGTTGACCTTGTAAGCCAAAAGGTTACGGCAGTAAACTGTGTTGACAAATTCGGCGAGGGCATTAAGTATTCGCCTGCCGAGCTTTTCAACGAAAAGCTTATTCGTCACCTTCGTTTCCAGTATCCTACAGAGCTTCTTGATACGCCAAACTTTGAAATTGACGATAATATGCACCCATATTGGATTACAGCCGTGCTTGACAAAACAATCGGTCTTTACGGCGGTACAGACGTTAAGGGTGCAATCATTACAGATGCGCTTACAGGCAAAAGCAAATATTACGATATTGAAACAGTAAAGAATGACAAGCGCCTTAATTGGATTGACGTGGTTTACAGTGAGGCGCTCGTTCTTGAGCAGTACAACTATCATGGCAAGCTTCAAAACGGCTTCTGGAACTCAATAATTTTCCAAAACGACGTAAACATTGCTTCAACAGGTAGCGGTAACATTGCTATGGACGATGACGTTTGGGTATTCACGGGTGTAACCTCTGCCGAAACAGACGCTTCAAACTTCGGCTTTATCCTTATCAATCAGCGTACCAAGGAAGCAAGATATTACAAGAGCCCGGGTGCAACGGAAATTTCGGCTCAAGAGTCGGCAACCGACGCAGTACAGAACTACGGCTATCAGGCAACGTTCCCTATTCTTTTGGGAATTGACGGCAATCCGACCTACTTTATGTCACTTTACGGTGACAGCAACACGGTTAAGGGATATGCATTCGTAAGCCTTAAGGATAAAACCGTTGTCGGAACAGGGCTTCTTGATACTGCAAAGAGTGATGCCAAAGCGCTTAACAATGCTATTGAAAACTACATTGACGCACTTAAAGAAAAGGGCATTGCAGACAATGTTGACAAATCAAACATAATTGTTGACGAAAGCAAGATAAACGAGTCGAACAACGCAGATATCACGGACGATAACAATGCAAAAGATAATGCAAATAATACCGAAAACGAAACAACAACCAAGCCAAGCGAGGAAACCGCAAAGGGCACAGTTACAGGCACGGTTGAAGATATCAAAACAAGCGTAAACGACGGCAATTCTGTTTATTACCTTAAGGTTGACGGAAAATATTATTACATTAACGTAGGCGACTGTATGGAAGTAATGCTTGTAAATAAAGGCGACACCGTTGAGATTACAACAGACGGCGGCAAAGGCACATTTATTCAGGCAAAAAACATTACAGTAAAATAGTTAAAATATAACAAAAAAGGGATTAGATATTTTAATATCTAATCCCTTTTTAATATGCAAAATCTGCCGCACCACTGTACGGCAGATTTTGAAAGGAGAAAGGAACGAAGTGTTTATTATGAATTTCAATGAAATTCATTCAAACACGGAATTTCTTTCGACGCTATGGCTGTTTATTCGTGACCGACTTATTTAGTCTTAACAGATTTAACCTTAGACCAAGATGAGTATACCTTAACACTCTTGCCGTTTACCTTTGCATTCTTATAGGTACGAACACGAACATAGTAAGTCTTTTTAGCCTTTAAGCCCTTAAATGACTTAGAAGTTTTCTTGTTGCCCTTAATAGAATAGGTTGAGGTTTCTCTTGAAAACTTCTTTGAAGTTGAAATTTGGATTTGATAACCTGATACGCGTGTTACCTTTTTCCAGCTTGCCTTAAAGCCTTTTCTTGCCTTTTTAAGCTTCTTGATTGAAACTTTCTTTTGCTTTTTATTTACATAGCTGCCGTCCTTAGCGTATGTTGTAGCCTTCTTAGTTGTCGGCTTTGTTGTTGAAGGAGCGGTAGTGGTTGTTGTGGTAGTAGTTGCATCATAAGCCTCTTTAGCCTTGAGGGCATCATAGAAATACATAAGACCTGTGAGTGCATCTGCCGTTGCAGTTGGGTTTTCACTTTTATCGTCAGCAGTGTAATAGTAAGCACCCTTTGTGTCTTTACATTCAAATGCAGAAAGCTCGGTGTAAATCTTCTGCGCCTTGTCAAGATTATTTGTAGCAGAATAAGCGGCAAGCGCAAGAGCTGTTGAATCGGCATTTACCTTTGGCTCACCGTAGGTGTTGTCAAGATTATAAAGATAGCCGCCGTCTTTCTTGAAGTTTTCAATTGATGCAAGCGCATCATCTACAAATGACTGATAGCCTGCATACGGTGCAACAGCGATTACAAACTGAGATGTGCTGTCGGTGCTGGTATAATATGTTGAGCCTGTGCCAAACTCATAGTAATTATTTACAAGGAAGTTTTGAGCCTTCTTGAGATAATCCTTAAGACCGTATTTATTTGCTACAGTGAAAATTGAAGAGAAAAGATATTGATTTTCGTTATCCTTAACAAGTTTAACATTTTCAAATGCAGATACAATATTATAACCCTCAAAGCTCTTTGCATTATAGCCCAAGCTGTCAAGCGCTAAAATAACGTTTGCATAAACACCTGCAGACTCGCCTTTGATAGGAGCCCAGTTGTTATTCTCGTCATATCCTACAGTTGATTGAATCTTGCCGCCGTTTGAGTCAAGATTTTCCTTAACGCTCTTTGCAAACTCAGCCTTATAGTCGCTCATATTTACGCCTGCACGTATAAATGAGTTGAGGCTACCGGCATTATCAACAGTAAAGCCTGCCTTTTTAACAGACATAAGATATATTGCGCTTTCATTAATTTTTGTTTTAACGTCACTGCTTGTTACCTTGCTGTCTGCCATTGCATAAATCCCCGTGAAAAGAGAAGTCAATGCAACGCAAATTGCAAGTGTAACTGAAATTAATTTTTTCATATTTATTAACCTCCTAATATGAAATTATTTTTTTATGAACAGATGTATGTAAATACAACCTTATCACCGTCTTTAAGCTTTTTTAAATCCACGCTTATGTTTGGATAGCTTCCATTGACCCTATACTTCCAGCCGCTGCCTTTTCCGCAATCCTTTTCGTCGATATTATTTATCCCCGCAATATAAACACTATACATAGTGTCCTTTGCAGTATAGGTTATGCCTTTATCATTGCACGCTTTTTTAAACAAATCATAAACTGTGCTTTTGCTTTTAAGCGTGGTTTTATAATTATTAAGCATAATTCCGTTTTTGGGAACGTATTTTTCGTGACCTTTTTTTAAGTCGTCCATATTATTGAGAATGGACTTACATTCAATCGTGATTGAGCAGTTAATCTCAGATGAGGTGGTTTGAGTAACCTTATCGTCATTCTCTTTTTGCAAAGTTGTTTTCGGCTTTTCGCCCTTAGAGTCTGCGGCAGACTCTTTTTCTTTAGCATACTTCTTTTTAGCTTCTGTATTGCTTTTTGATTTAGAATTGCTTTTTGATTTAATATTACTTTTTGACTTGCTGTTTGACTTTTTTGAGGCGTCGGTAGTTTTTTTATTATCTTTTTTTGAAACAGATTTAGCGGCAGTCGAAGCCTTTTCGTCTTTTTCGGTTGTTTTTTTATCTGTTTTTTGTGTGGTTTGAACCTCATTTGCCGTTACAGTTACTTCTTCTGTGTCTGTCGTCTGTTCACTCGAAGTTGATGAAGTAATGTTTGTACTTCCTGCCACGTTGGCGGTTTTGCCGTTTGAGCAAGCGCAAAACACCGTCAGGCATAAAATTATTGACATTAAAACGCATAAATATTTGCGCATAAAAAAATCCTCCGTCGCTTAGGACAGAGGAAAATGCGCAATAATAGTACGGACTTTTAAATCATTGCTTTCCCTTGCCCAAAAGCTGAATTTAAGTTTGCGGCAGGTCTCCCGACTTATGATATAGCATTGCTTAAAAAATCGCCTTCTCGGTTTCCCAATGGCTGATGATTTTTCTTCATCAAATACGGTAATGGCTGTTGCTTGGGAGTCTAACCCAATTCCCTTTTAATTTCTCGCAAAGGAGAAAACCGTCTGTTATTCAATTTGAGAAATTCAATTATTTTTCGTATATGCTCTTTTTAAGCACACCGATATACGGCAAATTACGATAATACTGGTCATAATCAAGACCGTAGCCTACAACGAAAGCGTCAGGCACGTCAGTACCTACATAGTCAGCCTTGATATCGGCGATACGCCTTGCCGGCTTATCAAGAAGAGTAACAACTCCTATAGATTCAGGGTTACGCTTAGAAAGCATATCGTGAATATATTTAAGCGTGTTGCCCGTATCAAGAATATCCTCCACAAGCAAAACATCAAATCCCGTCAAATCATCTGCAACATCCTTGATAATATTGATTTTGCCGCTTGAAACAGTGCCTGAGCCATAGCTTGAGGCCTGAATAAAATCAATATTACACGGCAGGTCAATATATCTTGAAAGGTCCGTAAAAAAGTAAATTGAGCCTTTAAGAACACCTATGAGCAAAAGCTTCTTGCCTTCATAATCTTTCGTAATCTGCGCTGCCAAGCGATGTGCAATTTTATTAAGTTCTTCCTCGGTCACAAGTATCTTTTCAACGTCCTGATGCATAGTATTACCTCTCTGTTTTCATTACCGTTAAAGTATAGCATTGTTTAGGTATAAAGTAAAGTATATTTTAATATTAAATCTGCCGTATCTCGATAAAAAAAGACATTCGCAAAAATAAAAGCGAATGTCTTTTATATTTTTATAAAAGTCCGGTTTCTTCGACTTTCTTCTCAAAGAAGCGCACTGGCTTGCGGAAAAGATATCTGAAGAGTGTACCGATAAGAAGTCCGATAAAGAAGTAAACAAAGAGTTTACCGAGACAAATCCAATAATTATTGCCATAGGTGCCGCAAACACATTCTCTTAATGCGTCAATAACAAAAGTGTACGGCAAATAAGGGTTGATTGCCCTAAAGAATGCGGGTGTTACATCAATCGGGAATGTACCGCCGCAGCCGCCAAGCTGAACAACAAGCAAAATAACCGCAACAGCCTTGCCGATATCACCCCAAGCGGCAACAAGTGAATAAATAAAGAACGTAAATACAAATGAAGCACACAATCCGGCAAAAATAAACTTAACCGGGTGATAACATTGTATCTTTAAGAAATAGAGATCCCCAAGGCAAATAATAAGCCCTTGAACGAGCGATATTGTAAGGAATATAAGCGACCTGCCGAAATATTCCTCCCTCGGCTTAATGTTGCCGATTTCTTTTTTATTTGCAACCTTAGGTTTAACAAGAGCCACAAGAATAATTGCGCCGACCCAAAGTGCAAGCGTACTGTAAAACGGTGCCATTGCCGAGCCGTAATTATCGATACCGTAAATCTTATCGGTATTAACCTTTACCGGACAGGCAATGAAAGAGCCGAGCTCGTCTGAATTACCCTCAGTCAAATTCATAAGGGTATTAACAATCTCGCTGTCGCCCAAACCGTCGAGCTTCTTTGAAAGATTTTCAAGTTGCTTTGCACAATTGCTTATAAGAGAATGGAGCGAAGTCAAAAGATCGTCGCCTGCCTCAATCGAACCGTTAAGAGATTTAACAAGCGTATTAAGCTGAGGTGACTGATTTTCAATGGTAGTCAAAAGATTAGACACGTCAAAAAGCACATCAAGAAGGCTGTCAACCGTTTTGTCAAGCTGAGGCTTAATTTCCTTGGTGTATGTTGAAAGGCTTGAATCAAGCGTAGTTGATACGGATATAAGCTTGTCGGCAACGTCGCCGATTTTCTTAGAAGTATCGCCTTTAAGAATTTTATTAAGTTCATTTTCAACACCGCCGAGCCTTGAATCTGCGGTTTTTAGCACCTTTATAAGTGCTTTGACCGAACTAAGCGGCTTTGGCAAATTATCATTTACCTTTTCAAGAGCCGGCACAATTGCCTGAAGTTCCTTTCTTGCCTGCGCACACTCTGCAAGAACAGACTTGATTTCCGCCTGCGCCTTATCAGAATTTGTATCATTTATTTTTTTAAGATTGTTTGCCGAATTTGCAAGCTTCTTGCTTGACGATTTAAGCACGTCACCGACAGATGAGGTAACAGCGTCAACACTGCTTTCTGCAACCTTAATTGCATCCTCTGTATCGCTGACAACAGTCTTTGTGTCACCCAAAATCGCACTGAGGTCGGTTTTGCTCAATGATTTGTTAAGGTCTTGCGCAACTTCCATAACGCCCTCAAACCCATCAATTGTTTTTTCAACCGATTTTACTGCCGACTGAGCGGAATCAATTTGATTTTGAAGATTTTGGAATATATTTGTTCCTTCCTTCTTTCCCTGCTCAATAACAGTACCCAAAAGCTTATTTACAAGGTTAATTACGGTTGTGACAAACGACTCGTTAACCTCTGTTTGAATTGTTTGAACTACCTTATCGGTAATCTTTGTGGCAATTGCATTTTTCTTTTCGTTTGCATAATAGGTGATTTTAGGCTGCTTAAAGTTTTTAGTCATAATACTTGTAAGCGATTTACTGAAGCCTTTTGGAATTTCAATACCGGCATAATAATCGCCAGCCTCAATTCCGTTTACCGCCCTTTCTTTAGAAACGAACTGCCAATCTATCATATCGTTGGCTTTCAAATTACTTTTAATTTGGTCACCGACGTTGATTTCCACTCCTTTAAATTCGTAGCCCTCGTCATTAATAACAACAGCCACCTTCATATTGCCTGTACTTGCAGGGCCATAAGGGTCCCAGTTGGCATAAATATTAAACCAAGCGTAAAGAGACGGCAAAACAGCAATGCCGACCGCAAGAATAATCGCCATAGAATTAGTAAAAATTTTCTTTAAATCTCGCTTATATATCTTAAATATATTTTTCACTTTTTCGCCCTCCCGTTCTTACGTTTATTTTCCTTAATCTTTTTCTTCTGTTCCTTTTTGAGCTGTTTTATCAGTTTTTTCTCCTGCTGCTCTTTTTCAAATTCTTTGTAATCCTCGTCCTCTTCCTCATCGTCAGAAAAAATCGAATACTCGCCGAACTCTATTTGATTATCGTCCTCAAGATACGGAATAACTTTTGATTTTACAAGATATTTGCAATAATCGGTAATCAGAAAGATATTGACAAGCACGAAAATTAAGATTATCCACAACACAAGCCAGAATGACTTACTGCCTCCGTTTGAGCAAACTGCAAGACCTACCGCCGTAAAAATCAAGAAAAATGCTGCACAAACGACCTTTGCAATTTCAAGATATTTGCATCCTCGATTATAATGTTTAATAATCAAACTGCGCAGAAGCTTATATTTGATTACGATATTTTCTTCATTTTCTTCAAAAAGGAACTCTTCTTCCTTTTGAAATTCGTCCATACAAACTACCCTTTCTAAATTATTACAATTAGTATATCACTACAATACTATTTGTCAATACACTTGGCAATTCTTTTTAATTTTTTTGTATAATTGTATAAATTAGATGATGATTTTTCTTGAAAATTAGTAAAAATTAAGTGAAAACAATCAAAATTCAGGGATATTTTTTGCATTTTACCAAAAATTACCGAGCAAAAGATTATTTTCACTTAACTAATTTACTATATTATTACTATATATTATACATTAATTTCAACGTCAATTCCGATAAGGTCTTTTTCCTTATCAAGGATAGGCTTAATAACCTCGTTTAAGAAATCTGCCGTCTGCTCAGGCGCTCTGCCCACAAAATTGGCAGGCTTGAGAATAGCCAAGATTTCCTCCTTCGTTGTCATAAACGCAGGGTCAGCCGCAATGCGGTCAACAAGGTCATTTTTTCCGCCCTCAACCTTAACAACAGCGCCTGCTGCCATTGAATGCTGACGAATTTTCTCGTGCAATTCCTGCCTGTCGCCGCCTTTTTTAACTGCGTCCATCATAATGTTTTCAGTTGCCATAAACGGAAGTTCACTCATAAGTCTTGACTCTATTACCTTAGGATATACAACAAGTCCTGAAGTTACATTGATGTATAAATCAAGAATACCGTCTGTTGCAAGAAATGCCTCTGCAATTGAAACACGCTTATTAGCCGAATCGTCAAGTGTTCTTTCAAACCATTGCGCAGATGCAGTCCATGCAGGATTGAGCGTATCAATCATAACGTAACGTGAAAGAGATGCAATTCTTTCGCTTCTCATAGGATTGCGCTTATAAGCCATTGCGGATGAACCTATTTGATTTTTTTCAAACGGCTCCTCAATTTCCTTAAGATTTTGAAGAAGTCTCAAATCGTTGGAAAACTTACAGCATGACTGAGCAATAAGGCCAAGGCAGTTGCAAACTATGGTATCAAGCTTTCTTGCATAGGTTTGACCGCTTACAGGGAAGCAGGATTTAAAATTCATCTTTTCCGCAATTTTACGGTCAAGCTCCTTACATTTATTATGGTCGCCGTCAAAAAGTTCAAGGAATGATGCCTGAGTACCCGTTGTGCCCTTAGAGCCTAAAAGCATAAGGCTGTCAATAACATGACAAATTTCCTCATAATCCATTACCAAATCCATAAGCCAAAGGGTGGCTCTTTTGCCGACGGTAGTTGGCTGTGCCGGCTGGAAATGAGTAAAGCCGAGGCAAGGCATATCCTTATATTTATCAGCAAATTTAGAAACAGACGCAATTGCGTTAACAAGCTTTTTCTTGATAAGCAAAAGTGCCTCACGCATCGTGATTACATCTGTATTATCGCCAACATAGCAACTTGTTGCACCGAGATGAATGATAGGCTTAGCCTTTGGGCACTGCTCGCCGTAAGCGTGAACATGGCTCATTACATCGTGGCGAAACTTTTTTTCATACTCTCTTGCAACATCATAATTGATATTATCGGCATTTGCCTTAAGCTCGTCAATTTGCTCCTGAGTGATATCAAGCCCAAGTTCTTTTTCAGCCTCTGCAAGTGCAATCCAAAGCTTTCTCCAAGTTTTGAACTTAAAATCGGGTGAATAGATATATTGCATTTCCTTTGATGCGTAACGGGCATTAAAGGGTGAATTATATGTATCGTTTGGCATTAGTCAAGTCCTACTCTCTTCATCATTTCTGCATAAGCGTCTTCTACACCGCCGAGGTCACGACGGAAACGGTCCTTATCAAGCTTTTCGTGAGTTTTGCTGTCCCAAAAACGGCAGGTATCAGGGCTGATTTCGTCAGCAAGAACAATAGTGCCGTCTGATGTTTTACCAAATTCAAGCTTAAAGTCGATAAGCTCGACGCCGATTGAAAGGAAATATTCTTTTAATACTTCGTTTACCTTGAAGGCATACTTTTTAATTGTGTCAACATCTTCCTGAGTTGCAAAACCGCAGGAAATAGCGTGATAGCTGTTGATAAGCGGATCGCCGAGGTCATCGTCTTTATATGAAAATTCGATTGAAGGACGAACAAAATCCATACCCTCTTCAAGACCGAGTCTTTTGCAGATTGAGCCTGCTGCACGGTTACGGATAATAACCTCAAGCGGAACAATTTTAACCTTCTTTACTGCTGTTTCCCTGTCTGAAAGTTCCTTAACAAAATGAGTCGGAACACCGTGCTTTTCAAGAAGCTGCATAAGATAGTTAGACATCTTATTGTTTACAACACCCTTACCTACGATAGTGCCCTTTTTAAGGCCGTTGAATGCTGTTGCATCATCCTTATAATCAACGATTACGATTTCAGGGTCATCTGTTGCCCAAACCTTTTTTGCCTTGCCTTCATAAAGCTGTTCAGTCTTTTCCATATTTAAATATCTCCTTTATTTTAAAAATCCCGTGGGCAAGGAACCGTTTTCCCTGCCCGTAGGTTATATAAATAACTAAAAAATCAAATTATTTCTTGTAAGCCTTTTTAATTCTTTCGATAGCCTCAACCGTTTTTTCGTCATTGCCGAATGAAGTTAAACGGAAGTAGCCTTCACCTGCAGGGCCGAAGCCTGAACCCGGTGTGCCTACTACCTGGCATTTTTCAAGAAGTTCGTCAAAGAACTCCCAAGAGGTGTAACCTTCAGGAACTCTGAGCCAAACATAAGGTGAATTTACACCGCCGTAACACTCAAAGCCTGCATCGCAAAGTCCGTCATAAATAACTCTTGCATTCTTTTGATAATAAGCAAGTGTTTCTTTAATTTCTTTCTGTCCTTCTTCTGTATAAATAGCCTCTGCAGCTCTTTGAGTGATATATGATACACCATTGAACTTAGTAGCCTGACGTCTTGCCCAAAGCGGATTAAGGCTCGTGCCGTTAAATACAAGTTCCTTAGGAACTACCGTATATCCGCAACGCATACCCGTAAAGCCGGCTGTCTTAGAAAAAGAACGAAGTTCGATAGCACAGGTCTTTGCGCCTTCAATTTCATAAATTGACTTTGGAATACCCTCCTCAACAACAAATGCCTCATAAGCAGAGTCAAAAAGGATAAGAGAATGATGCTCGTTTGCATAATCAACCCACTTCTTAAGCTGCTCCTTAGTAGCAACCATACCCGTAGGGTTATTAGGGAAGCAAAGATAAATTACATCCGGAACCTCCTTAGGAAGATCAGGTGTAAAATTATTTTCAGCGGTGCATGGCATATAGATAATATTTGACCAAAGTCCGTTTTCGTCTTTATCTCCGCTTCTGCCTGCCATAACGTTTGTATCAACATACACAGGATAAACAGGGTCGCAAATAGCAACCTTATTGTCAACAGCAAAGATATCTCCGATATTGCCGCAGTCGCTCTTAGCGCCGTCTGAAAGGAAAATTTCGTCCTTGGCAATGTCAATTCCTCTGCCTGTATAATCATGCTTTTGAATAGCGTCAAGAATAAAATCATAACCGTACTCAGGCGGATAGCCCCTGAATGTAGCCTCGTCTGCCATTTCGTCAACTGCCTTGTGCATAGCTTTAATAACAGCAGGAGCAAGCGGCTTTGTTACATCACCGATTGAAAGACGAATAACGTCTGCCTCAGGGTGAGCAGCTTGATACTCTCTCTGCTTCTTGGCAACGGTTGAGAAAAGATAGCTTGACTCAATCTTCAAAAAGTTCTCATTAATCTTCATATTATTTTAAACCTCCATTTAATACAAATATTTAATCAAATTTATTCAAATCGACTTCGCCCGTAAATACTTCCTTTGCAGGCCCGGTCATAAATACACTGTCGTTTACATCACCGCTCCAGCTTATATCAAGGTCGCCGCCCAAAAGGTGTACGGTAACGTCATTATCGCAAAGCCCTAAAGTGATTGCGGCAACGGCAGTAGCGCAGGAACCTGTTCCGCAAGCAAGCGTTTCGCCGGAGCCACGCTCATAAACTCGCATTTCTATATTATTCCTGTCAATTATTTTTGCGAATTCTGCATTAACTCTGTCAGGAAAAACATTCGTATTTCCCTCGCAGGCTTTGCCGTATTTTTCAAGGTCAAAATCCTTTGGATGCTCGTCAATAAACATAACGGCATGAGGATTTCCCATAGAAACGCAGGTCATTTTAAATTCCCTGTCAAGAATTTTAATCGGCTCGTCAATTGCTTTACCGCTGCTTACATTTACAGGAATGTCGCTTGCTTTAAGCGACGGCTTACCCATATCAACCTTTGCGCTTTTAACCTCGCCGTTTTCAACATTAACGTCAATATATTTAACTGCGCCCATTGACTCAATAGTAAACGTGGTTTTATCGGTAAGCTTATGGTCGTAGCAATATTTTGCAACGCATCTTATTCCGTTGCCGCACATTGCACCTCTTGAGCCGTCTGCATTATACATAACCATTTCAAAATCAGCCTTCGTGCCTTTTTTGATAAGAATTATTCCGTCGCCGCCGATACCGAAATGACGGTCAGATAAAATAATTGCCGCCTTTTCCTCATTTTCGACAAATTCTTCAGTGCAATCAATGTATATATAATCATTGCCGCAACCGTGCATCTTAGTAAATTTCATAAAATCAGTCCGTTTCAAAATTAATCGCAATAAAGCTTGCAATAAAATATGTACTACATAAAATCGTTAATTATTTCCTGAGCAAGCACTGCAATTTTCTTGCCCATTTTCATACTTTCACGCTGGAGATATTTATGCGCCTGAAGTTCGGAAAAGCCGTTGGTTTCTTTGAGAATAAGCTTAGCCTTTGATATAACGTCCTCGTCGCTGACGCTTCGCTTGGTAAAGCTTGAAACGCTGTTTACAAGTACGCCGACCGTATTTAAAAACTCCTGCCTGTCAACCGGCAGAGGAAGATAAATAAGGTTACTCATAAAGCTGTCCGTATCCCCACGTGTAAACGCAACAATATCAAACCCCGGTGGAAGATGCTCGGCAATATTACCTGCCGTCATATCCCTTAGACCTTCGGCGCAAACTATAACGCCTTCGCTCATATCCTGAGCGATACTCAACACGCTTGCTCCCGTTGCGCAAACATAAGGCACGTCGTAGCCCTCACCCTCAAGAAGAGAGCGCAATTTAAGCGCAGTATCCTTTGACGGATACGCAACCAAAATTTCACGCATACTCTCCACCTCTGCTAACAAATATCTAACAAAAGCATTATACCATATATAATACTTATTATACAATAGAAAAAACTAACTTTTATTATACAAAATAGAGATATGCACAGGCGGTATTTATTGTTAAAATTGGCTGAAGATTATTTCTTGGATTATTATACATTTCTAACATTTTACACAGATTTTAAAAATTTTTAACTTTTTTTTGTAACAAAGTAACCAAAAACCGCTTGATTATTTGTTGTAAAGGTGATATGATATGTTTATAGAAAAATTATAATAGCGCCAAAATATTATTTTTGACGCTTTTCAATAAAATAAAGGAGATGAAATTTTGGCAAAATTAGACAAAGATTATGAATTCCCTTTGTATATCTTTCACAGCGGAAAAAATTATAAGGCATATGAATTTTTCGGCTGTCATAGAATTAAGGGAGAAACATTTGCATTTCGTGTTTGGGCGCCTCATGCTCAAAGCGTGTCAACAGTCGGTGATTTTAACGATTGGAACGAAAGCGCCGGTGTTATGAAAAAAATCAGCGACGGTATTTTTGAAGCTAAAATCGACAATGTTAAAATTTACGATTGCTATAAATATGCCATTACGACGAAAGACGGCAACGTTATTATGAAAGCCGACCCTTATGCTTTCCACGCAGAAACAAGACCGGGCACAGCATCAAAGGTTTACGAAACAGGCAAATACCGCTGGAATGATTCGACTTGGAAAAAGGCAAATTCGATCAACATTCTTGAAAAGCCCGTTAATATTTACGAAATTCATTTTGGCAGCTGGAAAAGGCACGAAAACGGCGATTTCTTATCATACAGGCAAATGGCAGAGGAGCTTGTGCCTTACGTGAAAGATATGGGATACACTCATATTGAAATGATGCCGATTATGGAATATCCTTTTGACGGCTCATGGGGATATCAGGTTACAGGATACTTTGCTCCGACTTCACGCTACGGAACGCCTGACGACCTTATGTATTTTGTTGACGCTTGCCACGAAGCCGGAATCGGAGTAATACTTGACTGGGTACCGGCTCACTTCCCTAAAGATGCTTACGGTCTTTATGAATTTGATGGAGAATGTACTTATGAATACTCCGATATGAGAAAAGGCGAACATAAGGAATGGGGCACAAGAGTATTTGACTACGGCAAAAACGAGGTTAAATCTTTCCTTATTTCCTCTGCAATGTATTGGGTTGACAATTTCCATTTTGATGGGCTTAGGGTTGACGCAGTTGCATCAATGCTTTATCTCGATTACGGACGTGAGGACGGCGAATGGATTCCAAATAAAAACGGCGGAAGAGAAAATCTTGAAGCGGTTGAATTTTTCAAGGAGCTTAACTGCGCAATGTTCAAAGAGCATCCTGAGGTTATGATGATTGCCGAGGAATCGACCGCTTGGCCTATGATTACAATGCCGACAAATATCGGCGGCTTAGGCTTTAATTTCAAGTGGAATATGGGCTGGATGAACGATATGCTCAGATACATTTCGCTCGACCCGCTTTTCAGAAAAGGCAACCACAACTGCATTACATTCAGTTTTTATTATGCATTCAGCGAAAACTTCATTTTGCCTATCAGCCACGACGAAGTAGTACACGGAAAATGCAGCCTTATAAACAAAATGCCCGGTGAATATGAAATGAAATTCGACGGATTAAGGCTGTTTCTTGCATATATGTTCGCTCACCCCGGCAAAAAGCTTTTGTTTATGGGCAGTGAATTCGGTCAATTTATTGAATGGAACTATAAGCAAGGGCTTGATTGGCTTCTTC
>ERZ825525.1992-NODE-1992-length-14708-cov-5.207671_pt1 | contig 14708 bp, 15 predicted proteins | sample MGYA00519930_ERZ825525 | MGnify/ENA primary metagenome ERZ825525 (study PRJEB31778, sample SAMEA3449203) | human gut metagenome | biome: human gut; feature: human-associated habitat; material: faeces | place: United Kingdom | collected 2010/2012 ... | reverse complement strand
ACTGGATGTTGTACTCGCCGTACTCGGAGGCGATGTTCTTGGTCAGCATCTTCAGACCGCCCTTGGCAGCAGCGTAGGCGGAGACGGTCTCACGGCCCAGCTCGCTCATCATGGAGCAGATGTTGATGATCTTGCCGCCGCCCTGAGCGATCATGTCGGGGATGACAGCCTTGGAGACGATGAAGGGGGCGTTCAGGTCAACGTCCACCACCTGACGGAACTCGGCAGCGGTCATCTCGGTCATGGGGATGCGCTTGATGATGCCGGCATTATTGACCAGGATGTTGATGTGGCCGACTTCCTCGGTGATCTTTGCGACCATTGCGTTGACGGCGTCCTCGTCGCAGACGTTGCAGACATAGCCGTGGGCCTTGATGCCAGCCTCGGCGTAGGCGGCCAGACCCTTATCGACCAGCTCCTGCTTGAGGTCGTTGAAGACGATGGTAGCGCCGTTTGCGGCCATTGCCTTGGCGATCGCCATGCCGATGCCGTAGGATGCGCCGGTGATGAGCGCGACCTTGCCGGTCAGGTCAAAGGATTTGGGAGTACACTGTGCCATGATAAAGTCCTCCAATCAAAATTTTGCTTTGCAGGGCGCTGCGCTGCCGGGCTATACCAATGGCCCATACCTGCCGTCACGGGAAGCGGCGGCGGGCCGTCCGGCCATGCGCCCTCTTGTATACTAGAGTAGCATTCTTTATTCCGACTGTCAAGGCATTTTCTTGGTACAATTACTGCAAATTTTTACGCATTTTGCTGCGTTTTCGTGAAATCGTCATAAAAAGGCGGGCTGCAAAGGCTGAGATTGCTGCTTGTTGCACACAATGGTCCCTCAGCCCAGTTTTTTCTTCTGCTGGCGGGCGACGATGGGCATGAGAAGGGGCATCGGCACGAGCCGCTGGGCCGCTGTCGCAGCCTGCATGAGGGCCGAGGGCACGATGATGGTCTTGCGGCGGAGCATCCCCCGCATAGCCTCCTCGACGCAGAACTCCGGACGGATGCCCCGCAGCGCAAAGACCACGTCGGCCCGGTCGTTGAATTCCGTATCCACCGGGCCGGGGCAGAGAGCGCAGACGTAGACGGGGCTGTGCTGCTCCCGCAGCTCTTCCGCCACGCCCCGGGTCAGGCTGACGACGTAAGCCTTGGTGGCATAGTAGCCCGCCATATACGGCCCGCCCGGCAGCAGCCCTGCAGAGGACGCCACATTCAGCACGGTGCCGAAGCCCTGTGTCTCCATCTTCTTCACGGCGAACTTGAACAGCTGGTGCATGGCCAGCACGTTGACCTTCGCCATGGAAAGCTCTTTTTCGCCGCTGGTCTCAAGAAAGCTGCCGCAGACGCCGAAGCCTGCGTTATTGATGAAAATATCCAGCCGCTCGTCGGCCAGCGCCTCGCAGAGGCGGGCGCACTCGCTCTCCTGCTCGAGGTCGGCGGGCAGGATGCGGCAGAAGGTGTTGTATTTGACGGTCAGCTCTGCGGCCAGCGCCTCGAGCCGGTCGGTGCGGCGGGCGGTGAGGATGAGCCGGAAGCCGAGGCGCGCATACCGGCGGGCGAACTCCCGGCCGATGCCGGAGGATGCGCCGGTGATCCATACAGTTTTAGACATGGTTCCTCCTTATTCTGCAAAGCCGGAGGCCCGGTCGATGGCGTCCAGCTCTTCGTCGGTGAAGCGGGTGTTGTTGAGGGCGGCGGTGTCGCCGAAGTGATAGGGCAGGGTGGAACAGCGTGCAGAGGATGCAGTGTACATGGCGGGGACTTCCTTTCTTTTATTTTACCCCATTGTAGCACGGAGACGCACCGGAATCCATAGAAAAGCACAGCTCTGTCTTGTTGCCCGGCGAGATTTGGAGTATAATAGGGCCGTATTTTGCAAGACACCCTTCGGAGGAGGAGAGAACATATGAACAAACCGGTTCTGGTGGTCATGGCGGCCGGCATGGGCAGCCGCTACGGCGGGATGAAGCAGATCGACCCGGTGGGGCCCTGCGGTCAGGTCATCGTGGACTATTCCCTGTACGACGCCCGCCGCGCAGGCTTTGAGACGGTCATCTTCGTCATCAAGCACGAGATCGAGGACGCCTTCAAAGCCGCCATCGGCGAGCGGGTCTCCAAGGCGATGGAGGTGAAGTACGCGTTCCAGCAGCTGGACGAGCTGCCCGAGGGCTACACCATCCCCGAGGGCCGCGTCAAGCCATGGGGCACCTGCCACGCCGTGCTGGCGGCAAAGCCCTATCTTCACGGCCCCTTCGCCGTCATCAATGCGGACGATTACTACGGCCCCGAGGCCTTCAAGGTCATCTACGACTATCTTTCCACCCACACCGACGGCGAGGTCTACGACTACTGCATGGTGAGCTACCTGCTCCGGAACACCGTCTCGGAAAACGGCAGCGTGGCCCGGGGCATCTGCGCCCTCAACGAGGACAGCACCCTCCGCAGCGTCACCGAGCACACCCGCATCGAGACTTACGCCGACGGCATCCACTACACCGAGGACGGCGGCGAGAGCTGGGCCGACCTGCCCGGCGACACCCCTGTGAGCATGAACCTCTGGGGCTTCGGCGAGAGCTTCGTGCAGGAGGCTGACCGGCGCTTCGCCCGCTGGCTGGACGAGAATCTGGAAAAGAACCCGCTCAAGTGCGAGTATTTCCTGCCGCTGGTGGTCAGCGAGCTTATCGGCGAAAAGAAAGCCGCTGTCAAGGTGCTGCGCAGCACCGACCAGTGGTACGGCGTCACCTACCGCGAGGATAAGCCTGTAGTGGTGGAGGCCATCGCCCGAAAGACAGCGGACGGGCTCTACCCGGAAAACCTCTGGGCCTGAGAATAGAAAAACGGCTGGGACAGCGTGCTTCCCAGCCGTTTTTTGTTGTTTATTGGATGCCGAAGGTGTTGTTGTGGTCGAAATAATCCGGGTATTCCTTCTCGAGCTGCTCGAGGAGGCTGTTGAGGGAGCGGTTGTTCTGGCCATGCTTCAGCTTGGGGTAGGCGCGGAGCATACGGCCCTTGCCCAGCAGATGGGTGCTGCGGCGGGTGCGGGCCTGCATGACCTGCGCCCGTGCGGCCAGCTCGTCCTTGAGCTGCTCCAGCTGCAGCAGCGAGGTGGTCTGCTCGGCTTTGCCCTGTGCGGCCAGTTTGACGGCCTTAGCGGCCTCGGCAGCGTTGAGGCGGGCAGTCTGGGAGGCGCGGCGGGCGGCCTCCATCGCTTCGTCGGCGCGGGCACGCATGGTGGAAGCGGCCTCACGGGGCGACAGCTTGTTGTAGTTGTCCCGGGCCTCGGCGGCGGCCAGCTTGAGCTGCAGCCGGCTCTCGTCCATCTTCTGGTCCATGTCCAGCGCGGTGGTGCCGAGGAGCTCGGTCATGGCGTCGCTGACAGCGTGCATACTGTCGGCCACCTTTTCGAGGGCGTCCAGCTCCCGGGCCAGATCGGAGGCAGAAATGCCGGTGGCGACCACGTCGGCGGCATACACGGCGTAGAGCAGGCACATGAGGATGAAGCCCACCAGCGGCGGCACGATGTCCACCAGCGCGGCGATGGCGGGGTGGACGGCCTTGACCATCAGGAGGGCACCTACGCCCCACAGCAGCGAAAACTCGAGGCAGATATAGCCCCCGATGTTGAAGGGCCTGTCGCTGTAATCCCACCACCGGGTGCGGTAGAGCTTATACAGCACCCAGCCGCCCACCAGCTCCAGCGTGCTGGGCAGGAGGACGCCGCCGAGATACAGCAAGAGCAGGCTGTCCTCCAGCGGCGTGAGGAAGAAGAGCACTAAAATCATGCCGAAGCCGTAGATGGGGCAGACCGGGCCGTTGAGAAAGCCGCGGTTGACCAGCTGGCCGGTGGTGGCGGCGGCATACACCACCTCGAGGCACCAGCCCAGACAGGAGTAGATGAGGAAAAATGCGAGGATGTGGTAGAGCGAAAAGCCACAGATGGCCGTGTTGAGGAAAAACGACAAGGGAACACCTCCATTCAATTCTGCCTGCGGACGATCATGTACTCGTCGCCCGGCTCGAAATAAGGACAGGCCGACGTGGTGCGGGAGAGATAGCGGGCCATCTCATCCTCGTCCAGTGCGCCGCCCACGGCGCAGTAATAGCTGCCGTACTCGTCCTGCTGGTTGTTCAGGCAGGCTTCACAGGGGTCAGACATTGGCTTCTTCCTCGGCGGCCTTGGCTTCGGCCTCTGCCTGTGCGGCCAGCTTCTTGAGCACCTTCGGCTCCACCCACGTCACAGAGTCGTCGCCTGCCTTCTTGCGGGCGATAAGGGCCTTGATTTTAATGCCCATCTCGGTGAACATTCCCTCGTGCTCGGTGCGGATGTTCCACTCCGGCTCATTCTCGTGGAGGTCGTAGGTCTGCCAGATGATGTCGTAGCCGGAGGCGGGGAAATAGCTCAGGCTGTCCCGGAACAGGTCGTCGTCGTCGGTCTTGAAGTAGATGTCGCCGCCGTCCTTGAGGAAATCGCGGTACTGGATGAGCTGGCGGGGATAGGTGAGGCGGTGCTTGTTGGAGGAGGCGTTCTTGCTCCATGGGTTGCAGAAGTTGATGTAGATGCGGCTGACGGTGTCCTCCGGGGTGATGACGCCCTTGATGCGTTCGATGTCGGTGCTCATGATCTTCACGTTGTCGATGGGGCGGCCTGCGGCGGCGTAGGCCGCTTCGATCTTCCGCTTGGCGAGGATGAGCACCTTGTCGGTGATGTCGATGCCCAGATAGTTGTTCTCCGGGTGGGCGGAGGCCAGCTGGGAGAGGAAGCCGCCCTTGCCGCAGCCCAGCTCCAGCACGAAGGGCTGCTCCGGGCGGGCATACTGGCTGTGCCATTTGCCGCCCCAGACAAAGGGGTCGTGGACGTGAAAATCGGCGGCCATCAGTTCGTCGTGGGCATAGGGCTTGAAACGCATTCTCATAAGATCGTATTCTCCTTGTGACGTAAAAAGTTTGTGCTTATAGAGCTTTCCTCAAAAATTCCTCCACCTGCTCGGGTGTGGCGGTGCAGCTGCCCTGACAGATGCCGGGCTTGCCGCCGCCGCGGCCATTGAGGGCGGCGTTGAGGGCTTTGGTGAGGGGGCGGACATCGCCGCCGGAGCGTGCGATGCAGTAGCCGGTGCCCTTCTCGTTGGGGGTCAGAGCGGCGCACAGGCCGGTGGTGGCCTCGCTCAGCCGCGCAGCCAGACGGTGCAGGCCGTCCGGGTCGAGGCCGGGAACGATCCGGATGGCGGTCTCGTCGGGGCCGAGTTGTGCGGCCATGGCGTCGAAAAGCTGCTGACAGAGGCCAAAATGGGCAAATTTCAGGGCCGTGTACTCGTCGTACACCCGGTGGACGGCCACGGCGGTCTGGTCGGCCTTGGCCGAGAGGAGGGCGCCGATGTCGGCCTGACGGCTCCGCATGGCCTGCGCCTCCCGCAAGGCCCGCCCGCCGCAGACCACGCTGAGCCGGACGCCGCCCTTGTAGTTCTCGGAGGCCAGGATCTTGATCTGGCCCACCTGACCGGTGGTGGCGGTGTGGGTGCCGCAGCAGGCGCAGACGTCCGCGCCCGGGATGGTCACGATGCGCACCTGCCCGGCGATCTCCTTCTTGCTGCGGTAGGTCAGAGCTGCCAGCTCTTCGGGGGTGGGGTAGGTGATGACCACCGGTACGTCCTCCCAGATGACCCGGTTGGCGGCAGTCTCGGCCTCCCGCAGGCCCTCGGCAGAGATGGGCACGCTGGTGTCCATCCGCACGGCGTCAGAGCCGATGTGGAAGCCGACGTTTTCGGCCCCGAACATCTGGTGCAGGATGCCGGAGAGGATGTGCTCGCCGGTGTGCTGCTGCATCTTGTCGAAGCGCCACGCCCAGTCGATGGCTCCGGTGACGGCGGTGCCGGGCTGTGCCGCCTCGGGCAGGGCATCCACTATGTGCCAGATGACGCCGCCCGTCTCGTGGACATCGGTGACGTGCAGCACCGTGCCGTCGGCGAGGGTCAGAGTGCCCCGGTCGGCAGGCTGTCCGCCGCCCTCGGGGTAGAACACCGTGCCGTCCAGAGCGATGCGCCCGCCGCCGGTCTTTGCGTCCGCCTCTGCCGCAAGGATGACCCCGGCGGCGCTTTTGCGGAATGCGTCTTTCTCGAAATATTTTTCCGTGCGCTGCATGGCACGATACCTCCTGAATCTAAGAACTACTAAGGGCAAGGATGTTTCCCGATAAAATCAAGTATACCACGTTTTTTGCCTGTGGAAAATAGTCTTGGCTTATGTTATGATAGAAAACAGCGAAACCGGAAATTTGAAAAACGAGGAAGGTATCATCATGCGTGAAAGTGGAATCCTGATGCCGGTGTCCAGCCTGCCCGGCCCTTATGGTATTGGCTGCTTTGGCGCCGAGGCGCTCAAGTTCGTGGACTTTCTGGCCGCTGCGGGCCAGCACATCTGGCAGCTGCTGCCCCTCAGCCCCACCGGCTACGGCGACAGCCCCTACCAGAGCTGCTCTGCCTTTGCGGGCAACCCCTATTTTATCGACCTCGACGCGCTCAAGGCCGACGGCCTGCTGACCGCTGCCCAGCTCAAGGCAGAGCCGTGGGGCACCGACCCGCTCTCGGTGGATTACGGCACCCTCTACACCAGCCGCTACAAGGTCCTGCGGGCGGCCTATGCCGCATGGCGGGAGAAGTACGCCGGACGCTTCGGCTGTGCCCACTATTACCCCGACGACTACTATGCGTTCACCCTCACGAATGAGAGCTGGCTGAACGATTACGCGATGTACATGGCCCTCAAGACCGCCAACGGGATGAAGAGCTGGGCCGAGTGGCCCCGGGAGTACCGTCTGCGGGACGCCGGAGCGCTGGCAGAGTTCGCCGCCGGGCAGGAAGAGGAGATCGGTTTCTGGAAATTCTTGCAGTATGAGTTTGCAGTCCAGTGGAAGAAGGTCAAGGACTACGCAAATGAAAAGGGCATAAAGATCCTCGGCGACATCCCCATCTATGTCTCCGCCGACTCGGTGGACGCATGGGTGGGCGGTGAGCTGTTCGAGCTGGACGCGCAGGGCGGCTTTGCCCGCGTGGCCGGGTGCCCGCCGGATTACTTCTCCGCCGACGGCCAGCTCTGGGGCAACCCGCTGTATAACTGGCCATATCATAAACAGACCGGATATGCATGGTGGGTGCGCCGCGTTCGCCATGCCCTCGGGATCTACGACCTGCTCCGCATCGACCACTTCCGAGGCTTTGACACCTACTGGGCCATCCCGGCAGGCAGCTCCACCGCCCGTACCGGCAAGTGGGAGAACGGCCCCGGCATGGACCTGTTCCGTGCGCTGGAAGCGGCCCTCGGCAAGCTGCCCATCATCGCCGAAGATCTGGGCGACCTCGTGCCCAGTGTCCGCAAGCTGCTGGCCGACAGCACTTTCCCGGGCATGAAGGTCCTTCAGTTCGCCTTTGGCGGCGGCGACAACGAGTATCTGCCCCACAACCACGTCAAGAACAGCGTGGTCTACCCGGGTACTCACGACAACACCACCCTCACCGACTGGTGGGTGAACGCCGCCCCCGCCAAGGAGAAGGCCAACGCTGCCGCCTACCTCCACCTGACCCCCTGCAAGCCCACCGCCAAGGAGGTGGCAGCCGTCAGGACGGATGCCGCCCGCATCGCCCTTCTCCGCGCCGCCCTCGGCTCGGTGGCCGACCGGGCCATCATCCCCATGGCAGATTGGCTGGGGCTGGGCGCGGAGGCCCATCTGAACACCCCCGGCAAGCTGGGCGGCAACTGGGCATGGCGTGCCGCAGAGGGCTTCGATACGGCCCTGCTGGCCGGCCGCATTGAGGCCGAGTGTGCGGTCTACTGCCGCGCCAAGGAGCCGGTCGAAAAAGAAGAGAAGACCTCAAATTGACGGAATTGTAAAAAATCTTTTTGAAAATTGTGCGTTTTGCTGGTAAGCGCCCCGCCATCGTGCTATAATCGAAAGAGACACAGTCGGGCATAAGAACTGTGCAAAGGCAGAGCGCCGGGAAGGAGAACCCGGCACGGAAGATGGGGAGAAACGCATGAAAAAGGAATGGACGGAACAGGACCTGCGGCAATTCGTCGAAAGTTCGCAGCCTGTGTTTCAGGATGTGAGCCTGACGCAGGTGGACGAGGATGCCGCACGCTGCTGGCAGGACGATGGTCTGATGGTGGACTACGAGCTGCGCGGCGGTCAGGTGGACTGTGTGCTGCGCCGCTGCGTCGTGGCAGACGGCAAGGTATGGCAGCTGCAGATGACTGCGCCGCTGGCAGGCAGCGACCTGCCCGAAGACCGGATGACCCCGCGGGAGCGGGAACTGTGCCGCGACGATATGAACCACGATTTCTTGTCGGGGGTGTTCAACCGCCGCTACTATGAGACGGAGTTCTGCACCAAGCTCGACGAATGGACCGACCGCCACCGCTGTGCGGCGCTGGCGCTGGTGTCCATCGACGACGCAGCAGCCCTTTCCGCCCGGGAGAACGACGCGGTCATGGGCCAGCTGGTCTGCTTCGTGGCGAACCAGTGGAAAAAGCACTTCGACCAGCCTGCCGAGCGGGTGGTCTGCCGCCTGAGCGACACCCTGTTTGCCATCGGCTGCGCCGACCGCACCCGCCGCGAGCTGGAAGAGGAGCTGAAAGCCATCTACGCCGGGATGCCCAAGGAGTGTGTGGCCTCGGTGGGACTGATGCGCCGGGTGCCCTTCACCCAGTCCATTGGCGTGGCCGGTACCCGCGAGGTGCGCTGCAAGAACTGGGACGCCCTCTATGACCTGTGCCAAAAGCGGCTGGCCGCTGCGCAGGCCGCAGGCGGCGACCGGGTCTACGACGGCGAATAAGATGCATAAGATCCCCCTTTTGAGAGAGAATAGACTCAAAAGGGGGATTTTTGTATGGAAAACCAGAAAAACGACAACCTCAATATGCTGGAAGCCATCGTGCAGAACACCGAGATGGGAAAGAACACGCTCGATCAGCTGGTGCCGATGGCAGAGAACGAGCAGTTCAAGGCGGAGCTTCTGCGCCAGCGCAACATCTACCGCCAGCTCAATCAGGAGGCCCACGCGGCCATCGACGCCTGCGGCGGCTCGGCACAGGGCCAGAGCGCCATGGCGAAGCTCAACACCAAGGTGAGCATCGGCATGAAGACCATCACCGACAAATCCACCCGCAACCTCGCCGAGATGCTCACGCAGGGCAGCAGCATGGGGGTCATGGACTGCATCAAATCCCAGAAGGACTATCCCGACGCCGCGCCCGGGTCGAAGCGGCTGATGCAGAAGCTGCAGGATTTTGAGGAGGACAACCGGCTGAAGCTGGAACAGTATCTTTGAGGTTTTGCTGAAACTTCTGATGCAGCGATAGAAAAAGCTCCTGCCGGACAATGCGGCAGGAGCTTTTTGCAGGTGCAGTTAGAGGGACTCGACCATTGCGGCGACGATTTTGGTCGCGGTAGCGACATACTCGCCGATGCTGAACTTCTTGACGACCAGCACTTCGTGGCCGTCCTCGTCAGCGTTGTCGCTCATGGCGCGGAGGATGACGCAGGGGACGCCGTTCTTGGCGGCGATCTGACTCACGGCTGCGCCCTCCATCTCCACGCAGTCGGGGGCGCATTTGGCCTCAATGGCGGCCTTGGTGGCGCTGTCGCCCACGAACAGGTCGCCGGTGGCGATCTTGCCCACCAGAGCCTTGACGCCTGCATCGGCACAGGCTTTCTCGGCGGCAGCGATGAGAATGGCGTCGCCGGTGTACTCCTTCAGGAAGGGCGGGTTCTGGCAGATCATATCCAGCTGGGCGTCGTGGTAGAGCACCGTCTTGCCGATGACCACATCACCGATGCCGATCTTGCTGGTCATGTTGCCTGCAATGCCGGAGAAGATGATCTTCTCGGCACCGTATCGGGTGATGAGCACCTGAGTGGTGGCGGCGGCATTGGCCTTGCCCATGCCCGCACAGCAGACCACGACCTGCTTGCCTGCCAGCGTGCCCCTGTGGTACTCCACGCCGCCGTAGGGCTCCACGGTGACGTTTTCCAGTTTTGCACACAGCTGATCGACTTCATCGGGCATTGCGCCCATAATACCGAAAATCATAGGAAACCTCTTTTACGATTTTAAATGGCCGACGCGTGCGCTCTGGCCATATATAGCGGAAAGTTATTTTTAATTTTGTAAGTTCCAAAAGCCTGCGGGCTTTTGGAACTTACTTTTTCACGGGAAGGGGCGAAACCGGAAGTGACATCTTTGCCGAAAATCAGACGTTGAACAGGAACTCGATCACATCGCCATCGTTGACAACGTACTCCTTGCCCTCGGTGCGCTGCAGGCCCTTGGCCTTGACGGCGGCGTAATCGAAGTTGTTGGCTTCCAGATCGCTGTAGCCAATGACGCTGGCACGGATGAAGCCGCGCTCGAAATCGCTGTGGATCTTGCCGGCAGCCTGCGGGGCCTTGGTGCCCTTGCGGATGGTCCAGGCGCGGCACTCCTTCTTGCCGTCGGTCAGGAAGGAGATCAGGCCCAGCAGGTCGTAGCTGGCGGTGATCAGGTTGTCCAGACCGCTGGCTTCGATGCCCATCTCAGCCAGAAACGCTTTCTTTTCCTCGGGGCTGTAATCCGCGATATCCTCCTCGGTCTTGGCGCAGATGGGGATGTAGCGGGCGTCCTCCTCCTTGGCGCGGGCAGCCACCAGCGGGACGTACTTGTTGTTCTCGATGCCCTCCATCAGATCGTCCTCGCCCACGTTGCAGGCGTACAGCACCGGCTTTGCGCTCAGCAGACCCATCTCGTGCAGCACGGTCTGCTGCTCGGTGTCGGCAGGGTCGAAATCAAAGCTGCGGGCGGGCTTGCCGGTGCTCAGATGGTCGGCCAGCTGCTGCAGCCAAGCAGCTTCGGCGGCAGCGCCCTTGTTGTTGCCGCTCTTGGCAGCCTTTGCCATGCGGCCGGCGCGGTTTTGCACCACCTCAAGGTCGGAGAGGATCAGCTCGTAGTCGATGGCTTCAATATCGGCAATGGGGTCTACGGCCTCGGCCTTGGTCACGTCCTCCACCACATGGATGATGTTGTCATCGTCAAAGCAGCGCACCACGTGCACGATGGCGTCGCACTCGCGGATATGGCCAAGGAACTTGTTGCCAAGGCCGGCGCCCTGACTTGCACCCTTCACCAGACCCGCAATGTCCACGAACTCCACGATGGCGGGGGTCTTTTTGTTGGTCTGCCAGATCTCAGCCAGCTTGTCCAGCCGCTTGTCCGGCACTGCCACGATGCCGGAGTTCGGCTCGATGGTGCAGAAGGGATAGTTTGCGGCTTCAGCATTTTTGGTGGAGGTGATGGCGTTGAACAGAGTGGACTTGCCCACGTTGGGCAGGCCGACGATACCTAACTTCATATAAAATACGCTCCTTACACGTTTTTTGGCATAACGATACATCTACCATTATACGCGATGAACCCCGCCAGCGCAAGGGGGAGGGGCTATCTTAAAGTAAGGAATCCTGAAATGATCCGGGCAGAAATGTGAAAAAAACTACACTTCCTTCTTTATTTTGTCATAACTGTCCCGTATAATAGAAGGGTAAGAGACTGTCAAAACGCCCGGAAGGGCTGAAGATACAGCAAAAACCTGCATAAAAGGGGAGGAAAACACTTATGGCAAACGAAAAGATCCTTGTGGTGGACGACGACGCCAACATCTGCGAGCTGCTGCGGCTGTACCTGACCAAGGAGGGCTATCAGGTCACGGTGGCGAACGATGGCGAGGAGGGACTGGAAAAGTTCAACGCCGTCAAGCCGGACATGGTGCTGCTGGACGTGATGATGCCCCGCATGGACGGCCTTGAGGTCTGCCGCCGCATCCGCAAGGCGGGCAACACCCCGGTAATGATGCTTACCGCCAAGGGCGAGACCTTTGACAAGGTGCTGGGCTTGGAGCTGGGCGCGGACGATTACATGGTAAAGCCCTTTGACGCCAAGGAAGTGGTGGCCCGCATCAAGGCGGTGCTGCGCCGCTGCCAGACGACCTCCGCAGCCGCCGAGAGCACCGAGGGTGTCATCGAGTTCGATAACCTCCGGCTGGATATGAACAGCTACGAGCTGCGGGTCAAGGGCAAGGTGGTGGAAGCTCCCCCCAAGGAGCTGGAGCTGCTCAACTGTCTGGCATCCCACCCCAACCGCGTGTACACCCGCGACCAGCTGCTGGACGAGGTGTGGGGCTTTGAGTACTACGGCGACAGCCGCACCATTGATGTCCACGTCAAGCGCCTGCGCGAAAAGCTGGCCGGTGCTTCCGATAAGTGGGAGCTGAAAACCGTCTGGGGTGTGGGCTATAAGTTCGAGGTGCGTCAGTAATGCGTAAAAGTATCTCCACGGCCTTTTTCTCCATGGTGTCCACCCTGATGGTGCTGGGCATCGTGCTGATGGGCTGCTCGGAGTGGGTACTGTTCAAGAATTATTTTGCGAAGGATCGCTACGAAACGCTGGATCAGGTGGTAAACGTTGCCAAGCGCACCGCGGAGTATCTGGTAAACAGCGAGACCATGCCGCAGGGCGCAGAGCTGGATGCGCTGAACACCAAGCTGGAGATCATCGGCGAGAGCGCCGAGGCGTATCTGTTTTTCACCGACCGGCAGGGCAATGTGCTCATTGCCTCCGACCCGGAAAAGCTTACCACCGGCACCGTGCCGCTGGATATCTGCCAGCGCGCCAACGCAGTGGCTGACCCGGACGCCCGGCACTACCACGCTTTCGGCGATTTGGGCGGTGCCCTGACCGAAAAAAGCTATATCGCGGCGGTGGAGACCATCGACGACCAGAGCCTGTTCAGCGGCTGGCTGTTTTTGTGCTCCTCCGGCGCGCAGCTCACCGACTTCAAGCAGCAGTTCTGGTCGAACTTCCTCATGTCTGCCTGCGTGATGCTGCTGTGCGCCAGTGTGCTGACCCGCCTGTTGATGCGTCAGCTCACCGACCCGCTGCAAAAAGTCACCGATGCCGCCCAGCGCTTTGGCGGCGGCGACCTGATGGTGCAGCCGCTGGAGAACATCGTGGCCGATGCCGACATCAAGGGCATCAAGGACGAGTTCTTTGTTATCGTGCCGGATGATGAGCACGAGGGCTGCTTCCTGCCGTACCTGTACGTCCAGCTCAAAGATGGCTACACCTTGGACGATGTGCGCGATAAGATCAATGCCTGCCTGCCGGAACGTTACATGCGTCCGGTGGAGATTTTCACCGTACCGGAACGCCCGTTCTTCCACTTCAAGACCAACCGTATTGGCCTGAGCAAAGAAATCATCGCCAAGCGCAACCAGCAGAAAGAGAAAGCCAAGCGCAACAGCTTTGCCGATGGCTGCATTGCCTGATGACTTTGGCGTGATAAAATCATGATAATGTAACGGCATGTGCCCACCTTATGATAGAGATAAGGGGGCACATGCCTTTTGTTTTGGGGTGGGGGAGCGGATGAAGATGAACGGTACGCGCGGTTGGGGGATAGGGGAGAAGGGCAATCGGATTCCGGTGCGGGGGAGATACTTGTGAAGTTGTAAAATAAAACTTTGAAATCCATCCGCGGATGAAAAGCACGATAGGGCACTGTATCATTAGCCACATGCTGAAAAAATGCTGTAGGGAACGGGATTGACCGTTCCGCAGCCTTATAAAAGTCAACCTTTTACGGGGAAAAGAAAAATATCGCTACTCTTTTTTGAAAAAAATCACAAAGGAAATTTTGTGTTTTTCTTTTGGAAAGAGGAATTTCGGATGAAAAAGGGGAGTTCGGGAAACAAAAACAGGAAAAACTTTGTAAGATATGGGGAATAAATGACGATGAAACGAACTGTATTTTGACGAAACTAAAAAGGCATAAAATAATAAAAAAACTTTCAAAAAGTGTTGACAAAAGGGGGATACTTGGTTATAATAATACTCGTCGCCGGTGAGGCGGCCAAACAAAATAAGCGGATGTGGCGGAACTGGCAGACGCGCTAGATTCAGGTTCTAGTTCCCTTAAAAGAGTGTGGGTTCAAATCCCTTCATCCGCACCAATAAAAACCTCGAACTCAGGTTCGAGGTTTTTATTTTTTATCATTTTAAGTCCATACATAAAAATACAGTGCATACCGCAAATAAACCATGGTATGCACTGCGTCTTTTTAGTTTAGGTTCTCAATCATCACTTACTCAACCGCTTATAATACTGCCGGTACTGCTGGGGCGAAAGGCCCGTGGCATCTTTAAAGACGCGGCGGAAATGCGCCGTCGTCATAAAGCCGGTCTTTTCCGCAATGTCCGAAATGCTCTCGTTCGACTTCTCAATGAGGTTCTGCGCGGCCTTGATGCGCACGCCGTTGATATACTCGATGAGCGAGAGGTTGATGGACTTCTTGAAAAGGCGGCTCAGATAAGAGCGGCTTACATTTAGGGCGTCGGCAATGTCGGGAACGGAGAGATCCTGCATATAATTTTCCTGGATGTACTGCGCAATCAGCGCTGCCATGCCTGCCACCTGAGGGGAGGCCATGGAGGTGCCGGACATCATCTCGTACTGGTCAGTTTCGGAAACGGCGCCGTTGACAGAGTAGATTTTGCCGCCAGGGGCGGTAATCTCCGGCTTCATCTCCAGGGAGCCCGGAATGCCCCAGCTGGAGAAGGTGCTCATGGTGTAGGGACTGTCGAAGATTGCGGCGCCGATGCCCTCGGCGCCGGGCGGCGCTGCGTACTATGAGGAAACCC
>ERZ825525.1991-NODE-1991-length-14708-cov-5.291613_pt1 | contig 14708 bp, 12 predicted proteins | sample MGYA00519930_ERZ825525 | MGnify/ENA primary metagenome ERZ825525 (study PRJEB31778, sample SAMEA3449203) | human gut metagenome | biome: human gut; feature: human-associated habitat; material: faeces | place: United Kingdom | collected 2010/2012 ... | reverse complement strand
TATAATGAACTTGGAATATAAAGAACGACAACTAGCTTTAGTAACTCAGATCTTGATGCACCGAGTATTCAACGAAACTTTGAAACTCCACTTACGATGTGGTGAAATGCCCGATAAGCAAACTATCATTCAAATCATGCGAGATTCTAACCTATATCGTGTCGAAGCTGACAGTACGTATTGGCGGCGTTCTTCTACTGTTATCGGGTGGGTAAACTGGATTCTTGAAACTATTGAAGATTAATTTGGGGAGGGATTTTAGTTATGTCAGAGAACCAAGATCGTCCTATCATCCAATCACATGGCTATAATGGTCGTGAGCCTACTCGGATTTGTCCCCATTGTCACAAAGAAAAACCGTTAAGCGAATTTGGCTTTAGAAAAATGGAAAAAGGTGAAAAAGGCCAAATCCGAAACCAATCTTGGTGTAAAGATTGTAGATAACCTATTATACATTAAATTTCAAGCTGGTTTGCCATCAAGGTTGACCAGCTTATTTTGTATAAATATAGAATTTCTCCTTTTCTAATTCCCAAATAATGCATGAAACGGCATGGCCTCAGCCACACCGTTTCATACAAAAGTATAATTTAATTTTCTCGTCTCCCTGCCTTACAGCAAAGGGCTTTTGCGCACAATACCGGAAATTATTCCTGTACTTTTTTGGCTTCCCCTTCCGGGAAGATGATTTTGTTGACAAAGAAGAAAATGACCATAGACACGCCGCCATTCAAAACCGTCGTGCCGATGTTATAAATAAAGTCCGGCACCAGCAGTCCGGCTACGGCAACCCATACGCAGTTGATGGAGTTGACGATGCAGGTGATGACGCAAAACGCCAGCACATACCAGCCGATCTGCTTTGCCAGATTGCCCTTGCTGCGGAACACAAAATTGCGCTGGATGGGGAAATTGATGCACTCGCCGATGACCATGGCGATCATGTAGGCGCAGAAGTAGGGCAGACCGCCGTGGGCGGCATCGTAGCCGAGAATGTTCCACTTGAAGGTCTCGCCGAACAGGGTGATATCAATGCCCGGCCAGCCGAAATCCACCACCGGCAGGCTTGCAAAGGCCTTGGGCAGAAATTGCAGCAGCAGGTACTTGAACACGGTGATGAGGTTGGACACGATGACGAACAGGCCGCCCTCGCGCACCCACTTGGCAGCGGCGGGGTGCTTTGCCGCGAAGTTATTCCAGAAATTCATAGCCTGCTTCCTTTCAGCTGTTTTTCAAGCGCTCTTCCATGCGGCTGTTCAGCACGAGGTTCTTCACAGCCTCCACGATCACCCGCACAAGGCCGATGACCCAGAAGCCCTGCAGCTCCATCACGATGCCGTCCACCATGCCCATGCTGATAGCGCCGTTGGTCATTTTGGCCAGCGCACGCAGAGGCATATTGTACTGGAACAGGATGTTCAGGTCGGGCTTGCCTTTTTTGATGCTGCGGCGCAGCAGGGTACCCAGTACCGCCGCTGCCAGCCAGCCGATGGGGCTGCGTCCGTGCCCCATCTCGCCCAGCGTCATGTTGCGGTCGATGCGTACTTTGTTCTCCGGGATGGGACGGCCCAGCAGCGCTTCAAACTCCGCGTCCGGCACATTCTGCACCTGTGCGGTGCGGTAATGGGCAAGGTCTTTGCCCGCGTAGGGGTCGGGTGCGCCGGTGCCCGCCACCGTGACGGCGGCAGTCAGACGGATATCGGCGCTGGAAGAGCCCACCAGCAGCTGATAGCTGCCGCCTTCCACCTCCCAGCGGTCGGTCTTGACGTTCCAGTAGCGGAACGCCTTATCATCCAGCGGGATGGTGACGGTCTTGCTCTCTCCGGCTTCCAGCTGCACCTTGGTAAAGCCCTTCAGCTCCTTGGCGGGGCGGAAAATCGTTGCATCCGGCTTTGCCACATAAAGCTGCACCACCTCGGCACCTGCACAGCTGCCGGTGTTGGTGACGGTCAGGGTCACGCCCTTTTCGTCTGCTTTCAGGTCACTGTACGCAAAGCTGGTATAGCTCAGGCCGTAGCCGAAGGGGAAGGCGGTGGGCACACCGGCGGTGTCGTAGTAGCGGTAGCCCACATACAGACCCTCGCGGTACTCCACAGTGGGGCCGTCGCCGCCGAAATGCGCTTTTGCGGGGGTGTCGGCGTAGCTGCGCGCCCAAGTCTCCGCCAGCTTGCCGCAGGGGTTCTGCGCGCCGGTGAGCACCTCGACCAGTGCGCCCGCACCGGCCTGACCGCCCAGGCAGCCGTAGACCAGCGCCTTGCAGTCCTTGACCCAACCGCTTTCCAGCGAGGAGCCCGCGCTCAGCAGCACCACCACGTTGGGGTTTGCCGCCGCCACAGCCGCCAGCAGCTCCAGCTGGTTCTCTGCCAGCTTCATGTCGGCGCGGTCGATGCCCTCGCTCTCTTTGATCTCGTCCAGACCCATGCACAGCAGCACCACATTGGCGTTCTTTGCCAGCTGCACCGCCTCGGCTTTCAGCGTCTCGTCGGGCTTGCCCTGCCGGTCAAAGCCCTTGGCGTAGCCGACGCTGTTCAGGCCGCTTTCGGCAAGGCATTCCAGAAAGGAATCCACCTTGATGGAGTTGACGGCGCTGGAGCCTGCTCCCTGATAGCGGGGCGTCTGGGCAAAGTCGCCGATGACCGCCACCTTTTCCCCCTTTGCAAGGGGCAGCAGGCTGTTTTCGTTCTTCAGCAGCACGATGCTCTGGACAGCAGCCCGGCGTGCCAGTGCGTGGTGGGCGTCGGCATCGAACTTGCCGGGTGCGGCGTCCACCGCCGCCTTGGTGGTGAACACCAGCTCCAGCAGCTCCTCCAGCCGGGCGTCCACGTCCGCTTCGGTGATCTTGCCGGTCTGCACCGCCTTCATCAGCTCCCGGATGGCGTCCCCGCCGGGGGCGGGCATTTCCAGCGTAGAGCCGTTCTTTACGCCAAGGGCGTGGTCGTTGCTGCCGCCCCAGTCGGTGACCACTGCGCCGTCAAAGCCCCAGTCCCCGCGCAGGATATCCATGAGCAGGTGGGTGTTCTCGTTGGCGTAGGTGCCGTTGACAAGGTTATAGGCGGACATGATGGTCTTGGGCTGCGCCTCCTTGACCACCATCTCGAAGCCGGTCAGGTAAATTTCCCGCAGGGTGCGCTCGTCCACGATGGAATCCGAGGCCATGCGGCGCAGCTCCTGACTGTTCACCGCAAAGTGCTTGGGACAGGCGGCAATGCCGTTTTTCTGGATGCCGCGGACGTAGGCCGCAGCCATCTTACCGGCAAGGTAGGGGTCCTCCGAGAAATACTCGAAGTTGCGGCCGCACAGGGGGCTGCGCTTGATGTTCAGGCCGGGGCCCAGCAGCACCGACACGCCCTGTGCCGCTGCTTCTTCGCCCATGGCTGCGCCCACAGCCTCGCCAAGCTCCGGGTCCCAGCTGTTGGCAACGGTAGCCGAGGTGGGGAAGCAGGTGGCAGGCACACTGGGGTTCAAGCCCAGATGGTCAGCCGCGCCCGCCTGCTTGCGCACGCCGTTGGGGCCGTCCGACAGGGTAATGGCCGGGATGCCCTTGCCCGGCAGCGCCCGGGTGGTGAACACCGTGCCGCCGCTCAGCAGGGCGCATTTTTGTTCCAGATCCAGGCTGTTGATGATATCTGTGTGTTTCATGGGTCTCTCCTGACAATCAAAAAAAGGGGGCGGGCGTTTGCCCGCCGCCCCTTCTGTTCCTATGTGTAGATCAGACGGTTTTTACGTCCTCTTTCTTTTTACGGAAGCGGAGGATCGTCAGAACGACCAGAACTGCGATCAGACCGCCGCAGACACCATCCACTGCGTAGATGACCTTCTGGTAAGGCTCGACCTTTGCCAGATAACGGCTGCCCGGCATACCGCCGTTCATTGCCTTGGAGTTTGCAATGGTGTACAGGATGTTATGGATTGCTTCACGACCGTAGTGGTAATCTGCAACGTCATCCTTGTTAAAGGTGTACCGTGCGCCGGTGGGCAGGTTCGTCAGCTTGCCGTCTGCACCGGCCTGGATCATCTGGCCAGCGTCCATAAAGACACCGGTGTTTGCGTTGTCGGTGATGATAAAGCCGTGGAAGCCCCACTCGTTGCGCAGCAGGCCGGTGATCATGTTGTAGTTGCCGCCGGCCCAGGTATAGCCAACGCGGTTGAAGGAGGTCATGATGCCGGTGACGGACGGGATCTCGGTGGTGGCATTGCTGTAAGTGCCGTCGCCGTTGTCCTTTGCATAGTTCATCTCGACCTTATCAGACTTGACGCACATCTCAAAGGGCTTGAGGTAGATCTCGCGGGCCGCCTGCTCGTTCAGGAAGGTCGCAATGCTGTACTGGCCTTCACGGTCGCCGCGGTGGTCCTCCTGATCGTTGATGGCGTAATGCTTGACAAAGACATACATACCGCGGGAGGCGACACCCTCACACTCGAGGGAAGCAATGTGACCGCCGATGAACGGATCCTCGGAGTAATACTCGCTGTTGCGGCCGGAGAATGCCGTGCGGTGCATATTGACAGCAGGTGCATACCAGCCATCAACGCCCAGATAGTAGGACTCGTCGCCAATGTTCTCGCCGTAGTGAGTGGCCAGATCATCGTTGTAGGTCTGTGCCAGAACGATCACGCCGCAGTGCGTGATGTTGCCCTTGAAGTAGAGGTTGCCGCTTGCATCAAAGCCGTAGTTGATCAGGCCGGTGGCAGTGTCGCGGTCGGTCGTGGAGGGCTTATCCACCGACTTGATGGCAGCCGTGCCATAGCCGGACTGCGTGATCAGGGTCTGATAATCGCTGGGGGTCAGCTGGTCGAGCAGTGCGTCCCACTTTTCATCATCGTAATCCAGACCGCGCATATCGATCAGACCCAGACCGTTGTCCTTGCCGTAAACGATCTCATCGGTCAGGGTGGAGAAGTCGGTGGGGTTCAGGGAATCAAAAGAATCCAGCTTTGCAAGGTCCTCCTTGCTGATCGTCTTGCGGTAGGTATAGGATGCAGCCTTGCCGCTGGCATCGGTACCATTGATGGGGTTGCCCCAGGTGCTGATCTGGTCGCTGACCTCGCCGTCAACGGTCGGCCAGGTGCCAGTCCAGTCACTGCGGGAGAGATACTGCAGCCCGCCGTTTGCATGGTCGAGCTGATTGGTGATCTCCACACCGGTCGTGGTGTCAAGCTTGTAGGTCGTGGTATCCACGGTGCCGTTTGCCGGGGTGTAGATTTCAACAAAAGCAGTGTCGCCATCCGCGGTCATACCGTCTGCCACGCTCTTTCCCTTGGCAGAGAGGATGTTGTTGACCGCTTCGTGTGCGTTTTTAGCCGCAGTGATATAGTAATCACCTGCGTCTAGAATGTAGGTCTTGGCATTGACGTAGTCGTAGGACTTCAGCTGTTCCTGGTCGAAGGTGACCGTCACGGTCTCGCTTGCACCGGGAGCCAGCTCCGAGGTCTTGGCGTAACCGACCAGTTCAACGGCAGCCTTTTCCACCTTGTTGGCCTTGTCATAATCGGTGTAAGGGCTCTGTGCGTAGACTTCCACAACGTCCTTGCCTGCAACAGAACCGGTGTTGGTGACCTTGACCGTCACGGTGCAGGTATCGCCATCCCAGCTGGTGTTGTAATCCGACCAGTCAAAGGTGGTGTAGGACAGGCCGTAGCCGAAGGGGTACATCACAGCATCGTCGTAGTTGTAATCGCCCGCATTGCCCTGACCGAGGACTTTATCCTCGTAACGGGTCTCGTAGTAGCGGTAGCCAACATAGATGCCCTCTTTGTAGCTGACGTAGTTGTACTTGGTGAGGTTGCCATTCTCATCGTAGTAGGCAAAGTCGCCGAAGTTCTGCGCCGCCGGGCTGTTCATGGCATCCACTTCATAGGTATCCACGGTGCGGCCGGAAGGATTGACCTTGCCGGAGAAGATCTCAGCCAGAGAGCACAGGCCGTAGTCGCCCATGGCAGGAGCCGAGATGACCGTGTGGATGCTGGGATAATCCTCCACCCAGCTCAGATCGACCGCTGCACTGGAGTTGAGCAGCAGCACCACATCGTCAAAGTTGTCGTTCAGATACTGCAGGATCTCCAGTTCCGTAGAATCCGGCTCCAGATAAGTCTTGGTCTTGTCCTCTTCCACATCGGTGTGGTTGTACATGGAGCGGGGCATATCACGGCCTTCGCCCGCCACACGGCTGAACACAAAAACAGGAACCGTATTCTTCATGGAATCGGTCAGACCCGGCTCTGCTTTCATAACAGACAAGGGGCATTCGTTGATGGAAAAGTCCTCGTCATCACCGTAGGAAACGGAACCAACGCCCAGACCGTAATCCTTGCCGTTGCCTTCGGAATAGAATTTCCAGAGGTCCTCGTTGACACCGAACCCGGCATCTTCAAAGGCCGTTTTCATATCGACTTTGTTGCCGCCGATGTAGCTGACTGCCGAATGGCTGACAAAACTGAAGGTGGTATCCGTGCTGTACGGCATTCTGCCTTCATCGTTCTTCAGCAGGACGATGCCCTCTGCTGCAATCTGCTTGTTCAGGGCGATCTCATCCTCAACCAGCGCATCCTCTGTGTCAAAGCCGGGCTTGCCGTATTCCATATTAATGCCTTCGGTCTTTGCCTTGCTGTTGTCGATGCCTCCGCTCTTCAGGCCCAAAATGCTCTGCACGCTGCTGGCGTTGGGCGGGATCAGCACATTGGCCGCAACTATACCGCCCGCCAATGCGACACACAACACACCCGAAACGGCAGTTTTGATGATCTTGCCCATCATCTTACCGTCCTTCTTTTTCTGTGCCATAACTGTTAACTCCTTCTCTTTTGGGTACACGACCCGGTTCATGGCTGTTCTCCGGAGTGCGTCCACTCCTTTGCTTGATGTCATTTTATCATATAAACCGCAAAACGAACCGTTCTTTGCACAATCTGTCGTTTGGGATGCATAATTTGAAAAAAGTTTCAAATTGGTTTCATTTTTTATTGTGCTTATTCACAATTCCACTGCCCCTGATTTTGTGCATATTGCAAAAAGGGCGGGGATCACTCCCCGCCCTCGGTCTGTTGAATCCCCGCCTGCGGCAGAAGCACCCGCAGGGTGAACCAGCCGTCCTCCCAGTGCACGGTCATGCTGCCGCTGTGCTGCTGCGCAGCCGCCCGCAGGCTGCGCAGGTCGTAACCGCCGTGGGCACTGCGCAGCGGCAGACCGTCTGCACCCAGCTCCACCGGCTTTTTGCAGTAGTTCTCCACCCGGAACAGCACAAAGCCGTTCTGGGCATACACCGCCGTGCGGATCAGCCGCTTTTCCGGGTCCTGCTCGGCGGCACAGCTTTCAATGGCGTTGTCCAGCGCGGTGCCCACCAGCGTGCAGATCTCCCGGGTGGACAGATGGTCCAGCAGATGCCCGTCTGCCACGCTGGTCATGCGGATCTGCTTTTCCTGACATTCCATGCTCTTGGCGGTGAGCAGGATGTCCAGCACCGGGTTTCCGGTCTTGTTCTCCGCCTCATACTGCAGAATGCTGTTCTCCATCTTTGCCAGCGCCGCGTCCTGCTTGGCGCGGTCCCGCTGGGCACGGATATCAGCGATCTGGACCTTCAATTCATGGTAGCGGCTGTTGATGAGCTCGATGCCCTCCTTGCTGCGCTTGTACTGTTCGTACTGCCGGTGCAGCACATTGTCCATGGCAGAAAGCTCCTGATGCAGTGCGCTCTCCCGCAGTTGCTCGTGCTGCAGCGTCAGGATCAGCACCCCGCAGAAATCCACCAGCGTGCGGATGCAGAACACGTTCATGGTCGCCGGGCTCTCCCCCAGAAACAGAAGGTTGCTGACCACGAACACCGTGCCCGCCATGACAAATGCCGCCAGCGCAGCCTTGTTGCTGATGTCCAGATGCTTTTCGGGCAGCGGACGGCTGCGCTCCAGCCAGAACATCAGGCCGTAAACCGCGCCGTAGACCGCCGCCAGCAGCGCCAGCGCCAGCGGGTCAAAGCCGCTCCGGTGCGGGAACAGCCAGCAGTGCAGCTGCCATTCTGCGCTGGCAGCAAACTCTGCCAGCAGAAACGCCCGGGCGGTGATGTACAGTGCCTCCAGCCAGTTGACCGCCCGGCTGCCCCACAGGTACCCGTAGAGCAGCAGCACCGCGCAGAGCATACAGGGCACCCACCACGCCAGCGGCACATAGCCGGTCTTGTGCAAAAAGATTCCCAGCACCAGTGCCCACACCACCGTGACCGCGGTCTGCCGGTGGAACCGCCGCGGCAGGCGGCGGGCGTAGAGCAGCACCGCCAACACCTCTGCCAGCGCCGTGTACAGGCGGGGGATGTTCGGCAGCATGGTCATGAGCCCTCACCTCCGATGTAGTCGGTCAGTGCAGCAAGAAAGGCCTTGCGCTTGGGGCGGCTGACCTGCAGCTCATAGGGTCCCACCTGCACCGTGTTCTGCTGCACCGCCTGCACCTGCGCCAGATTTACCAGATAGCCGCTGTTGCAGCGGGCAAAGGGGCGGCCCGCCAACTTTTCCTCCACTGCCTTGAGGGTGCCCGGTGCCGAAAAATCGCCGTCCTCGGTGTAGTAATGCACCCGGTGGCCTTCGCTTTCCAGATAATACAGCCGGGAGCTGTCCAGCCGCCGCAGGCCGCTCTCCACCGGGACCATGAGATAGTGGCTGGCGCGGCGGGCCAAATTTTTCTCGGCCTTTTTCAGCTGCTCGGAAAATGCAAAATACGGCACCGGCTTCAGCACATAGTCCAGCGCTCCCACCGAGTAGCCCCGGATGGCATACTGCGCCATATTGGTGATGAAGATCAGGATGACGTCTGCATCCATCTGCCGGATGCGCTCTGCCGTGGTCATGCCGTCCAGATGCTTCATCTCCACATCCAGAAAAATAACATCGTAGACGGCGCGGTAATCCTCCAGAATGTCCACCCCGTCCGCAAAGACCGATACCTCAAATTCTGTCCCGTACTGCCGGGTATACCGCCGGATGTACTCCTGCAATACCCCCTGCACCTCCGCGTCATCCTCTACGACTGCTACCCGGATCATGACCGCACCTCCCTTACCACACCTTTGTGGAACTGTTATGGCTCTATTATAGCGCAATCACGCCGGGTTTGCCAAGTCCCCGCCCCGACAAGTTTCCACCTGCAAATTTTACGCTATCGGGGTGTTCTTTCCTTGGCGGGTGTGGTATACTCGATTTAGTTCAACAAATTGAAATTTGGAGGCTCGAATCATGTGGAACGAATTAGGCATCAGCGGAGGGACCGCCATCATTATTTTGATCGCGCTGTATTACGTTATCAAATGGGCCGTGAAAAACGGCATCAAAGAAGCTTACCGTGCTATCACGGGAGAGAAAACCAATGAAGATATCCAAAACGAAAAAGAGCTGGAAGAACTTGGATCGGGTTCAGAAGATCTATAAATCCGCACGCGCTCCCGGCAAAGGGCAGCGCACAAAAAACCACATAAAGGAGACGCTTTTCCATGGAATACAAACGTTTTGGCAATAAGATCATTGTACGCATCGACAAGGACGAAGAGATCCTTGAACAGGTCAAGGAGCTTGCCCTGAAGGAAAACATCCGCCTTGCCGCCGTGCAGGCGCTGGGTGCCACCAACAGCTTTACGGTGGGCGTATACAATGTAGCGGAGAAGAAATACTACGCCAACACCTTCAGCGGCAGTTTTGAGATCGTGTCCCTGACCGGCACCATCAACACCATGAACGGTGCGTTCTACACCCACCTGCACATGAGCGCCGGCAACGACAAGGGCGAGGTGTTCGGCGGACATCTGAACCGGGCGGTGGTCAGCGCCACCTGTGAGATGGTGGTGGATGTTCTGGACGGCACAGTAGACCGCCAGTACGACCCCGTTACCGGGCTGAACCTGTTCAAGTTCTGATCTTATCTGTAAAAAGCCAAGGCCGCTGCGCGATGTCTGCGCAGCGGCCTTTTGCTTATAGCTCTTCCTGCCGGGTATAGGGCTCCATGCCGTGGTCGGCAGGGTCATAGTATTCCAGCAGGGTAATGTAGGTTTCCAAAAAGTGACACAGCACTGTTTTCAGGATGCCGCTCAGCTGCCCCTTTACCGTGATGGTGGACAATACAAAGTCTGACACCAGCTGCAGCGTCTCCGGGTCCAATTCAAAGCACAGACCGACTGCCAGCATGGGGATCACGATCTGCTGTGCCTGCAGCGGCACTGCATTGCCCAGCTTTTCCAGCAGCGGGCGGCTCAGGGCGGAGGCCGCCTGCACACAGCGCTCCACCTTTTCCTGCGGGAACTGCTGCATGGGCTCCATGCTGCGCAGCTGCGCCACCACGGCAGCATCGTCCAGAATGACGCCCCGGGTCACCTCTGCTTCCGAGCGGGTGGTCACGCATTGCAGTATACAGCGCATGGCATCCTCGTAGTCCTCGTGATAGGTCTGACGGCTGCCGAACAGGGTCATCATGGACTGCAGCACGGCATCGGTCTCCTCGGTGACGGCCAGCCGCCCGAAATCCAGCGGTGCGCCCTCCATTCCTGCGCTGCGGTCGTTCAGCGCCTGCAGTTCCTCCGGGACAACTGTAGCGGGCAGAAAACGGTCGTTGCCGTTGCGGTAGAAACCCCACTCTGCGGGCAGCACCCGGGGGACCACATCTCCGCTGGAGATGATGTTGAAGATGTTGCTGGTGCCCCAGTTCTTTTTCAGACTGCCGCTTGCCGTATGGTTGTTGTCAAAGTCCTGCTGCAGCTCGGGGCAGTCTGCCGCCGCCAGCGCAGCCGGGGCGGCAAAGGTATAGATGAAGGTGTTTTTCTTTTCCAGCTGCGGCAGCACGGCGGGCAGACGCGCCGCCACTAAATTCGTTACGCCGCCGGCACGGCTGTAGCCGCCCATCCAGAGCTTCAGGGTACCCAGCGGCTGGCGCTTGGCCGATGCCTGAACATATCCGCGTATTTTTTCAGTCAGCTGCCGCGCCGCTGCTACAAAACCCGTGTGGGCGCTGCCGGAGCCTGCATGAAGGTTGCCGGACCACTCGGCTCCATAACCGGAGCCGCGCACGAACGCCCCGATGATGGTCACCTGTCTGCCGCCGCGCACCAGTGTTTTGCGGGCAGCGGCACAGGCCACCGTGTCCGGGGCATCGTTCAGGCTGTGGGTATAGTTGAACAGCTGCACCTCGGCAAAGCCCAGCTTTGCAAAGGCATCCCGGATATGGGCGGCACGGCCGACCTCGCCCGTCATCCAATAGTACTGGTCGCTCTCCCACGAGCTGTCCGCAGCCGCAGCCATGCCCAAGGTGGCCAGTGCCAGCTTATCGTCGTACTCTGTGGCGGCGTGGTCGAACAGGCTGTCGCTGTAATAGTAATCGTGCCGCAGATCAGCGCTGCAGCGGTCGCTACGGTACCACAGGGTATAGTAGTCGTCCGGCACGGCGCGGCCGACCAGCGCCGTAGCCGCCCCGGCCTGCGGCAGCGCCGCTCCGGGAGCCAGTGCCCCCGCCGCAAGGGTCACCGCAAGACCCTTACAAAAGTCCCGTCGTTTCATGCTTCATCTCCTCTGCCCCTGCGGCCTGTGCACCGCAGACATTTTTTATAGTATAATCCTTTTTGCCGCCGGATGCAATTTTTACTTGCGGCGGCAGATGGGACGATTTGGAATGCGCGCCGCTATCGGGTTGCGGCACCCAGCATCCGCATCGTGCCTTGGGCGGCACTCGCGTCTTGCTGGCCGCTGCCCCAACAACTCCTCCCTGTTTCCGCCGCTGGCGGCGGTCGTCGTCGTTGCACTCTAGCCATTTTCAGCGGAAAAATTATTTTAAATTTCGGGATAGCGGAACGCCTGCGGGCGTTCCGCTATCCCATTTTCACAGGAGGGGTCGTAAAGGGAAACTACCTGTCAACCGCTGCGTCCCTCCCCGTGAAAAAGTAGTTCCGAAACGCCCGCAGGCGTTTCGGAACTACAAATAAAATTCTTCTTTCCGCTATTTATGCGCAAAGCGAACGCGGAGCGCATTCCAAATCGTCTGCTTTAACAAAAAAGGCTGCTGCACGCACGGTGCAGCAGCCTTTTTTCTGCTTACAAATGTAAGGGGATGCTCTTACTTCTGGGGAGCTTCGAAAGCGATGGCGGTAGCACCGGCAGCGGCGTCCACGCTCTTCAGAGAGATGGGAGCCACCTCGTAGTGCAGGGTGTCAAAGCTCTGGGTATTGCCGTCCTCGGTGGTGAACTCCAGAACGTAAACAACGTCAGCCTGCTTGTCAGCCTCGACATCGCGGGTGATGACGATGCTCTCGCCGTCAGCCAGACCCTCGCCTGCCAGGTTCTCGCCCTTGTCCTCAGAGCCTGCATCGTACAGGTACAGCTCGGTCACCTTGCTACCGGTGGTGTTGTACACGGTGTACTCGGCAGAAGCAGCCTCAGCCTCAGAGGAAGCAGCTTCGGAGGAAGCAGCCACGGAAGAGACAGCAGCAGAGGATGCGGTGGAGGATGCAGCGGTAGAGGCAGAGCCGCCGCAGGCGGTCATGCCGACAGCCAGTGCCAGAGCGGCAGCGGCAATTGCAACAGTCTTGAGCTTCATAGGGAAATCTCCTTTTTCTTCTTTTGTTGGTGTCAGGCCCTCGGCAGCATACCAGCTGCATCGGTTGTCCTGATGTCCTTCCATTATACGCACGTTGACGAAAAAAGCAAGCTTTTTTCGTCAAAAATCAACGATAAAATAAGAATTGTTACTATTTTGACATGAATTTGGCACATTTTAGGAGATGCAAACTTGAATCATATCGTTGACGTTCCGGCTGTTTTTTCCCTATGTGGCTGCGGGATAACGGCGCAGATAATTTTATTTTCCCCTTGACAGCCGCCAGCCGCCGCTGTATACTATGCATCGTGAACAGTGTTCATGTTGGGAGGTGAGCTTACGAATCCAATGGCAACGTCCAAAGTGGACATCCTGAAAACCAGCCGGGAGCTGATCCAGCAAAACGGCTGGGCAGCGGTCAACATCCGTGCGGTCGCCGCAGCCTGCGGGGTCTCTGTGGGCTGCATCTACAACTACTTCGGCTCCAAGACCGAGCTGGTAAGCGCGGCGGTGGAAAGCATCTGGAACGACATCTTCCGCCACCCGGAGGACGAAGCCGTGTTTCAGGACACCCTGTCCTGCATCCAGTGGATGTACCGGCAGATGGAATACGGCTGCCAGCAATATCCCGGCTTCTTCACCCACCATGCACTGGGCTTTGTGCAGCAGGACACTGCCGGCGGCAAGCAGCAGATGCGGCAGACATGGCAGCACATTCTGGACGCTTTGTGCAGCGTGCTGCGCCACGATGCCAAAGTCCGTCCTGACGCCTTTACCGAGCAGTTCACCCCGGAGCAGTTTGCGGGCATCCTGTTCTCCCTGATGCTGTCTGCGGTGGTGCAGCAGAGCTTCGACCCTTCTGCGGTGCTGGAGATCGTGCGCAGAACCATTTATTAAGCAAAAAACATCCCACAATCTTTGTGGGATGTTTTTAAGCTCGAATGTGAACATGGTTCAATTTGGTTTCTATGCTCCGCAGACCATACTACTGCAAGCCCTTTTCCCTACGATGCCTCCGGTACGGCTGTGCCGCGCCGGTTCGCTATAAAAATCAAAAACAAAACCTGCGATCTAAAACAAACAAAGGAGACAAACGTATGCGAGCAATCATTGAGACCGTTTTCGACATCTTCTATCTGGTCACCGTGCTTACGGTGGGCATCCGCATGATCCGCGGCAGCAAGGCTGGCACCCAGTTCCGCCTGTTCGGCCTGATGGCCGTTGTGCTGGGCGCGGGCGACTCTTTCCATCTGGTGCCCCGCGCACTGGCACTGTGCACCACTGGTCTGGAAAGCTACGCCGTGCCGCTGGGTCTGGGCAAGTGGATCACCTCTGTGACCATGACCGTGTTCTATGTGCTGCTGTACTACGTCTGGCGCAAGCGCTACCAGATCGAGGGCCAGAAGGATCTGACCATCGCCGTGTACGCCCTTTCCGCTGTGCGCATCGTGCTGTGCATGATGCCGCAGAACCAGTGGCTGACCAACCACACCCCGCTGACCTGGGGCATCCTGCGCAACATCCCCTTTGCACTGCTGGGCCTGCTGATCATCGTGCTGTTCTACCACAGTGCCAAGGAACACAAGGATCAGGCTTTCCGCTGGATGTGGCTGACCATCGTGCTGAGCTTCGGTTTCTATCTCCCGGTGGTGCTGTGGGCAGATGTCAACCCCCTGATCGGTATGCTGATGATCCCCAAGACCTGCGCCTATGTCTGGACCGTGCTGATTGGCTACAACGCCATGAAGGCCGAGAATGGCAAGAACAATTGAGACCTGCGGGAGTACAAATAAAAACAAAAAGAAGGGGCTGCTGCATCAAACGGTGCAGCAGCCCCTTCTGGTATTATGATTTAGACAGGGTGAGACTGATTGGTGTAATCAGCGTGGTCAGCGTCCACGCCCTGCTTCTTGGCATTGCGCTTCTCGAAGAACTTGGGTGCGACCTGCGGGAACATTGCGTAGGTCAGAACATCCTCTTCCTGCGTTGCCCACTTTGCAGCCTCAGCCTTCAGCTTGTCCATCTCGGGAGCCAGGGTGTCGGCAAAGCGGCAGGTAATGGGCTGCTCGTCGCCCAGGATCTTCTTGGTGAACTCGGGGCTGATGGGAGCGGGAGTCTTGCCGTAATCGCCGTGGACCAGGCCCTTGAACTCCTT
>ERZ825525.1980-NODE-1980-length-14785-cov-2.832587_pt1 | contig 14785 bp, 16 predicted proteins | sample MGYA00519930_ERZ825525 | MGnify/ENA primary metagenome ERZ825525 (study PRJEB31778, sample SAMEA3449203) | human gut metagenome | biome: human gut; feature: human-associated habitat; material: faeces | place: United Kingdom | collected 2010/2012 ... | reverse complement strand
CAGTTCGAACAGCGTCTGGGCGAATCCTTCGCCTATTATGCGCAGCGGGGTTATGCGATCATCGAGAAGACGCCCGAACCAATGCATCCCACAAAAAGCCTCGGCAACGGCAAGTTCATCGCCTACTATGAGAAGCAGGCCCAGCCAGATTACAAAGGGACGATCAAGGGCGGCCGCACGGTCATGTTCGAGGCAAAATTCACCGCCGCCGATCGAATGGAGCAGAGCCGCGTTCTCCAGACCCAGCAGGACTACATGGCGCGCCATCAGGCGCTTGGCGCAAGATGCTTTGTAGTTGCCGGATTCAGCTCCGGCTATGTTTACCGTATCCCGTGGGATATCTGGTCCCGCATGAAGGAGTGCTTCGGCCGAAAGTATGTGACTGAGGCCGATTTAGAACCGTATCAAGTCCAGACAGCATGGAACGGCACGTTGATGCTGCTGGATTGAAAATGAAAGGAGTAAAAAATGGATACTGTTCCTGACGGGAAAACTTTTGAAAAAATAAAATATCCTGTTTTGCTCCGGGAAGAAAAAAGCCGATCATAGGATCTCCTTGCAAGTCCCGAAGTTTTCGGGATATGTGAAAGGAGGAGATTTTAATGGACTCAAACATGATAAGAGAGGCTGATCAGGCCATAGAAGAATCTCTCGAAAAGATCTTCGGCTGGATAGAAGAAAAGAAGTATTTTAAGGCGAGAGACGAACTTCTCAAGCACAATGAGGCCGATATAGCCGAGATGTTTGAAGAAATGCTTGAAGAGCCGGATATTCTCGAATCTACGATAGTTATCTACAGGCTTCTTCCAAAAGATGTATCGGTGGAGGTGTTCTCTTACCTTCCTTCCGACGACCAGCTAAAGATCGTAGACGGGATAACCGACGCAGAGCTGAGCTATATAGTTCAGCAACTTGACTTTGACGATAAGATAGATATCCTGGAGGAACTTCCCGCCAATCTGGTGGATAAGATCCTCGAGAAGACGCCTAAAGACGAGAGAAGACTCATAAACACTTTTCTCAATTATCCGGACACCTGCGCGGGAAGCCTCATGACGCCGGACTATATAAGCCTGCAGAAAGAAATGACTGTAGGAGAAGCCTTGGCGCATATAAAGAAAGAGGGAATGGACGCGGAGACCATCTATACATGTTACGTAAAAGATACGGGCCGCAAACTGATAGGGATCGTTTCTCTGAGCACCCTGGTAGTGACAGACGATAATATCAAGATAAAAGATATAATGCACACGGATTATGTGTGGATAGACGTTTATGAAGATCAGGAGGAAGTAGCAGAACAGTTCAAAAAATACGGTTTCATAGCTATGCCGGTAGTTGACAGAGAACATAGGCTCGTAGGCATAATAACCTTCGACGACATTCTGGACGTAATCGAAGATGAGAATACGGAGGACATAGAGCGTATGAACGGAATCATCGATTTCGAGGATTCCGATAAAGATTATCTGGATGTGTCGGTATGGCAGCATGCCATCAACAGGCTGCCGTGGCTTTTGATTTTGATGGTAGCTTATATATTTACCGGTATGATAATAACCAGCTTTGAGGCTAAGTTATCTGAAGTGATAAGTCTGGTGGCATACATGCCTATGCTCATGGGTACGGGAGGAAACAGCGGTTCTCAGGCTGCTACTCTTATCATAAGGGGAATAGCCATGGACGAGGTGGAACCTTCCGACGCTCCGAAAGTCCTTTGGAAAGAGGCCCGAATAGGACTGATAATAGGGGTTATTCTGAGTTCGTTTAATTTCGCCAGAATCTGTCTGATAGACGGTTATGGAGTCATGATAGCTCTGACAGTATGCAGCGCAATGCTATTCATAGTGATATTTGCCAAAATACTGGGAAGCATGATACCTCTTTTGGTAAAAAAGATCAACCTGGACCCTGCGCTCATAGCTAACCCGGCTATTTCGTCTATTTCCGATGCGGTAGCCCTTTCCATATATTTTATTATGGCGTCTGTGTTTCTGGGGTTGTAGAGAAAAAAAGATGAGCGAAACGTCCGATCATTCGGACGTTTTATGTTTCACAGAAAATTGTAACGGACGCTTTTTTGGACGAAAAAAGACAGAGATTCAGGCCTCAGTTTTTCACCGGCAGTCAGACGCCGGCCGGAAAAACTTTTGCAGCAACTTATATTATGTACCACACTGTGCCGCGGCGGCGATTTGATTTTTTCAACATATTAGATTAAAATGAGATAAAACGGATTTGAGACCGACTGAGATAGGAGTAATTTTTTATGGAATCCTGTATTATTACTCTGGAGTTTGTCCAGAATATAATCGAAAAGCGAAAAAGGGAAATACATAAAGGAGACTGCGGACGCATATTGATCGCCGCAGGTTCTGCCGGAATGGCAGGAGCCGCTATCCTTTCCTGCAAAGGGGCCCTGAGAGCAGGAAGCGGGTTAGTACAGGCAGCCGTACCGGAAGCTCTATTTCCCATAGTACAGACAGGCGTTCCGGAAGCTACGTGTCTGAAGCGCGACTTTTCAAAAATAGACCTGAGCCGTTATGACGCGGCGGCGGCAGGTCCGGGACTTGGAGAAAGGGAAGACAGCGTCCGGGCTGTAAGAAAAATAATAACTGATTTTGACGGCCCGGTAGTGTTGGATGCAGATGCGCTCAATATCATAGCTCATAATGATTTATTCGATATGATAAAAGCGAGAAATGAGGGGAAGACGGTGATAACGCCTCATCCGGGAGAAGCGGGCAGGCTTTTGGGATATAAAGTCGGAGGCTCTGAAGAAGAACGGAGAGAGGCGGCTCTGGCGCTTTATGAAAAAACCGGAGCGATAACCATACTTAAAGGACAGGCTACCGTTGTAGCCACAGACTCGCAGAAAACATATACTAATATTACAGGAAATCCCGGTATGGCTACGGCAGGTTCAGGAGATGTACTCACCGGAATAATTGCCGGCCTTATGGGGCAGAAAAAGCCTTGCGGAGAGAGAATCTCAGCGCGGGAGGCGGCCTTATGCGGAGTGTTTATACATGCCGCCGCCGGGGACCTGGCGGCAGAGGAGATCGGAGAATACGGTCTTATCGCCGGAGATATAGCTTACTATACGGCTATGGCTTTAAAAAATATTTCAGGTTAGACATCCACACTACAAAAGAATTGAAAACAAAAGGAGTGTTGGACTTGATAGTAAAAAAGGGGGATCTGTTTTTTGCTGATCTAAGTCCTGTGGTAGGCTCTGAACAAGGGGGAGTAAGGCCTGTATTGGTGGTACAGAACGATGTGGGAAATAAATATAGCCCGACGATTATCGTGGCTGCAGTCACTTCTCAGACCGGAAAGGCAAAGCTTCCTACTCATGTGCAGCTTGCAGCCTCGCAGGGAGGACTCAGCAAAGACTCAGTAGTTCTTTTGGAACAACTAAGGACTATAGATAAACAACGGTTGAAGGAGAGGATCGGCGCGCTGAATGAAACTCAGCTGCCGGACGTAGAAAAAGCGCTAAGTGTAAGTTTGGGAATTGCCAACTCGATGGAAAACCGTTAAAATAGTAATAGTTAGTCAGGGACGTTCCGTCCCGGGCATAGGCCCGGCGTGACACGGGCGGAGCGTCCCTTCGAAATATAAATCTCACAAACCGGAGGAAGTCAATGGATTTAAAAAAATATGAAAAAATCGCATCTAAGATAAGAACGGATGTGATAAACGAGGTACATAGCGCGGGATCGGGGCATCCGGGAGGTTCCCTGTCTGCGGCGGACATAGTTACGGCTCTGTATTTCAGAGAGATGAATATAGACCCTAAAAAGCCGGATATGAAAGGCCGGGACAAATTCATACTGTCCAAGGGACATGCGGCTCCCGTGCAGTATGCGGCCTTGGCTGAAAAAGGATATTTTCCCAAAGAAGAACTCCTGACTCTGAGAAAGCTGGGAAGCCGACTTCAGGGTCATCCCAACAGGGATAAGCTGCCGGGCATAGAAATGTCCACAGGATCTCTGGGGCAGGGATTTGCCGTTTGCATAGGAATGGCTCTGGCCGGCAAGATGGACCGGGATCCCGGCAGGATATATGTACTGCTTGGCGACGGAGAACTGCAAGAGGGAATAGTATGGGAAGCGGCTATGGCGGCAGGTCACTATAAACTCGACAATCTGTGTGCAATAGTGGACTGGAACGGTCTGCAGATAGACGGCAGAAATGACGATGTGATGACTGTGACGCCTATAGACGATAAATTCAGAGCCTTCGGATTCAATGTCATAGTGATAGACGGACATGATTTCAGTCAGATATTCAGCGCCTTCGATCAGGCCAGAGAATGTAAAGGAAAGCCTACGGCGATAATAGCTAAGACCCATAAGGGACATGGAGTTTCCTTCATGGAAGATCAGGCGGGATGGCACGGAAAAGCGCCTGACGACCAGCAGGCTCAGCAGGCGGTCAGAGAATTGGGAGGTGAGGAATAATGTCAGATAAGCAAGCGACGAGACAAGCATACGGCAAAGCCCTGGTAGAGATAGGAAGAGAAAATCCAAATCTTGTAGTGATGGACGCAGATCTTTCTAAGTCCACTATGACTGCCGAATTTGCAAAAGCCTTTCCGGACAGATTCTTCAATATGGGAATAGCCGAACAGGATCTCTATGGGGCAGCGTGCGGGCTGGCTCTGTCGGGAAAAGTGGTGTGCGCCAGCACTTTCGCCATGTTCGCAGCCGGAAGAGCCTTTGAGATAATAAGAAATTCTATAGGCTATACTCGCGCAAACGTAAAAGTGTGCGCCACTCATTCAGGCATAACTGTAGGCGAAGATGGGGCGAGCCATCAGACTTTTGAGGATATAGCTCTGATGAGGACCATACCGGGCATGACGGTGGTAAATCCCAGCGACGGAGTCTCGGCAGAGATCCTCATGAGACAGATAATAGATCATGAGGGACCTTGTTATGTCAGGCTGGGAAGAGCTGCAGTCCCGAATTTTTATCAGCCCGGCGACTACATAAAGCTGGGAAAGGGCAACTGGCTGCGCCGCGGCAGCAACGCTACCATAGTGGCAAGCGGAATAATGGTAAGTGAAGCCATAGAGGCGGCATCCCTCCTGTCAGAAGAAGGTATAGACGTAGGCGTTATAGATATCCATACCATAAAGCCTATAGACGAAGAGATATTGGTAGAGGCGGCCGGTATAGGACCTGTAGTCACTGCAGAAGAACATTCCGTCATAGGCGGATTGGGAGGAGCAGTAGCCGAAGTTTTGAGCCGCCGCTGTCCTGTCAGGATGGACATGGTCGGACAGCATGATACTTTCGGAGAATCCGGAAAGCCGCAGGAACTGAAAGAAAAATATAAAATGACGGCGGCAGATATAGCGCAGGCTGTGAAGAGAATTCTTTGATGTAAGAATAAGACTCCCTTTTTTCTCATAAGATGTTATGAAACTTTATGAGTGAAGGGAGTTTTTTAGTATGACCGGTGATACAAAGAAAAAGATATTTAAAAAGCCGTCTCGTAAGACGTTATTGATTTCGGGAGCCGTGGTTATAGTGTGCGCCGCAGCATGGCTGATTTTTGGTCAAGGCATAGTGGGAGATAAAAACGTTGAGTTTAAGCAGCTTTCGAAGGATGACGTACCTAAATCGATAGAGACAGAAGTGATTCCGGAGTACAGAGAGCTGGAGAGAGCTCTTGGGTGCTTGATAGACGGCAAGGTTTATGTGATCGTTACCCGTGGCGAGAAACCTACTGCAGGATATGAGGTTTCCATCGACAAGATGTCCATGGAGAAGACTAAGGGAGGAACCAACATGAAGGTCTACGCCACGTTCACGGAGCCGCAGGAAGGAGTAGCAGTTTCCCAGATTGTTACATACCCTTATGCCGTGGCTTCCACAGATTTGACTTCTCTTCCCGATACTATCGAGCTTGTAGTCAAGTATGCGGAGTAGAAGAAAAGCGATCTTGAAAAAATCTTACAGGCCTTGAACCAATTTTAAAAATACCGTGATAAATCGCCGGCAAAGTCAATAATCTGCCGGTGATTTTAGCTTGTTTAAAATTATCGAGGCGGCTTTGTTGAGTTTTATTCTTAACGCGATGCCGGCAGTGCAAAATCCGGCTTTAAAATGACAAATTCAGACATTAAAATATGGATTTATCTTAAGGCTATTGCTTATTGAGAAAAGGGATAGTAGAATCACATAGTATGAAAAAGATCATAAATATAACAGGCGCATGCAGAGGCTGCGGAGCTACATTCATCGCAGTTTCTCTGGCCTTCGTCATGGGCAGGTATTGCGACGGAGTCACATATCTTGAAGGGCGGGCGGAGAATCCCGGGTCATCACCTTTTTTTGAACTTTCTCTGGACAAACATATTCCTGAAAAAAGATTCGCAGACTTTTCGCTGCTTAAAGATGAGGGGAAAAGAGCCGATGTCAGGGTCAACTTATACGGCAATGTCAACTGGGCTGTAAAGGGGCCGAAGGTCCGAGGGAGGACAGAGATTCTCCCTAAAGATGTGGCGGGACGTTATATATTGTGGGACAGCTGCCTGTGGATAGATATGCTGCAGAGCGGGGGATTCAGCAAAAAGACGGACGCTGCGGTCTGGGATGCCCCAGAAAAAAATTACAGGCCTGATCTCATCCTGTGCGTCATTGATCCTCTGCCCAGCAGAGTCATCGCGTCTCAGAGACGGATAGAGGCGATGAAGGATTTACCGGGACAAAATGTGAGATGGATATTTAACAGAGGTTCCAGAAGAGATGTGGCCTCTGCCGAAAAATTTCTGAACATAAGAGGAGACTTTCATATCCCCTCCGAACCGCAGGAAAAATTCTATGAAGCCCAGAGAAAAGGCACATCTTTAGCAGATCCGGCCGGTGAAAAAAATAAATTCTTTCCTGCACTTGAGCCCGGCGCCAGGCAGGCCTTTGACGAGCTGGCTTCATATGTCCTGACCTTGTTCTGAGACAGCTTCAGAGCATCATATGAGGCGGAACCAATCACAAGAACTACACATACTTTGCCATGATTTGCTATTTCATTTGATGTCAAAATGTAGTATAATTACTGTATATTTGTTGAAGGAAGTACAAAGAAAGGGGAAAACATGATTAAGTTCAGCCATGTTACCAAGACTTATCGTACAAATGTAGGACTTGAAGATGTGAGTGTAGATATCGAAAAAGGCGATTTCGTGTTTCTGGTAGGACCCAGCGGGGCGGGAAAGTCGACATTTATAAAACTCATTTTGAAAGAGATCGATGCTGACGAGGGCAGCATTTTAGTAGATGATAGAGAAGTAACACAGTTAAGCAACAGGGAGATTCCCGAGCTCAGAAGGATGATAGGAACAGTTTTTCAGGATTTCAGACTGCTTCCTAAAAAGACAGTATTCGAAAATGTGGCCTTTGCCATGGAGGTGCTCCACAAGAGCAAGAGACAGATAAGAAAGCAAGTTCCCCAGATATTGAGTCTGGTAGGGATAACGGATAAAGCGGACAAGTATCCGGATGAACTGTCAGCCGGAGAACAGCAGAGAGTCGCTATAGCCAGAGCTATAATCAACAATCCCATGGTGCTCATAGCCGATGAGCCTACCGGAAATCTCGATCCGGTCACAGCGTCGGAGATAATGGATCTTCTCGAACAGATAAACATGAGAGGAACCACCATCGTGATGGTGACTCACGCCAAGGATATAGTAGACAGAATGAAGAAAAGAGTAATAGCCATAGAGAAGGGTCGTGTGATCCACGATCAGGAAGGCAGCTACATATTTAAAGAGGAGGTGGAAGGGCTTGAATAGTTTTATCTATACTGTCAAGCAGGGTTTCACCCAGATCTTCAGAAACAGGGGAATGAGCCTTGCGTCGATTTTTTCTATACTTGCGATGCTTTTCATTCTCGGGATTTTTTTCGCCATACTGGTGAATCTCAATCTCTTTACGGAAGTGGTGAAACAGGACTATGATCAGGTGGAGATATTTATGGAGGAGACGTCTTCTCAGGAACAGATAGACGGGGCGATGTCTAAATTAGAGAATTTTGAAGGCGTAGACAGCGTCGCCTACAGAACGAAAGAAGAAGCTCTTGACATAATGAAAGAAAGATGGGGAGAGAGCGGTTATCTGCTGGATTCGCTGGGAGAAAACCCTCTGCCTGCTTCGATACTAATAAGCGTCAATTCCATAGAAGACGCTACGGCGGTATCCGAGTATGCGGGAACCCTCGAAGGCGTAGAAGATATTCAGTATTATCAGGAGACTGTAGATAAACTTACTTCAGTCACCAACGGACTTCAGATAGGAGCCCTAATAGTCATGGCTTTCCTGATAGTGGTCTGCGTAGTAGTGGTCTCAAATACTATAAAACTCACTGTATTTGCCAGGGCCAGAGAAATAAGGATAATGAAGTACGTCGGAGCTACCAACTGGTTTATAAGAGGACCGTTCATGGCTGAGGGCATAATAATAGGCATAATAGCCGCTCTTGCAGCAGCCGGACTCATGACGCTGCTCTACAGCAACGTGGTCAATATAATAGGAACTCAGGTCATAGCCATAGTTTCCTCGCCTCTCATATCGGTGGGTTATCTGGCGGGAAATATGCTGGTGATATTCCTGGCTCTTGGGGTCAGCATTGGAGCCTGGGGCAGTATCGTTTCCATGAGAAAGTTCTTAGATACGTAATACGTAAGATGATGGAGGAGAAGATGACTAAGAAAAGAGGAATTTGTACATTTTTGATATTCGTTCTCGTAGCAACCTTTGCTTTTTCGGGCATCTCTTACGCGGAAACCAAGGGAGATCTGCAAGAGGAATTAAACGGAGTAAATAACGAGAAATATCAGGTGAGCCAGAGATTATCAGAGGTAAAGAGCCAGATAGACGAGATGCAGCCGAAGGTGGATGAACTCAATGCAGAGGTAGTACAGGCCAGCACCAAGATAAGCGAGACTGAAAAAGAGATCGCCGATAAACAGCAGCAGATGCAGGAACGTGAAGACGGCCTGTACGAAAGGCTGAGGGTGATGTATAAGAACGGATCGGTGGGATTCGTAGATGTACTTTTGGGATCCAACAGCATATCGGAGTTCATTTCAAACCTGGACATGATCCAGAGAATATACAGAAACGATATGGACGTCCTCGAGACTCTCAAAAAAGAGGAGAAGGAGCTTCAGGAGATAAAAGACAGACTTCAGACAGAAAAGGCCGATCTGGACGCTAAAAAGGCGGAACTTGACGCTGATATGAAGGAGCTGGACGACCTTAAAGGCGAGCTTGAGGCCAAGGAGGACGAGCTCCTGGCAGAGGCCGAGGCTCTCAATGACAAGATCCAGAGCATGACCAATCCGGACAAGGAATACGTGGGCGGCACCTGGGTATGGCCTGCGCCGGCAAGTCATTATCTGACTTCGTATTTCGGATGGAGAATACATCCTGTCTACGGTACATATAAATATCATTCCGGCATAGATATAGCCGCAGGATACGGCACCAACGTTCTGGCAGCCAACTCGGGAACAGTCATACTGTCCCAGTGGTACGGCGGTTACGGTGAATGTATTATAATCGACCACGGCGGAGGTAAGACTTCTCTGTACGGCCATATGTCGACCAGAAAGGTCAGCGTAGGTCAGACTGTAACTTCAGGAGATGTCATAGGCCTGGTGGGAAGCACCGGTGTTTCTACCGGAGCTCATCTGCACTTTGAAGTCCGTGAAAACGGAACATTAGTCGATCCTCTGAATTATGTAAGCTGATATTATGATAAACCCTATAATAGAAAAACTTTTAGAAAAGAGAGGTATAACGTCCCGCGAAGAGATGGACGAATTCCTCTCCGACAAACCTAAGAAAACATACGATCCATTCCTGCTTCCCGATATGGAGGCAGGGGTGGATTTGATTTTATCTGAAACGAGAAAGAAATCCAGGATCTGTGTGTATGGAGATTATGATGCGGACGGGATAACTTCCTCGGCTCTGATGATAAACGTTCTGAGCCGCCTTACGGATGCTGAAAACCTCAGATACTACATACCTTCCCGATTTGAAGAGGGATACGGACTGAATATGGAAGCTATAGGGCAGCTGGCCGAAGACGGATGCGATTTTATAATAACGGTGGACTGCGGAAGCGTATCTCATAAGGAAGTAGAATACGCTAAACAGCTGGGGATGAAAATAATGGTCACAGATCATCATAACATCATTGACGTCATGGCTGACTGTATTCTTATAAATCCCAAACGTCCCGACTCAAAGTACCCTTTCAGAGAGTTGTCCGGGTGCGGAGTAGCTTTCAAAGTCGCTCAGGCGCTGCAGAAGAAGGCAGGACTTCCAAAGAATATCCTGACGGAGGTTCTGGATCTTGCCGCCATAGGCACGGTAGGCGATATAATGCCTCTGATCGATGAAAACAGAACTATCACCAAATTTGGGATAAAAGTTTTAAACCTCGGAAAGAGGCAGGGACTCAGACAGCTGATAGAGGGAACTTCTCTTAAGCCGGGGCATATCACTTCCGGAAATATAAGCTTTGTGATAGTTCCTCATCTCAACGCCTCCGGAAGAATAGAGGATGCTTCTCAGGCAGTGGAACTGCTGCTTGGCAGATGCGGCCGTGAGAGGATGAACGAGATAGTCGAAGATATTCTTCAGAAAAACTTAAAACGCCGCAAGCTTCAGTCTGATCTGTTCAGACTCTGCTGCAGCGAAGTAGACATAGATGATCCGGAAGACTTTATCATCATGGAGGCAGAAGCCTCTTATGAGGGAATAGCAGGCATAGTGGCAGGAAAGATAAAAGAGACTTATTACAGACCTGCCGTGATCGTGACTCCCACAGGGGAAGGAGAAGTCAAGGGCACTGGCCGCAGTATAGAAGGAGTCAATCTATATGAGCTGCTCAAGACTCAGGAAGACCTTTTCGAAAAGTTCGGCGGCCACAGCGGAGCATGCGGATTTTCCATGAAGAGAGAAAATCTTCCGGCTCTCAGGGCAGGCCTCGAAAGACAGATGAAGGAGCTGAGGGAGAGAGATCCTCAGATATTCAGAAAAAAATACGACATAGATCTAAAAGTCTCTCCGGACGATCTGACCGTCGATCTGGCCGATCAGCTGGAAATGCTGGCGCCTTTCGGCAGTAAGAATCCAAAGCCTCTCATGCGGTGCAAAGACGTCATGATAGACGGAGTACGGTATATGGGAGACGAGCTGCAGCATGTGAGATTCTACGCCTCGGGAGATGGAGGCGCGAGAGTACAGTGCGTCTTGTTCGGCAGGGCTCAGGATTATGATTTTGAAGAGATAGCTCTGAAGCCGGCCGACATCATAGGAACTCTCGAGTGTCAGGTATGGCAGGGTTCAAAGAGACTGCAGTTCTTAGTTAATGAAATACAAATTGACGAAGAAGAGAGGCAATGATATAATTTCATCAAGAAGGGAGAGTGGGTGTATAATGGCATACGAATCAAAATTTAAGAGAGAAGATATAGACGAACTCTTTGAAGCTATACTTACGTTAAAAGATCAGGAAGACTGCTACAGATTTTTCGAGGATATATGTACCATCAACGAAATACACGCCATCGCCCAGAGACTTCAGGTGGCCAGACTGCTTTCGGAGAAAAAGACTTATATGGAGATCGAAGCTGCCACAAAGGCGTCGACGGCTACCATAAGCAGGATAAACAAGTGCCTGGTTTATGGAGCAGACGGCTACAAGAGAGTGCTCGAGAGGCTGAATGAAAAAGATGACGGACAATGATTTTGAACTGTTTATCTGTAGAAATGAGAAAAAAAGCGAGAGAAGAGAGCTGCTTAAGAGAGCTCTTTTAGCTTATGGTATAAAAAAAGAAGAACTATCACGGGCTGCTCTATGCCGAACAGATCTGGGCAAGCCTTATTTTGAGGGTCTGGAGATATATTTCAATATAAGCCACAGTCGAGATATTTGGGCCTGCCTGATAGGCCCGGATTGCTGCGGGCTGGATGTGCAGTATGTTAAGCCTTGCAATTATGAAAAGATTGCCGGGCGTTTTTTTTCATCTACTGAAAACATGTATGTAAAGGACGCAGGCCTTGAAGGCTTTTTTGAAATATGGACCAGGCGCGAAGCTTTCGGCAAGTATACGGGAGAAGGTTTTTTCGGAGAATTCAGAGATTTTACAGATGAGAAAGGAGAGCCGGTAAGCTCTTTAGATACAGTCGTTTTCAGAGAAATAGAAGTAGGCTCTGACATCAAGTGTATTTGCTGCGTTTCGAAAAACACTGCCGGCCATGCCGGGATAAAAGTGCGAGAGGATTTTTAGATGAATGGGAGTTGTATGGAAACGAAGGGGATATTGATGTTAAAAGAAATCTTGAGAAAAAGATGTAAGACAGCGGCGGCAGGTGATATTAATGAGTATTGAAAAATGCAAGTCTGCCGCTTTGAGATATGTATCTCTCAGGCTTCGCAGCCAGGGGCAGGTAGAAGATTATCTCATTAGAAAAGAGTTTGACAGCGAGGAGATAGAAATCGTTCTTAGCTTTCTCAGAGAATACAGATATGTAGATGATCAATATTTTTGTATAAGCTATTATAAAGAAGGCTGCCGTAAAGGCAGAGGGCTAAGGCGCATAGAGCAAGAACTGGAGCGCAGGAAAGTTCCCAGGAGCGTGATTCGCGAAACTCTCGACGAATTTCTTTCAGATGAAAATCCGGATTATCAGGATATAAGAGACGATCTTCTGACAGAGAAGGAAAGAGCCCTTAAGGCTGCCAGAAAGATGGCTGAAAATCACGTTTCCGAAGGAAGACGGACGGACAAGAATTTCATGGCCAAGGTGGGACGGAGGCTGATATCGCTGGGATACGGCAGCGACATCATATATGGCGTGATAGGGATACTTATGAAAGAATATCCCATGACAAGAGATTGAGGGGAACAGTTTAAAATGGAAGATCAGTTTCAGAGGACAGAAAGTCTTATAGGCGATATCGCCGTGAAAAAACTTCTGAGATCTAAAGTAATAGTATTCGGAATAGGCGGAGTAGGCGGTTACGTATGTGAGGCTCTGGCAAGAGCCGGAATAGGAAGCCTCGAGATCGTAGACAAAGATCTGATCGACAGGACCAATATAAACAGGCAGATATTAGCCCTTCACAGCACTGTAGGAAGACCTAAGACGGAAGTGGCGGAAGAACGTCTCAGGGATATAAATCCCGGCATGGAAATAAAGGTCAGGCAGCAGTTTTACCTTCCGGAAAAAGGAACGGAATTTGACTTCGGGGAGTATGACTATGTGGTGGACGCTGTAGATAACATCACTGCGAAGATAGACATAATAGAGAGGGCAAAAGCTGCCGGAACTCCGATCATATCCTCTATGGGAACAGGAAACAAGATGGATCCCTCCGCCTTTATCATAGCCGATATAGAAGATACAAAAGTGTGTCCGCTGGCTAAAGTGATGAGAAAAGAGCTGAAAAAGAGGGGAATAACCAAAGTCAAGACGGTCTATTCAAAGGAGGAGCCTGTAAAGTTACATTTCTTCATAGATGGAGCATCAGGGACTTCAACAAGTGGATATACACGAACCAATTCTATCTTCATGGATGGTATATCTTTAAATGAGATAAAGAAGCATTGCAGTACAATGACTATTACAATCAGCTATAACATCAGGATGGTAGATGATGGATATGCGGATTTAGATACCACATACAGAAAGAATTCTAATAAGGCATGGACCGGATGGCATGAAGAAGATGTGGATCTTAAGAAGAATAACAATAAAACTAAGACTCATACATACACTATAAGTCTTAATGATATTGATGCTGTATGCTACAGATTTGATGCGCATGGCACTGGTTCTGACAAGTATGATTTAAGCAATATCAGAGTTAGTGTAAGATTTGATTAATTAATAGTTCATACAGACTGGTCATGTGACCGGTCTGTATGAACTCCTAGGAGGGATTCAGATGAAGATATCAAAGAATAAAATGATGATAGCGGTAATAATAGTGCTGTGTGCGATTGCTGCAATATTGGTTTCAGTATTGTTTATTAATAAGAACAGGAATAATGATGATAAATTTACTCCTACTCTTGATTCTGATGCGGGAGATATACAGGATAATAACAATTCAGGAGGGCAGCAGGGACAGGCTATAAGAATTCCTGGATATCCTTCAATTACTATTGCTGCAGATAAAGAAAATGTGACTATGAATCTTTACAATCCAGAGGGAAATCCATGTTACTTTACATTTGAGATAGTTTTATCAGATACCAATGAAACAATATATAAGTCAGATATGGTTGAGCCGGGTAAAGCTATAACAAATGTGAAGCTTAAATATGGGCTTGCAGCAGGAGAGCATAATGCAGTTATTAAAATCAGCACTGCATCACTTACAGATGGTAAGGCAATGAATGGTGCTAATGTTGAGACTGTTCTTGTTGCAAAATAAATACATCATTAATTAATGAAGAATGGAGGCTATTATGAGAAAATTCACAGCAGTTTTACTTAGTACAATGTTCGTATTAGGAAGCTTTACATCTGTTATGGCACAGGATTCTGATACAAAACAGACAACAATAAGTGTGTCTGTTGACCCGACATACATGGTTACTATTCCTGCCAATACAACAATAAAAAGTGGAGAGCAGTCATCCAGCCTTGGAAAAATTACAATCGAGAATGTAAGACTTGAGCCGGATAAGAGTGTAAATGTGGCTGTCGATGCAAGTGGCAAACTTAAGAATACTAAGGATACATCA
>ERZ825525.1973-NODE-1973-length-14823-cov-4.401747_pt1 | contig 14823 bp, 11 predicted proteins | sample MGYA00519930_ERZ825525 | MGnify/ENA primary metagenome ERZ825525 (study PRJEB31778, sample SAMEA3449203) | human gut metagenome | biome: human gut; feature: human-associated habitat; material: faeces | place: United Kingdom | collected 2010/2012 ... | reverse complement strand
CTGCCATTTTAAAATGGCAGCCGTTTTACTTTTAGTATATATTTGATTTATTTTACAGCGAGTTTACTTCTCTTCTGTGAAATAAACCACCTTGGAAGCAAAATCACCGTGAATGCTTACGTTGATACCGCAGTTCATAAGAGCAGCTCCGCTGTGAACCTCGCCTGTCTCGTGATCCTTGTAGCGCTTTACGGGGTCAAGTCCCTTGAGCTTTATGCGTCTGCTGCGGTAGTTGGGTCTGCCGAGAACCTGAACAAAGGTGAATACTGCCTCGCTCTTGTCCTTTGCAACAAACATCCATGCGTCCCACATATTGTCCTCGAACACGTTGCCGATGCGGTACTGGTCGCCTGTGCGGATAAGGGGATTGTACTTCTTGAACATCTCTATCTGACCGGGTATCTCGTTCCTGTCAGCCTCGGGTATTCTTGTAACATCAAGCTCGTAACCGAAGGTTCCCACCATTGCAACATTTCCTCTTGTGGAGAAAGGTGTGGTTCTGCCAACGGTATGGTTGGGGCAGTCGGAAACGTGTGCGCCCATTGCGGAAGCAGGGTAGCAGATAGATGTGCCGTGCTGTATCTTCAGTCTCTCGATAGCATCGGTATCGTCGGAAGTCCATATCTGGGGAGAATAGAACAGCATACCCGCATCAAATCTTGCGCCGCCGCCCGAGCAGTTTTCAAGGAGCAGGTGAGGATAATCGGTGATAAGTCTTTCCATAACGTCATAAACGCCCAGAACATATCTGTGCCACAGCTCTCTCTGACGGTCGGAAGCAAGGGCATTGGAGCCAACCTCGGTAAGCTGTCTGTTCATATCCCACTTGATGTACTCGATGTTTGCGCTGTCAAGTATCTTCTTCATCTGACCGTAAATGCAGTCTCTTACTTCCTTGCGGCTGTAGTCAAGAACATACTGCTGACGGCTCTGGGTCATGGGCATACCCTCTATCCGGATAGCCCAGTCGGGGTGAGCCTTGAACAGCTCGCTGTCGGGGGATATCATCTCAGGCTCGAACCAGATGCCGAACTTCATTCCCAGCTTGTTTACCTCATCAACCAGGTGCTTGAGGCCGCCGTCTATCTTCTTTTCATATACGAACCAGTCGCCAAGAGAGCTGTTGTCGCTGTCTCTGTGACCGAACCAGCCGTCGTCCATTACCAGCATTTCAATGCCCAGCTGAGAAGCCTGCTTAGCGATGTCGATAAGCTTTTCGGTGTTGAAATTGAAGTAGGTTGCTTCCCAGTTGTTGATGAGGATAGGACGGCGCTTGTCCTTGTATTCGCCTCTGATAATGTGCTGTCTGTACAGGTCATGGAATGTGCGGGACATCTCGCCGATACCCTTGTCGGAGTAAACCATAACGACCTCGGGAGCGGTAAATTCCTGAGCAGGCTCCAGCTTCCAGGAGAAGTCAAAGTGGTTGATACCCATAACGAAGCGTGTTTTCTTGTGCTGAGTTACCTCTGCCTGGGCAAAGAAGTTGCCGCTGTAAACAAGGTTGAAGCCGTAAGCCTCGCCCATATCCTCGTCCGCATTGTGGGAAACAAGTGCGGCAAAGGGGTTATTCTGGTGGGAGGACTCACCCTTTACGGAGTCAATGCTCTGCTTGCCGTGATGAAGTCTGCATCTTTCCATAACTCTCTCTCTTGCCCAAGAGCCGTTGAGGGTGATGAAATCATACTGATCCGAATCAAAATCAACACAGGCGGAAAGAGCACGGGTAAGCTTGAAAGCCTTGTCGCCGCCGTTTATAAACTTTACGCTTCTTGTAATGGCGTTAAGGTCAGCAAAAACAGTGTAGTAAAGGATAGCTGTAAGACCCGAATGAGCGTCCTTCATGGTGATAGCCAGTGTCTGAGCCTCGTCCTTAGCCGCAAAGGTAGCGGGGAGACGGACAGTGCAGTCCTCCAGCTGCTGATACAGCTCGGGCTTGCCGTCGGTTATCTCGTAGGAAACAAAGCGCAGGTCAAGAGCGGTCATTCCCTTTTCGTCCATAATGGAAACAGCAGGCTCTCTGTAGTCGCCGATGCCGTGGCAGGGATATTCAAAGGGAGTGGTGTCCATAAAGGTACCCATATCTCTCTCGTTTACCTTGGGAACAAAGGGATTTTCGTTCAGTCTCATAAGGTAGGAAAGATCCTCGTCATCAGCTCTCTTACCGTAGTAGATGTGGGCAAGATGACCGCTTTCCAGAGCTGCAAGAGCATATGTAACGTTCTTGCCTGTAAGGGTAAAGATAGTCATTTCCTCGGTAAAGGTCTCGTTGGCATTTATCTGCCACTTCCAGTAGGTGTATTCCTTTTTGATCTTTTTTGCGGTGATAAGGTCCATGTATTTGCTTCCTTTCATTTATCAGTATCGGCGCCCGGTTCGTGTGCTTCTTCAAAAGCTTCCGAGACTGAGCCGCTGTACTGTTTGCTTTATGATTTATTCAAGAGGGATATACCCCGTCTTTTCAATAAGCTCCTGCCCCTGCCTGCCCTGCATAAATTCGGCAAGACGTGGAACATTTTCATTGTCATTATCTTCAAGATATATGGCGTAAAGGCTTGTGGTCATGGGGTATTCTCCGCTCCTTATGGTATCGGGATCGGGATATACTCCGTCAAGGGAGAGGAATTTTATGCCGCTCTCTTCACCGTCGGCTGCCATTCCCGAAGCATAGTAGCGGAATGAATATCCGATAGATGAAAGCTTGTTCTGATATTCCGCCACAGCGGTTATCACGCCCACCATTGACATTTCAAATTCTACCTTTAGCGGCTCCTTTAATGCCACATCGCCCATAAAATGCTCCATCATTGTCTGGGAGCCTGAGTTTTTCGGCCGCTGAAAGGCGAGAATGGGAACATTATCCCCTCCAAGCTTTTTCCAGCTGCGTATCTTTCCCGAATAGATGCCCCGTATCTGCTCCGAAGTGAGGGAATCAACGGGATTTTCGCTGCTTACGAAAAACACAAAGGCTTCCTTGCCGATAGGTGTCATCACAAGAGACTTTCCGTTATCCTCCGCCAGCTTTTTCTGCGCTTCAGAGGGCATTGCTCCGAAGAAAATATCTGTTTCGCCCGAAATGAGACTTTCGTATGCTTTTACGGTATTGGTGAAGCGTATGGGCATTGGCGGTTCATTTCCGTTTTCCTTTGCCGCAGACTGTATCTCGCCGATATTTTCATAGCAAGCGTTTGCGATCGCAGAATAAACGGGATATGCTGCCTCTGCACCGTCAAGCACGGGCATTTTTTCGGGGTCTGTTATCACAAGCTCTGACGGCTCGGTAAGAAGCGCCAGCTTATTTTTGGGATTTTCAACGTAGTATGGTCTCAGTGGAACGCTTGACAGACCGTGTTCATAGGGAAAACCATAGCCCTCGGAGGTCGGTGCAGGGTCGTCTGCCATCATAATATATTGATCGTAATCTGTCACGTCAATATCTACGGTGGAAAGGCTGTGGTAATATTTTGCATATTCCCCGCCTGCGGCAAGAGCCGCAATGACCATTACCGCAGAAACGGCAAGCTTGATGCCTGGGAGCGGCCTGTCAATGCCATTAGCCTTTACAGCTCTGCGCTCGCCAACAGCGAAGCATATTATTCCCACTGCATTTATCAATATAAAGGCAGCCAGCCCCTTTTCAACAAGGAATGTCTGAAAAAAGTTAAGGTACGCAAACAGCTCTGCGACAGCGCTTTTATATATTTTATGTAAGCCGTCAGATTGTATTTTTGAAAATGAATTTACCACAAGCCCTGCCGCAAACGGCACAAGAGCAGGCAGATACACTGCCCACGGCTTTTCGGGTGCTTTTATCAGCCTTGCTGCGGTGAGGTATCTTCCCGCAAGAAAGCAAACTGCCGAATATATCACTGCCGCAGCCGCCAATATGGGTATATGCAAAATCATACAAAGGATAATGCCAAGACTTGAAAAAGCGATAATAAAAACGGGGACTGATATAAAATAAGCGGCAGAAAGTCGTTTCATATCAATGCTCCTTTTAAATAATGTCATGCGCAGCAGCTATTCTCTCACAATATCATCGGATTTCTCCTCGATATAATGCTCGGTAACTGTGCCGAAGCCCCTGGTGATAAGCCCTGTGAGCCAGTAGAATATCACGCCCGAAATGTTGGTATATATCGCCTCGGGAATGAAAATGCTCCTGAATACCGCTCCCGATGGGTCATATCTCCATATCCGATAGAAAAACAGATAATGGAGCAGCGACTGTATGACGATGACGCACAGGTCGAGCCACAGAAAGTTCAGTATATGCCGCCTTAGAACGTAATGGAACAGCAAAGATATAAACAAGCTTGCCCACATAAGAATAATGGCATTGAAGCCCGTAAGCGTGCCCGATGCGGAGTCAAGGAGAAGTCCGCACACGCAACCGAAAAGAGCGCTGTTGAACGGCGACTCACGGACAGCATAGCACACGGCGCATGGGATAAGCAGCACAGGCAAGGGGCTTCCCGTATTCACCGTGGAGATGAACACGTATGAAAAGGACATCAGAAGCACCTGTATAAGCTGCCTGATGATATAATTGCGCTGCTCTTTTTTCTTTTTCAGCTCAATGTTCATCGGAAGCCTCCGCAGTCTGATCTTCCCCGTTCTGCTCCGAAACAACTTCCGAAGCGGCTTCCGGAACAGTGTCCGGAACGGAAGAGGTCACCGCCTCCTCCTGACCTGTCTTTATGGCAGTTACCTCGTCCAGCTCATAGTTTATTATAACAAACACGCTTGTTATGGTGTTGGGATCCTCTGCGGGAATTACAACAGCGTACTTGGAAAGTCCGCTTGCTTCCATTTCAACAGATTCAACAGTGCCGATAAGCTGACCTGCGGGATAGTTGGTGCTTCCCGAGGTAACGATAACGTCGCCCACGGCGATATCGCTTTCCTTGCTTATGTAGCTCATGCGTATCCTGCCCCTTTTAGCCAGGTCATAGCCGCCCTCAACAATGCCCTCGGACTTTGTTCTTACAGTGTAAACGCCCACGGCGGTCTTTGGGGAATAAAGCGTCCTGACCTTGCAGGTAGAGCGGGAGACCTCATAGCACACGCCCATGATGCCGCTTTCAGTGACCACGGGGTCGCCGGGCTTTATGCCGTCATTCTCGCCCTTGTCAACGGTAAAGGAAGCGTAGGGGTCGTTGGTGGTTCGTGCAATAACTGTGCATGGGGGAGAAAACTCAAAATCGCTGTACTCCTCTTTAAGCCCCAGCATAACACGCAGCTCACGGTTTTCCTCCAGCACCTTGTCGTAGTCGATAACATCGTTGTAAAGGCTGTTGAGCTGTTCTTTCAGCTGAATGTTCTCGTTGTAGTATTTTTCCGCATTTATGAGCATATCCAGCGATGTGGATACCTTTTCGGATATCTTCGAGGACAAGCTGCGGACAGGCTCGAACACGGTCTCAAAAATATAGGAGCTGCCCGATGAGTAGCCCCCCGTTGTGACGGAATAGATCATTGCTCCCAGCAATACAGCCATAAGGGCGACTATTATTTTGAATTTTACGCTGTGAAAAAATTCTTTCAAGCCGCCTGCTCCTTTCAGAAAAAGTCAATACCATAACTCAAATGAATCAAGCCTAAGACCGTCTGTAGTTTTCAAAATAGTAAACATATCAGGACAATTTATTTCATCTGTACCATCTTGTGTACTATTTATTTCATACTTTATACCTGATATGATTATTTTTTCATTGTTTTCTTCCTGAATAGAAAAGACAATGCCTTCATATCCTGGATCGTTTCCCTCTGCAGACTTCAAAACAAACAGTTCACCGTCTATTTGTTTAAAATCACAGTAGCCCTTTGAACTATCTTGATTACCATGATGGTTCCACTCTCCATTTTCCATTTTAGATATCAGATTTTCTGTAAAGACCTGCGACATATAATCGTAAAAACTTTTATAACTGATTCCTGTAGCATAAAAACCATCTATATTTTGTTCTGATAAATTATGCCCCCAGTTTTCACGTTTAATATTATAATAAAAAACATCAAATGCTTTATCAAGCAAATCTATAATTTCCTCGTTATCAAAAGTGAAATTTACAAACATATAACTTATTTCATTCATCTCACTCAATCGAGGAGTCTCTGCAGAGAAAGATACAGCCTCCTCATCAACAAGCGTTGCTTCCCTACTAAACGGTTCAAATGCTCGCAAATCTGTTCTATCCGGCAATATTTCAAGATTAGTATCTTCCGGCATAATCGATTCAGCTACAGTCTCTGCAACGAAGTCATCACCAGCATCTAAGCTTGTATATATACTCTCTTCATTTATCGATTCCTCAAGGATTGTTTCCGAACTTGTTTCAATAATTTCAACTGATGCAACAGACACGGTTTCTGACAATTCATACGAATTTTCATTGGTGTCAGAGCTGCACGATGTCAATAATAATACCATTAAAAATAGTAATATACACTTTAATCTCATCTCAATCAATCCCACCAAATATATTTGTAATTGTATCTTAATAGTATTTAGCGTCGTCGTTCAGAACATCGTGAAGCTTTTCGATATCCTCCAGCACCTTTCCTGCGCCTGTTGCAACGCAGTCAAGAGGGGACTCGGCAATGTTCACGGGCATACCCGTCTCACGGTTGATGAGCTTGTCAAGACCCTTTATAAGCGCACCGCCGCCTGCCAGTGTTATTCCCTGGTCGATGATATCAGCAGCCAGCTCAGGGGGAGTTTTCTCCAGAGTGGTCTTGATAGCCTCAATAACATGAGTGAGAGGCTCAGCCAGAGCTTCTCTTATCTCAACGCTTGTTACGGTGATGTTCTCGGGGAGACCGTTGAGAAGATTTCTTCCCTTTATCTCCATTTCCTCCTCGCCGTCCTGCCTGTCGGGAGGGAAAGCGGAGCCGATGGCGATCTTCACATTTTCGGCTGTGCGCTCGCCTATGAGCAGATTGTATTTTTTCTTGATGTAGTTGATGATAGCGTTGTCGAAAGCGTCTCCCGCAATTCTTACGCTGCGTGAGGTAACTATGCCGCCAAGCGAGATAACAGCCACCTCGCTGGTTCCGCCGCCGATATCGACTATCATTGAACCCGCAGGCTCGGAAACGGGCAGACCTGCGCCTATTGCCGCAGCCATAGGCTCCTCAATGATGTTTACTCGCCTTGCGCCCGCATTCTCCGCAGCTTCCTTTACGGCTCTGCGCTCAACGGCAGTAACGCCCGAGGGAATGCAGATGATAACGTTTGCTCTGGTAAAGAAAAAGCTTCCCTTGAGAGCTTTCTGTATAAATTCGTTGAGCATGGCGGAGGTTATCTCAAAATCTGCGATAACGCCGTCCTTCAAAGGTCTTACGGCGGTAATGGAGCCGGGAGTTCTTCCGATAACTTCCTTTGCCTCCTGACCCACATATTTAGGCTCTTCAGTGCGTGAATCCACAGCCACCACCGAAGGCTCCCTTATGATTATGCCCTTGCCCTTCATATACACAAGGGTGTTGGCAGTACCAAGATCTATTCCTATTTCCTTAGTAAAAAGCATTCTGATTCTCCTCGTTTAGAACCTGTCTTCATAAGAAATGTGTGCGGATTTTCGAGCATAATTTTGTTGCAGAGTAGGCAAAAATCCGCAGGCGGGCTTTCGCCCGGCAAGGATTTTTAACGCAGTCTGCGGCAAAATTTGCCGAAAAGACGTGCGCATATGCTTGTGAAGACGGGTTCTTATATTTGTCTGCCTCTTTTTGCCTGTGCCGCCATTTATATTTCTTCTGCGGCAGTTCTGCAAATACGGATAACTGATTTAATTATATCATATATTTTTTTTAGCTACAACACTTTTTTCTAAAATTAACCGATTTGTTATTTGTTACAGATTGTAAATTTCGTGATTAGCCCAATGCAACGTATTGCAAAAAAATATTACTTGTGGTAATATTATAGGAAACACTGTAAGAATGATTTAACTTTTCATAAAGTGAGGCATATTATGACAGATTTTCTTGTTAAGCACTTTGTAAAAAACTACACCGACACCGAAGATATAAAGGTGCGTGAGAATTACGGCACAATGGCGGGGATAACGGGCATTGTGTGCAACATTTTCCTGTTTGTGCTGAAATTTGCCGTGGGAACGCTTTCAGGCTCCATATCCGTGCTGTCGGACGCATTCAACAACCTGTCGGACAGCGCCAGCTGTGTGGTGACGCTTTTCGGCTGCAAAATGGCTGCAAAGCCAGCGGATAAGGATCACCCCTTCGGTCACGGCAGAGCGGAATATCTCACTTCCCTTATCATAGCCGTTATCATAATTCTGGTGGGCTTTGAGCTGCTCAGGTCATCGGCAGGGAAGATAGTCTCCCCCGACGAGGTAAAGTTCAGCGCCGCAGCACTCATCTCCCTTTTTGCGTCCATAGGCGTAAAGCTGTGGATGTCCGTTTTCAACACAAAGCTGGGCAAGCGCATAAACTCCCCCGTGATGATGGCAACAGCGCAGGACAGCAGGAGCGACGTTATCGCCACATCTGCCGCAGTTATCGGTCTTACCGCCTCCCTTTTCACCACTCTCCCCATAGACGGTGCAATGGGCATAGTGGTATCAATATTCATCATCAAGGGCGGCTTCGGCATCGTTAAGGACACTGTAGATGACCTTATCGGCAAGCCCGCCGACCACGAGCTTATCCAAAAGATAGAAGATATCGTCACCGCTCCCGACAAGATAATCGGCGTGCATGACCTGGTAGTCCACGACTACGGCCCCGGAAAGAAGCTGGCAAGCTGCCATGCGGAGGTGCGCAGCGATGAGAATTTCGTTGCCGCCCACGACGTGATAGACGGCATTGAGCGTGATATTTTCAAAAAGCTTGGCATTATGATGACCATACATATGGACCCTGTTGATGTGGATAACGAGCAGACAAACGCCTCCCGCAAGGCTGTTGAGGAATATGCGGCGCAGCTTGACCCACGGCTCAGGATACACGACTTCCGCCTTGTCCCCGGCGACACCCACACAAACCTTGTTTTTGACATTGTTGTCCCCTACGACTGCAAATATTCAGAAAGCGAGCTGAAAGAGAAGCTTTCCCAGCTTATGAACGCCTCGGAGGACACCAGATATTACCTTGTTATAACCATCGACCGTGACTTCGGCGAGGAGTAATGCCCTTTGCATAAACAGGCCGTTTACCTACTGTAAAATCTGCACAAAATCAGTATCTAATATTTTCTTTTTTCAATCGTTTACGACCCTTGACATTATTCCCTGCCTGTGTTATAATCATACTTGCAACAAAGTAATTGATGCGGCCGGATTGAACTGCATCTTATATTGTGACAGCGCAGCAGATGATACTCAGTGTATAACTTCTTGTTTGCAGTACATTTTGTATAATGAATATTGCACTAAATTGTGCATTCATACGAAAATGTAAAAGTTGTTATATAGATATTGACTAAAGCGCATATATGAGTTATAATATATATGATGTTAAGTTCTTATATTTCAATGTTAACATCCGTTTTGTTGTCTCCTTTCTTTTGTTCTACACATATTATTTTATGTAATCTGATTTTGGTTAAGCAGGGCTTATGCTCTGCCTTTTTTTTGCACGGTTACGAAAACGTATTCGTTATTAAGCATAATGTGAACTCGTTCAGGAAGCGTGCAGAATATACAATTTAACATGAAACTATATTGCGTTTTTAATGCAAATGTGATATAATGAAAAAAGAGTATTTTTTTGTGAAAGGCATGGTCATGTTTATGGGTAAAAACATCATTCTTTACGGTCCTCCCGGTACAGGTAAAACTTACAACTCGGTCAACTATGCTCTGGCTATAATTTATAACATTCCTGTTGAAGCTGTTATGAAAAAAGATTACAACGCCATGCTGGACCGCTACAACGAGCTGAAAAACAATTTCGGTCAGATAGAATTCACCACCTTCCACCAGTCTATGGGATACGAGGAATTCATCGAGGGTATCAAGCCCGTTTTCCTCGAAACTATGAACGAGCGTGGTGAGCGTACACGTAAAAAGGAAATGGTCTATGTCGTTGACAAGGGTATCTTCCGTGAGTTCTGCCAGAAAGCCGCAGAGCACCCCGACGAAAGATACGTTTTCATCATAGATGAGATCAACCGTGGTAATATCTCCAAGATCTTCGGTGAGCTTATCACCGTTATCGAGCCTTCAAAGCGCCTCGGTATGCCCGAAGAAGTAAAGGTAAGGCTGGCATATTCCCAGGAGCCTTTCGGCGTTCCCAACAACGTTTATATCGTCGGAACCATGAATACCGCCGACCGCTCCATCGCCCTGCTGGATACTGCTATACGCCGTCGTTTCGACTTCGTCGAGATGCTCCCTCAGCCCGAGCTTTTCCACGACACCTATGTCGAGGGCGTAAGCATAGAGCAGCTGCTCACAATTATCAACAAGCGTGTTGAGATACTCTGCGACAGAGAGCACACTATCGGACATGCCTACTTCATGTCACTGAAGGAAGACCCCTCTATCCAGCGCCTCGGCTCTATCTTCAAGAACTCTATCGTTCCTCTGCTCCAGGAGTATTTCTACGGCGATTACCAGAAGATACGCTGGGTTCTGGGCGACTACAACAAGGAGCCTGAGGAGCAGTTTGTAAAGGCTCTCGCCATCGACTACAAAAAGACCTTCGGCGAAAACGTTGAGCTTTTCCTCGATGTTGATGATACATACGAAATAAACGAAGCCGCTTTCTGGAACATAAACGCTTACAGCAAGCTGCTGTAATTTGGAGGGCTTCCGCAAATGGGAAAAAGAGACCGTTACAAGCTGCGTGAAACGCAGTTCTTCACCATAGAGGGCTCTTCGGAACGGGAGGGCGGTATCCCGCTGCCTGAGCATATTTTTGATATGCTTGAAGGCTTTGTGCTGGAAAAGAAAATGCCCGACCCAAGGGGCATAAACAGCTATATCCTCACCGCTGAGGGAGAGGGAAGCGAACGTATCCTCCGTGCAGGCGGATATGTAGGTGCTATGGTCTTCAAGGACGGAACTCAGGTAGAGATCCTGCCCATGCTTGCCGCAAGGAACCGCAAGGGCGAATATCTTTCAAACAAAAGAGTTCTGCTCAATATGCTCAAATCAATGAAAGCCCTGCCTCTTACAAACTACAATCTTAACACCCGTGCAGCCGAAAATCTGAATATATTCGAAACTTTCATCCTTGCCTTTATTAACGAGGTTCAGGCGATAGTTCACAACGGTCTGAAGCAGTGCTATGCTCCTCACATCGAAAATGAACGCTTCCTGAAAGGAAAGGTAATATATTCTCTCCACGCCACCAAAAACTTTGCCCACAAGGACAAATTCTACGTTCAGTACGATGTTTTCACCGTTGACCGCCCCGAAAACAGGCTTATAAAGTCAACGCTGAAATATCTGCAGAGCATAACCTCCTCCGCCCGAAGCAGAAACAAGCTGGAGGCGCTTATAGCAAACTTTGACGGCGTTGAGTATTCCCAGAATTACGAAAGGGACTTTTCCGCTTCCGTAATCGACCGCAGTATGCAGGGCTATGCAAATGCGCTGCGCTGGGCGGAAATATTCCTGCTCAGCCGATATGTCACCGTGACAAAGGGCAGAAACATGGCATATGCCGTTATCTTCCCCACAGGCGAGCTTTTCGACAGCTACACCGTGTATAATCTGGGAAGAATGCTGGATAATCAGCGCTTCCGTGCTGAAATTCAGAAAAAGCGCTATCCGATGCTCAACAGGCCAATGCCAAAGGACAGCTCACAGGCGCTGGCTGTTATGACCTGCCGTGAAAACGGTATGAGAGTTGTTTTTGACTCAAAGTGGCAGGAGCTTAACGCAGATGATGAAAACTGCGGTATTCTCCAGACTGATATTTACGATTTGTATAATCTTCTTGAAATATACAAATCGAACAGTGTCTGCTACATATACCCCCTCACAAGAGAAATGCGTGAGGACAGGCGTGAGATATGCTTCAAAAACGAGGACGGTATCCTTGGAAGAGTATGCTTCGTGGATATCGGCGACATGGAGGGCAGCCTTTCGGCAGTCCTCGAACACATCTTCGGTCAGAAGATATCCGCAGATACCGCAGTATAAATATCATAATATAACACATCAAAATCCCGATATTCCGAAACATAGCGGAATATCGGGATTTTTTTATTGGTTATAAGATGATTATAATTAAATTAAAGAGATTGAAGATTTATTCACAATATGATATAATACAAGCATAAGATATATATGGGGTGATATTTTGCTTTTTTTCAACAATATCCGCTTCCAGATAGCAGCTGCCGCAGTGCTTATAATAATCATTTTCGATTACCTGCGCAACCCGCACCTGAAGCTGATGTCAACAAGCGCATTCCGTGCAATGCTTATATGCACTGTCTGCAACCTTATGCTTGATATTTCGACAGTTTATACAGTGACGCATCTTGATACAGTCCCCCCACAGCTCAACAGGTTTCTGCACCAGCTGTTCATCGCCAGCGTTATAATGGTGCTGTTCTTCAACTTCCTGTATGTGCTTATCCTGAACAGAAACCAGGAAAGGCTTACAAAGCGCACTTTCGGGGCTGTGATAGCTCCGCTGGCAATATCTGCCGCAGTGATCATCGCAGGCAAGCTTGAATTTTTCGCCTCCGACAAGGGCGCATATTCCTATGGTCCCATGGCGGATATGGTCTATGTATGCGGTCTTATCTACCTTGTGATGACCTTCGGCATAATCTACAGCAAAAAAATGCACATTGTCATCATATCAGAAAATATCCGTTCAGGTAGGTATGTTCATATGGCTGGGCAGCCTGGTAGTGCAGAGAATATTCCCTACGGCGCTGCTTTCGGGACTGGGCTGCGTGCTGATGGTGCTGTGCGTATATTTCTCCTTTGAGAACCAGAGGGAGAATTACGACGCTGAGACCATGTGCTTCAACCGAAACGCATTTCACCGCCAGATGGCTGAATATTACGCCAACCGCAAGCCCCTGAGCATAGTGAACGTTACGCTGGAAAATTACGAGCGCATCAACACAATGTACGGCCATGAGTACGGCAGAAAAGCCATGCTGTGCGCCAAGGAAATGATAGACGGAGTTCTGGGCGGAAGCGTTTTCCACTCCCGCAGCAACACGTTCACCGTTTTCTACAGCGACTGCGAGGTAGATTGCCGCAAGCTGGAATCGCTGCGCCATGCACTCTGCTCCCACTGCTTCCCCGATGCTCAGCTGGAATTCAGGATAAGCGTTATCGACCTGCGGAAATATTCCAACGGCACCGACGAGGCATATGAGCTTATGCGCTTTATGAAGGAATACGGCAAAAGCTCCGACGAGGTAATATGCAGGCTGGACGACAGCATTATCGAAAAGAAGTTCCGCCGTGACAAGATAGATAAGCTCCTTACCGAAGCCGTGCAGAACGACGGATTTGAGATGGTATATCAGCCCATCTACAGCACCGAACAGGGCAGGTTCAGGTCTGCGGAAGCGCTTGTGCGAATGAAAAACACAGGCGACCTGGGCTTTATCTCGCCCGAGGAGTTTATTCCCATTGCCGAGGAAAAGGGGCTTATAATGGATATAGGCGACATTACCCTGCGCCTTGTGGCGGACTTTGCCAAGCGCCGCACACTTACCGACAAGCTGGAATATATCGAGGTGAACCTTTCGGGAATACAGGCGTGCGCCCCCGAGCTGGAGGGCAGGCTCACAAAGATACTGGCTGAATATGATATCCCGCCTGCATTCATCAATCTGGAGATAACCGAGACCGCCGCACTTGATTCGGGCGAGGCATTCGATACAAACGTGTCCGCCCTCAGGGAAAGCGGATTCAGCTTTTCAATGGACGATTTCGGCACAGGCTACTCCAATCTTTCACAGATGAACCAGATGCGCTATGACCTGGTAAAAATGGATAAGAGCATAATCTGGGACGCATTCGGCAAGGGGAATGAAAAGTCCGAGCGTCTGCTTGCTTCGGTTATTCGACTGCTGAAAGCCATAAATGTAAAGATAGTAGCCGAGGGCGTTGAAACCAAGGAAATGACCGATTATCTCACCGAAAGGGGAGTTGATTATTTGCAGGGATATTATTTCTCGAAGCCTGTAAATGAAGATAAGTTCCTTGAAGTTATATCGGCATAAATACAAAACCACCCTGCACTGACTGTGCAGGGTATTTTTGTGGGCGATGCGGCAAGCAAACCCTTTGCCTTGTGCTTATTTGTGCTGACTTTTTCATTTGCTTCACGCCCTTTGGGACGAAAAAAAGGCTGATGCGTTTGCACCAGCCTTTTCTTATATAAAGCTTATTCTTACTTGGTAAGCTTCCAGATGTTCTTTGCGTACTCGTCAACAGCACGGTCAGCAGAGAACACACCTGCACCTGCAATGTTGTAAAGGGACATATTGTTCCACTTTGCAGGATCCTTGTAGCACTCGGAAGCATACTGCTGTGCGGACTGATATGCGTCAAAGTCTGCCAGAACCATGTAGGGATCCTTGTACTTGAGGGTGTTTGCAACTTCCTCAAATGTGCAGCCGTTGATGCCCCTGTACATCTTGTTGAGTGCCTTGCGGATAACCTCGTTGTTGTTTACGTACTCTTCGGGACGGTAGCCCTGTGCCTTCTTTGCAAGGACTTCTTCTGTGGTCATACCGAAGATGAAGATGTTGTTCTTGCCTACCTGCTCCTTGATCTCAACGTTTGCGCCGTCAAGTGTACCAAGGGTAAGAGCACCGTTGAGCATGAGCTTCATGTTACCTGTTCCCGATGCCTCTGTACCTGCCAG
>ERZ825525.1960-NODE-1960-length-14948-cov-3.849929_pt1 | contig 14948 bp, 12 predicted proteins | sample MGYA00519930_ERZ825525 | MGnify/ENA primary metagenome ERZ825525 (study PRJEB31778, sample SAMEA3449203) | human gut metagenome | biome: human gut; feature: human-associated habitat; material: faeces | place: United Kingdom | collected 2010/2012 ... | reverse complement strand
GGGCATGGGCGGCAACGACGAGCGCGAGCAGACGCTCAACCAGCTGCTCACCGAGATGGACGGCTTTGAGGACAACACCGGCGTCATCATCCTCGCCGCCACGAACCGCCCGGATTCCCTCGACCCCGCGCTCACGCGCCCGGGCCGCTTCGACCGCCGTGTGCCGGTCGAGCTTCCCGACCTCAAGGGCCGCGAGGAAATTTTGAAGGTCCACGCGAAGAAGATCAAGGTCGCGGAGGACGTCGACTTCAACAAGATCGCCCGCATGGCCTCCGGCGCTTCCGGCGCGGAGCTTGCAAACATTGTGAACGAAGCGGCGCTGCGCGCCGTGCGCGACGGCCGCCGCTTTGCCACGCAGGCAGACCTTGAGGAAAGCATCGAGGTCGTCATCGCGGGCTACCAGAAGAAGAACGCCATCATGACCGACGAGGAGAAGAAGATCGTCTCCTACCACGAGATCGGCCACGCGCTCGTGGCGGCGATGCAGACGCACTCCGCCCCCGTGCAGAAGATCACCATTGTGCCGCGCACCTCGGGCGCGCTGGGCTACACGATGCAGGTCGAAGAGGGCAACCATTATCTCATGAGCAAAACCGAGATGGAGAACAAGATCGCCACGCTGACCGGCGGCCGCGCCGCGGAGGAGGTCGTGTTCCACTCCGTCACGACCGGCGCGTCGAACGATATCGAGCAGGCGACGAAGCTCGCCCGCGCGATGATCACGCGCTATGGCATGAGCGACGATTTCGACATGGTCGCGCTTGAAACGGTCAACAATCAGTACCTCGGCGGCGACGCATCGCTTGCGTGCTCTGCCGAGACGCAGACGAAGATCGACCAGCGCGTTGTGGAGCTGGTGAAAAAACAGCACGAAAAGGCTGTGAACATCCTCACCGAGAACCGCGCGAAGCTCGATGAGCTGGCGCAGTACCTCTACGAGAAGGAGACCATCACGGGCGAAGAGTTCATGAACATCGTGAACGCGAAGTAAACTCCATAAATAGAAAGAAGGCACAGCCAAACGGCTGTGCCTTCTTTTTGCTATTTACAGGTTGCTTTCTTTTCTGCTCGTGCGGCTGTGCAGATAGTCGCCGAGGTTTGTGATGCAAAGGAGCGTCACGACTAAAAATGCGCCGGGGATGAGCAGGATCCACCACGCGTCGGTCATCAGCGCCTTTTCCGCGAGCGAGAGCATGCTGCCCCAGGTCACGACCTCGATGGGCAGGCCGAGGCCCATGAAGCTGAGCGTCGATTCGGCGATGATGGCGCTGCGCACATTCATCACCGCCATGAAGAGGATGGACGAGAAGAAATTCGGCGCAAGGTGACACCGCAGAATGTGGAAAGAGCTGCCGCCCATGCACTTCGCCGCGATGACGTACTCGCTCGCGCGCAGCTGCCTGACCTCGGTACACACGACCTTGGCGATACTCGTCCAGCTTGTGAGTCCGATGACGAGTGCGATGCTCCACGCGCTCGGCGTGCCGATGACTGCCTGCAGGAAGATGACAAGCAGCAGGTTCGGCACGCTGAGAAGAATTTCGGTCAGGCGCATCAGCAGCGCGTCGAGCCATCTGGGCGCAAGTCCGCTGACCGCGTCGAATAAAATCGCGAGCAGCGTCGAAATGACGGCCGAGCCGACGCCGATGAACAGCGACAGCCGCCCACCGTACCAGATCATCGAGAAGATGTCGCGCCCCATCGTGTCCGTGCCGAACAGGAACTCGCGGCACGGCGCGGCCGAGCAGTGAGCCAGGTCGAGATACGTCGGGTCCTTCGTCATGATAAGCTCGCAGAAAAGACACCCGAGCGCGATGAGCGATAAAATCATGGCGGAGGCGACAGGCTTGCCGCGCAGGGAATGCCTGTTTTTCGTGGGTGCGGCCTCCGGCAGCGGTCGCGCGCCGACGATTTGAAAGCGGTCGTTCATGGCTGCGCCTCCGTTTCCCGCACGGTCTGCTCGGCGCGGATGCGCGGGTCGATCTGCTCGTTGATCGTCTGTGCGATGATGCTGCACAGAATGACGAGCGCGCCGGAGAGCAGGCTCAGCAGCATCAGCAGGTTGTAGTCCTTGTAGCGCGCTTTCATACTGCGAAACGCTCTATCATTACCTCACCTGCTGCCACTCTCTGAAAAAGACCAGCGACGCGCTCTATACCCACCGCAACACCGTGCTTTACCGCATCCGCAGATTGCAGGAGGATTTTGCAATCCCGATGGAGGAGCCGTCTCAGCACGCAGACCTGCTGCTGGGCGTGTCACTCATTCTGTTTGAGAGCAAAGGGCCGGACTTTTTTCTCAGTGCGCCGCAAGCTGAAGTATAATACGCCAAAACTTTCGCAAACAGAAAAGGATGATATCACAATGAAAGAAAACCGTAAGCTTTTAAGAGAAGTCCTCAAGGACATCCGCCGCGATATGACGGACGAGGAAGTGCTGAACCTGCTGGCGGACAGTAAGATTTCCGAAAATCCCGCGGGTGAAAAGGAAAAATACACCATTGGCCAGCGCGCGGCAGACGCCATCGCGAAATTTGCGGGCAGCTGGGCGTTCATCTTCGCCTTCACCGGCGTACTAATCCTGTGGATGCTCGTCAATACGCTGCTGGCGGCAAAGGCGTTCGACCCGTACCCCTTCATCCTGCTCGATCTGGTGCTCTCCTGTGTGGCGGCCATTCAGGCACCGCTCATCATGATGAGCCAGAACCGGCAGGAGGAAAAGGACCGCCGCCGTGCAGAGAACGATTATAAGGTCAACCTCAAGACAGAGATCATGATCGAGGATCTTTACGACAAGGTCAATGCCATCCTTGCCAGACAGACCGCACTGGAAAAACAGCTGACGGAGAAGGGCGAAAGCGCAGGGCAAAAATGAGGGAGGACAGAGCCGTCCTCCCTCATTTTTTGCTGTTTTTGCGCAACGCGGGATCCTCCTCCGCAAACCTGCGCGCTTTTGTTGAGATGCCTCTCCGGCGCGTAAAGCCCTTATACGTGCAAGACTCTATGCTGCTTTACAGCCGGAAGTGCTTCTTAAGTTCTTGGTTTTCCCCCAGCACCAGCAGCGTCATATCAGCGTCCAGCACAGTTTCCGGGGAGACGTTCACATCGGTCTTGCCGTTCCGCTTCACGCCGAGGATGTTGACGCCGTATTTTCTGCGGATGTCCAGCTCGCCGATGCTGCGGCCCTGCCAATCCTCCGGCACGGCAACCTCGATAATGGCGTGCTGCTCGTCCAGCTCAATGTAGCTGAAAATATGGTTGGAGGTATAGCGGATGGCCGCCCACTTCGCCAGCTGCTTTTCCGGGTAGGCGACCGCGTCCGCGCCGTTGCGCAGCAGAAATTTCGCCTGCACATCCCGCTCAGCGCGGGATACCACATATTTTGCTCCCAGCTCCTTGAGCAGCGACGTCGTCTCCAGCGAATTCTGAAAATTTCCGCTGATGGTGACATAGCAGACATCGTAATTGCTCACGCCTAACGAGCGCAGAAAGTCCACACGGGTGCTGTCGCCGATCTGCGCGTTGGTGACAAAGGACATGCACTCGTTGACGCGCTCCTCGTCCCTGTCTACTGCCATCACCTGATGGCCCAGCTCGTTGAGCTGCATGGCAAGATGCCGCCCAAAGCGGCCCAGTCCGATCAATAATACCGTTTTCATCGTGTGCTCCTTTCAGCCTACGGTAATTTTCTCCTGTGGATAGCGGGCGTAAGTCAGATCATGCCCGGAGAATGCGGCGTAGATCAAGGTCAATCCGCCGACGCGCCCGAAATACATCAGCAGGATGAGAATGCTCTGCGACAGGACTCCCAGCTGCGGCGTCAGCCCCAGCGTCAGGCCCACCGTACCGGCGGCGGACGCTGTTTCATAGAGACAGGCACCGAGGGGAAGCTCCTCCGCTGTGCTGATGACCGCCGCCCCCGCAAAGGTCAGCCCCAGATACAGCAGCAGAATGGCGGCGGCGTTGCGGACAGTGGATGTCTCCAATCTGCGGTGGAAGAGCTGCAGATCCTCTCGCCTGCGGAAGGCGGCAATGGCGTTGGCAATGAGAACTGCCAGCGTCGTGACCTTCATGCCGCCCGCCGTGGAGCCGGGTGCTCCGCCGGTGAGCATCAGCAAAATGGTGACCGCCTGAGAGGCATCCGTCATCTCCGTCAGATCCACTGTGTTATAGCCGGCCGTCCGCGGCGTGACCGACTGAAAAAGGGAGGCCAATACCCGCTCTCCCACGGGGAGGTCCGCAAAGTCTGTCAGATAAAAGAGAAACGCCGGAATCGTGATCAAAAGCGCTGTCGCGCTCAGAATGACCTTGCTCTGCATCCGGTAACGCCGCAGGTGCAGACCGTGCGTACAGACATCGTCCCACGTTAGAAAGCCGATGCCGCCCACGATGATCAGCAGCATGATCACGATGTTGACCAGCGGGTCGGCGGCATACGCCGTCAGCGAGGGGTAGAGGGAATCCGTCCGCCCCAGAATATCGAAGCCCGCATTGCAGAAGGCGGAAACGGAATGGAAAACGGACATCCATACGCCCCGCAGTCCATAGTCCCGGCAAAAGACTGGCAGCAGCGCCAGCGCGCCCAGCAGCTCGACCAGAAAGGTCCCCTTGAGGATAAATCTCGTCAGGCGCACGATGCCGCCCACCGCAGGGGCGGAGATGGCGTCCTGCATGGCGCTGCGCTCCTTGAGCGTGATGTTCCGCCCGGCGAGCATCAGGAAGGTCACCGCACCGGTGATCACCCCCAGCCCGCCGATCTGGATCAGCAGCAAAATGACCGTCTGGCCGAAGGCAGACCAGTAGCTGCCAGTATCCTGCACCACCAGCCCCGTCACGCAGACAGCGGAGGTGGAGGTAAACAGTGCCTCATGAAACGGCGTCCAGACCCGCTGTACTGTGGCGATAGGCAGCATCAGCACCAGCGCCCCCAGCAGGATCACGCCCGCAAAGCCGAGGATCATAATTTGAAAAGAAGTCAAATGCCGCTTTAAGCGAAACACAATCTCCGTCACATCACACACCTCCTTGAAACAATGGTACTCTCAATTTTCCATACAGTATAGCACGGCTTTTGCAATGTGTCTGTATGTATCTTGTAAAATTTTTAGGTGCAGAGTCCTTATTTGCAGCCCAGAGGCGGGCTGCAAAGCTGCGGTTGACAGACTTTGGTGCATAGAATTCTCCGCGTGACCTGTAAATCTTTCCTAATTTTTTACAGGAACCGTTGCCTTTTTCCAATATTTGTTTTAAGATAAGCTCTCTATCTGTCATATTCAGCTGAAATTCTACGAAGCTTTTTAAAAAAGCCCTAACGGGAGAACTAATATGCTCAAAGAAAAAACATCCGATGTATCCATGACAAATACAAATCAAGGCTCTGGCACTGCTGCTGAAGCGGCAGTGCCCATGAGCCATGACCTTTGGAATACGTGGCGCAAAAATCTCCTGCTGTTCTGCCTGACCGGCGTTTATGTGGAGCTGTGCCTGCATCTGTGCGTATTCGGCTCGATGGACCGGTACGCGGGATATCCTGTCCTGTTTGGCCTGCTGGGGGGCGCACTCTGCACGCTGGTAGTCTCAAGCCTGCCAAAGGTTCTGCGCCAGATCACAGGGGTTTTCCTGGTCGCGGCACAGGTGCTGCTGGCCGAGGTGCAGCTGGTCTATCACTGCATCTTCGGAGATTTCATGCCTGTCAGCCAGATCGGCATGGGCGGAAATGTGGTCGTCAATTTCAACTCGCAGCTTCTCTATGGGATCCGCCAAAATCTGCTGAAGATCCTGCTCCTCCTGCTGCCGCTGATTGCCGTGATCCTCTGCCTTGCCCTGCGAAGAGGGCAGGCTCTGAAGCTGCGGCTGCGCTGGAAACAGACTATGGCCTCCTTTGCCGTGCTCCTCGCACTGCTGCTGACGGTCACGGGACTGATGTATGTTGGACGGGACAACGCCTTTTCCGTCTATCGTACCTTCACCAATGTGAACACCTCCACCGACAGCAGTTATAAAAAAATCGGTATGCTGGCCACCACGGTGCAGGAGCTTCGATACATGCTCTTCAGCGGCAGCGGCAGCATTATGATCACGCCGTCGTCCTTGAATATAAGCGATGTTCCGCGGACATACAGCAGCAACTCCTATAACGTGATCGAAAGCATCGATTTTACGGCTCTTGCAGACAGTACCGACAGCGATATTCTCAAGGCCACAGACGAGTATCTATCAAATGCAACACCCACCCGCAAAAACAACTACACAGGACTTCTTAAGGACTATAACCTCATCACCATCTGCGCTGAGAGCTTCTGCCCGTGGTTTATCAGCGAGGAGCTGACGCCGACGCTCTACAAGCTGAGCCATACGGGTATTCTCTTTGAAAATTACTACGGCACGTTCCAGTCCGTCACCACCAACGGCGAATACACCATGTGCATGGGGCTTTATCCGGATATGTCCCGCACGAAGACGGATTCCAGCTTCAATGTGGCGGGCACCAACTATCTGCCGTTCTGCCTGGGCAATGCGCTCAAGGGCATGGGCTATCAAGCCTGGGGCTATCACGACTACATCGGGGATTTCTACAACCGGAACATCACCCACGCCAACATGGGCTACACGTTCAAGGCGGCGGATTCTGGTCTGGCCATGAAGATCGACTGGCCCTCCTCCGATCTGGAGATGATGGAGGCCTCCGTGGACGACTACATCAACAGCGGAGAACCCTTCCACGCCTATTACATGACCTTCAGCGGTCACTACCAGTACAACTGGGACAACGCCATGAGCGCCAAAAACCGCGACGCGGTGAAAGATCTGCCCTATTCTGAGCCGGTGAAGGCGTACATTGCCTGCAATCTGGAGCTGGAATACGCACTGGAGTACCTGATGCAGCGGCTGGAGGAGGCTGGCGTTGCCGACAAGACCTGCATCGTCCTGACCAACGACCACTACCCCTACGGCCTGACCGAAGACGAGTACAACGAGCTGGCAGGGCAGACGCTGGACACCACCTTTGAGAAGTACCGCAACAGCTTCATCTGCTATGTTCCCGGCCTTTCAGAGAACATCGTGGTGGATGAATACTGCTCCACGGCGGACATCTTGCCGACACTGCTGAATCTCTTCGGCGTGGACTACGATTCCCGCCTGCTGGCGGGCACCGATGTACTCTCCAGCGGCATCCATGTAGCGGTGCTGTCGGATAAGTCCTTTCTGACGAAGACCTTCCGCTATGACGCCGGTACGGAAACCGTGATCCCCACCGACGAGAATACCACAGTCTCCGGCAAGCTGGCGGAAGCCTACCGGCTCTATGTGGACAGCAGGTTCCAGCTCTCCGGCAACATCCTCAACAGCGATTACTACGCCCACGTCTTTGCCAGGGAGTCCAGCGGCGGAAGCCTTGCGGACACGGTGGTATTCACGGACATCAAGAGCATTTTCAATCAGGCCAGCGTCCTCTATATGTACCGCAAGGGCTATGTGGATCCGGAAGCGCCGGACACCTTCGGCGGCAAAGCCACAGCAAGGCTGGGCGAGTTCATCGATGTGCTCTACCGCATCGCGGGCCGGCCGGAAACGGACAATACCGCCCTTCCGGCTGACTACGAGAACGAGGAATTCAACGCGGCCCATCCCTATTATAATGCCGTGTGCTGGGCCTATCAGACAAGGCTGCTCCGGCAAAATGATCCCAATACCGAATACGATGACAAGGTGGACTATCAGACGGCGTGCGTACTAATCCGCCGCTACGCGATCATGGCAGGCGTCGATACCGGCGTGGATCAGACGCAGCTCAGGCAGCTTCTTCGGGATGCCCCCGATCTTGGCAGAGAGGCAGCCAAAGCGATGCTCTGGTGCGATGAGAGGGACATCACCACCCGGGACAGCAGCCTTGACGAGCTGCTGGCGTCCGCTGGCACCCGCATCAGCCGCTACCAGATGACGTCGTTCCTGTTCTACCTCTGCACCTACGAGCTGGATATTGGCAGCTGAGCATGCGGCGCAGATCCTGCCGGAGAAGTGTTCCGCGACCGATTCGCAAAAAGAGTCGCCTTTCTCGGCTGTGTACCGGAAGATACCCATTCGATGCCGCACTACGCTTAATGTTGGAATAAGTAAACATACTCACAAGCATTACACTCAGTGTAGACCTAATGTAGATTCAGACCATTCTGTGTTTACGAAAGTTTACATTGAGTGTAATTTTTTCTGCCTTGAATGGGTGGTCAAACAGGGCCGGCTTTCTGCATTTATTACGAAGGGATGAGACATCCCCCCCTATTCTCACACGAAAGAAGGAGTTTGATTTGAGCAAACGAAAATACGGACCTACGATTGTACCGCCCCTATCAGCCAATGTGGATAACAAAGAAAAACGATTCATTCAGGTTGGAAACTCACTGCTCCTCTCCAAGCAGTTCCATGCGCTCAGCACCGGCAGCCGGTTTCTCTATTTCTGCATGGCCATGGAGAGCGGCGGAAGGAAGGATTTCATTCTTCCGCAAAAGGACGCAAAAAAGTATGGAATTGCTCCTTCCAGCCTGCGGAAGCACATCAACGAGCTGGAAGCCGCCCGTTTTATCAGAGTCTATTCCGGAAAGCCAACACGCGAGCCAAACCGATATGAATTTTGCCTGAGTTGGAAGCTGCCGCCGTCACCCCTTCGTTCGCATACCCCCATGGCTATATGTAGTAAATCTGTCTCGGATGGAAACAAGGGCGGGCCGTAAAAAATCTTACTGGTTGTGTCTTTTAGAGCGAGTGCCGGCTGACAAGGCAAAGGTCACTTGTGCTGTTTTGATACAAGATCGGCATTTCTCTTGCGCGAAAATGAACCAGCCGAAATGAATGAAAGGATACAAAATGGATCAATTCAGTTTCCATAGCAGGAAGATGCTTTTAGAGGCTGTCCGCTCCGCGGAGGAGGCAGCCATCCAGCTCCGGCAGTACGCAGCGGCAACGCTGCCGCCCGTGTGGGAGCTTTCCGAAATAAGCGGTGACGCCGATTTGTCAGCCGCTATTGAGATCACCGCAGAAGGTTGGTTGAAAGTGGAACTTCCCTGCGTCATGCCGCGGCGAGAGGACAATGACCGCTCCCGCTTCCTGGCAGGGCTGCTGCGGAATGCGATTCATCGGGCATTTCCGAAGCACGATCAGCCGAGATTTTACACCTGCGTACTGGCGTATGAGCATATCTACGATCTCAGCCAAAGCAGGCGTTTTATCGACCACGATAATCTGGAGCTGAAGCATTGTCAGGATGTGCTGGAAGCAGCCTTCCTGACCAACGACACCTCAGCGCTCTGCTCTGCGTTTCAATGCAGTCATCGAGGGGCACAAGACAGCACCCGCATTTGGATACTGACGCCGGAGCAGTTTCCCGAATGGCTGAAGAGGCACCGTGAATGTTGGAATGACAGCACCGAAAACAGGTAAGAGACAACCCGAAAACGCCTACCAATTCCTGTTCAAATGGCAGTGCGGATTTTCGGTGTTCTGTAGCAGAGGAAAACCCTTGTGGCGCAAGGACTCTCGGCCTTAAAAACGGTCGGGGGTAGGGTTTATAGGGTAAGGACTTTGGATAACGGTATAGAGGCCGTTCCGGCAGCCTGAGATAAGTATGCTTGCCGATCATAGGCTGCGCGTGTGAAGTGTCCGGCAGCCTTGCTGATCAGGCTTTCTGCTTGCCCCTGTGAGTTGGCTGGATGCGCTGTTGAGAGAATAATTGACCGAACAAGAATGAGGATATATTGATGCAATTAAAAAATGGATGTATGGCAGTAAAGCTGCTGGATTTTATAGGCCTGTGCGGCGAAGTGCCGGTTTCTCTGGTAAGAATGCTGCCGGGGTATTATGACTATAATCGGCGTGTGGTGACAGCGCTAATACGGGAGGGCTACTTGAAGGAGCGGCGCATGAAGGGGTATCTCCGCAGGATCATCCGCTCCCTGAGCTTGACGGAATTGGGATTGAAACATCTCCAGCGGGTCAGTCCCGGGCGGGCGCAGCGTGTCCGCAGTCATGCACTGGCTCCGGAGAATGGGCATGGCAGCTGGAAGAAAACACTGCGGCTCCACCGCGGCGCGGCCTGCCTGCTGACAGCAATGCGGCTCAGGGCTATTTGGCAGCCCGGGAGCCAAAAGGAGTCCGTGATGGGAAAGCAGCTCGTCTATTTCAGCGCCTACGAGCTGACCCAGAAGTATGGTTGGGACAACAGGGGAGCCAGATTGTTGGGCATTTTTGTGTACAGGTATTACTATTACCCGGTTTATTATCTTGGCGACAGCAACTTGCTTTGGTCGGAGGAGGCAGAGCGGATGTTTCTCGACCGGGTTGCTTCCTCGCCGTTAGGATATGGCCGGACATGCGGAAGCTCGATCCTTCTTGGTGACAAGTGGGACCTGATCGAAAATCTGATGGCTCACGGGGTAAACCCGCGTAGCCGTCTGATCTGTTTCAGCAAAAACAGCAGCTTTCATTATTTCACCGTCGATGAGATGGGCCTGCGGCTGATGAAGCTGGCGCTGGATGAAATGGCGCTGTATCGGTTTCAGCGATACTTGCAGCAAAACAGCATTTGCAAAGCATCTATGCTTCCGCTGTATCTGTTCAGTCTGGATGCTTTCGGAGGCGTATGCCTTGAAAAAGGGGAAGCAAATGCGGGCAGAGCTGGATAGAGGCGCATTGTTTTCGTGCCAGGCAGATGTTGTAAAACGGATCTGCGACACAGGACCCAATCTGATCACGATCCCAGACAAATGGCTGCTGGACTTGGATACGGAAAGAGATGATAGCTCAGACGAACTCTTACTTTCCCCAAATGCTACGTTTCTAAGTCAACAGTCCGGAATGTAACACACAGGTGGTAACAGTATGGTCGAGGAATTGCAAGTGCCGATCCATCTCAAAATGACGCTGCCGATTAAGGAAACCGCAGCATACAGCAACATTGGCATCAACAAGATCGAGAGTATGCTGCGCAGTCCGAATTGCCCGTTTGTTCTCTATGTTGGGTCCAAAAAGCTGGTCAAACGCAGGAAGTTCGAGCAATATATCAGCCATAAGTTGATGATTTGACGGTAAGTTCACTATTGAGAAAAGAAAGTCCTTGTGCTACAATTATAAAATGCATAGGGGCTTCTTCTCATAGTGGGAAAGGAGCTTCCGAATGGGTAAAAGTTTACGAGGCAAAGAATGCGGCAAGGGTATCTGCCAGAGAAGGGACGGATTATATAGCGCAAGATTTGTAAGCAGCGAAGGAAAGCGTCAGGTCAAGTGCTTTTCCTCACTTCCGGAAGCACGAAATTGGCTGGAAGATGCAAAATATGCAGACCGTCATGAGGATGTGTTTGCTCCGCCGGATATGACGGTGACAGAATGGTTTGAGTTCTGGATCAGCCACATCGTGGGAGACTTAGCGCCGAACACAAAGAGAAATTACCGGGAGCGGTATGAGTACAATGTAAAGCCTGTGATTGGTAAGATGCGGCTCACAGATGTTAAGCCGATGCACTGCAAGATGGTTTTTAACCGAATGGAAGCATCGTATGCCGGTTCAACGATCCGCCAGACATATATTGCTATGGGAACGATGTTTCGGGCTGCTGTGATGAACGACATGATCCAGAAGCATCCGATGGACGGCGTTCGCTTTACCAAGCCCGTCCGCGCTGTGGATGACATCAAATGTCTTACAACGGATGAGCAGCAGAAATTTATGGAAGCGGCCAAACGCTCCCACAACTATGCGCAGTATGCCCTGATTTTAGAAACAGGGCTGCGGACAGGTGAAGTGATCGGGCTGACATGGGACGCCATCGACTGGAAAGCAAGAACTCTTACGGTAAATAAGACACTGGAGTTTCGGCATAAACAGAAGGTGTGGCGCGCAGGTCCTCCCAAAACGCAGCAGAGCTATCGCACCATCCCGCTGACAAGCCATGCTTACGACATCTTGAAACAGCTCTATTCTCAGGTTTCGGAGCGAAAGGAATCTGAACTGCTCAACTCCACGCTGGAATACATGGATCGGCGCACGGGAGAAACTGCAAGCCTGTGTATGCGTGATCTTGTTTTTATCAACTGGCGTACCGGGGAACCGGCAAAGAACAGTTCCTATGATACCCACCTTTACAAGCTATGCGACGAAGCAGGAATTGAAAAATTCTGTATGCACGCTTTACGCCATACCTACGCCACAAGAGCGATTGAATGCGGCGTGCAGCCCAAGGTTCTTCAAAAGCTGCTTGGTCACGCAAGTATAAAAGCAACGATGGACAGATACGTCCATGTCACATCTGAATCCTTGGATCAGGCTGTGCGGCAATTTGAATCAGGCAGGGTTTCCTAGCATATAAGTCCATGCGAAAATGGCGTAAACCAAACGCGCCGGATTCCGGAAGCCCTTGAAAATCAAGACATTTTAAGGAGATAGAGAAAACTATGAAATTAGGAATCGAGGGCGATTTACCTGCTTCTATATCTCAATATCGTCCCATAAATGCCGATAATTCTTGATTTCGGCGTGTTTTCCGCACAAACAGTCACTATATAACTTCATACAATTCCATACTACTCCACGCTGAAATGGTGTATGGAAAATCAGATTGCAGGCGCAAAAATGACACACTACTACTGCCCCCAAAAATCGAGTGATAGCTCTGATGAAACACACAACCATCGGCATGACCGCCCAACGGATATGCCGATGGTTGTTTCATTTTTTGTTGCATTTCGGGGCGAATATTGAGAAAAATATTGCCAGTGCGCCGCTTGTTTTTCCATCCCAATATAAGTTACTCCACGCCTTTATATCGTGCATTGGGCGTGTAGTTTAAGGACGTAATCGACATTTACGAGAACCGTTCTCATTTTGCCAAAGCTTATCTGAAACTTCTTGTCGAGTTTTGCATTTTATCAGTTGTAACTTATGAATTCACAATTTCGCCATTGAGATTCACCTGTAAGTGTGCCATACTATAACCAGCCACGGAAAGGAGGCTAAGACTTATGATCAAACGCGAACTGTATATGAGCCGTATCCGTCCGTTCATCGGAACGGAGCTAGTCAAGGTCATGACCGGTATCCGCCGCTGCGGGAAGTCGGTCATGTTGGAGCTGATCAAACATGAACTCACTGAGTCTGGCGTCAGCCCGACGCAATTTGTCTCCATCAATTTTGAAGATATGAGCTATTCCCACCTACAAACCGCACAGGCGCTGCACGACGAAATCACTACAAGAGCCGCAGAAATAGAGGGCAAGGTCTATCTGTTCTTTGATGAGATACAGGAGGTTAAGGACTGGGAGAAGTGCGTCAACTCTCTCCGCATTTCGCTGGATTGCGACATCTACATTACCGGTTCTAATGCAAAGCTGCTGTCCGGTGAGCTTGCGACCTATTTGGGCGGTCGGTATGTAGAGTTCGTAATTTATCCGTTCTCATTCGGGGAGTTCATGGAACTGTACCGTTCGATTGCTCCCGATGCGTCCATCCAGCAGTGTTTCCAAAAGTACCTGCTTGCCGGAGGTATGCCTTATCTCGCAAACCTCCGCTATGCGGATGCACCGTCCAAGCAATATCTTCATGATCTATTTAACTCGGTTCAGCTCAAGGACATCGTGAAGCGGAATAAAATCCGGGATGTTGACCTGCTGGAGCGAATCATTGCCTATGTGATTGCCAATGTGGGTACGACCTTTTCCGCGACCTCTCTTGCAAAGTTTTTGAAAAACGAGCAGCGTACCGTTGCCCCGGAAACAATTCTGAACTATATCAAATACTGCTGCGAGGCGTACCTGTTCTATCAGGTGAAGCGGGAGGACTTGCAGGGCAAACAGATCCTTGCCTCCAATGAGAAGTACTATATTGCCGATCACGGCATTCGCGAGGCGGTCTTTGGCGGCAATATGCGGGACATCAATCTCATCTTGGAGAATATCGTGTATCTGGAATTGCTGCGTCGGGGCTACAAGGTCACTGTCGGCAGAACAGGCGATAAAGAAATCGACTTTGTATGCGACAAACGCGGTGAAAAACTGTATGTTCAGGTCACTTATCTGCTGGCATCGGAAGAAACGGTGAATCGTGAATTCGGCGCATATGATACTATTCGTGACAACTTCCCGAAGTATGTTGTTTCCCTCGATGAATTCGATATGAGCCGAAATGGTATCAAGCACCGAAACATCCGCGATTTTCTTCTGTCCGAGGAATGGAATTGAACATGAGGCCCAGTATCACGTCAAAAGATGCGATACTGGGCTTTTTGAAACGCAAAATAGCAAATTTCAAAATCGATTGCGCAAAATCAGAGCGAGATTTTCTGCTTTGCTCACATTTTATGAGCGAGTTATTTGTATTAAATCACATTTTATAATATAGACAAACCGCCACAAGCTATCTATACCGCAATAGTTGTGTGCACTTTAGATTGATGGTAAACTATAGAGTAAGAAAATAATCAATGATCGAGCTTTTCAATCGCAGTTTCGGTCTAGAAATGGAATCATATACAGGAGATTTTATATAATGAAACAGTGGCATAATTGGTGTTTGCTTGGAACTGTAGTATTTTTAGCAGTTTTCGGTGGTCCGATGATAATCAACTGGCTTTATCAAAGTAATAGCGGTTATATAACGATTTGGGGCGCGGCAGAGGTGTTCTCTTATTATGGGACAATTTTGGCTGCCATCTTAGCTGCTATTGTGGCCGTAGTTGGTGTGCATATTTCGATTCGAGCGTCCCATGAACAGTATAGAGAGGACAAGCGACGAGATGTTTTGCCGTATTTCGCTATTAACCTGCTTGACAGGCAGAGTATCAATCCTGTCGATTGGGAAAGTATGCATAAGACGGAAATGCAAAACTCGAGTCCTGAAGTACCAGAATATAAAGAATACCCGTTTGATAAAAATTATTTTATATTTTGTGATGACGAGTTGACATG
>ERZ825525.1953-NODE-1953-length-15028-cov-5.209644_pt1 | contig 15028 bp, 18 predicted proteins | sample MGYA00519930_ERZ825525 | MGnify/ENA primary metagenome ERZ825525 (study PRJEB31778, sample SAMEA3449203) | human gut metagenome | biome: human gut; feature: human-associated habitat; material: faeces | place: United Kingdom | collected 2010/2012 ... | reverse complement strand
GTAACTGAGCAGGGTTCCGTCAAAACGCCGAAAAGGCGCGAATTATCGCCGTTTTGCCGCGAGCAAGGTGTTGTGCATCAGCATCGTCACCGTCATCGGTCCCACCCCGCCCGGGACGGGAGTGATAAACGAGCAAACGTCTTTTACGTTTTCAAAATCCACGTCGCCCGAAAGCTTGCCGTTTTCGTCGCGGGAAATGCCGACGTCGATAACGACCGCGCCGTCTTTCACCATATCTTTCGTGATAAATCTGGGTTTTCCGACGGCAACGACAAGAATATCCGCAGTTTTTGTAAATTCTTTAAGGTTTTGCGTTTTGCTGTGGCAAATCGTAACGGTTGCGTCGCGTTGCAAAAGAAGTTGCAAGGTCGGACGTCCGACGATATTGCTGCGCCCGACGATCACGGCGTGTTTCCCCGCGATTTCTACGCCCGTCGACTCGATAAGAGCGATGATCCCCTGCGGCGTGCAAGGCGCAAGGTCGGGCGTGCCGAGGCACAGTAAACCCGTCTGGTATGCGGAAAATCCGTCCACGTCCTTGTTCACGTCGATATGCGCGGTTACCTTTTTCTCGTCGATAGAATCGGGCAAAGGAAGTTGCACCAGAATACCGCTGACGGTGTCGTCGGCGTTGAGCCGCTCGATTTCGTCGATAAGTTCCTTTTCGGTAACGGTCAAGGGAAAGCGGCAAAGAATACTTTTTATGCCGACTTCTTCCGATGCTTTGACCTTATTTCTTACGTAAAGTTCGCTTGACGGATCGTTGCCGACAAGAATGACGGCAAGACACGCTTCAACGCCCTTTGATTTAAGTTCTGCGACCTGCGCCGATATTTCCGCGCGGATTTTTGACGACAAGGCCTTTCCGTCGATAATCTGCATTATTCCTCCGTCAGCGCCTTATTGACGCTTGCAAGCACGCCGTTGACGTAAGATTTGCTCTTTTCCGTGGAATATCTTTTGACAAGTTCGACCGCCTCGTTGATACTGACGGCTGCGGGAACTTCCGGGACGTATTTCATCTCGTAAACGCTGACGATCATCGCGGCAAGGTCGGGCTTGTAAATGCGGTCGATATTAAAGCCGTTGGAATACTTCGCGACAATGCCCTTCAATTCGTCAAGATGCGTATAAATGCCGTCGTACGCCTTTCTGACGTACAGTTTGTCAGAGTCGGTCAAAGACGCGTCCATAAGGTACGCTTCCAGCGTGACGTCGTTTTTATCTTCCGAAAAAAGTTGTTCGAACGTGAGTTGGAAAAGATGTTCTCGTGCGGTGCTTCTGCTCATATAAACCTCTGAAATTCAAAAACAATTAGCCCGTCGTAAAAACGAGGGCTAAGTGAAAGTTATGCGTTTTCTTCTTCGGATTTTGCGACGTCGTCGGTTTCTTCGTCGTCAAAGTCGTGAACGATCACGGGGGTGTCGTCGGTTTCTTCGACGATGATGCTGACAACCGAAACGTTGACTTCTCCCACCTTGTAACAAGTTTCCTTTTCGATTGCTTTTTTGATTGCAATCTGAACCTTGCAGACGGTGTCGGGAATGTTGTAGCCGTACAAAATATTCAGATAAATATCGATATCGACGGTGTTGTCACTTTTAACGTAAGCGTGGACGTCATTGTCTTTGATGATACGCGACTTGTCGGGGTTTTTCCCAAGAAGTTCCGCCCCTTCGATTTCGGCGGCTGCGCGAGATGCGATGTCCGCGATGATTTCAGCGTAAACTTCCGTATTCGATTTCACTGACTTGATTTTTGCCATACTATCCTCCGAATTACGGATATTATAGCATATTTTTTCGTCTTATACAAGCAATTATACCCGTTCCCCGACACATTTTATCAGTATTGACAGACGATTACGTCGTTTGCGGTGTAGCTCGTTTCATTTGTCACGACGCTGAGAATCTGAGCGACTTCCTGCGCTTCCAGATTGTCGTCGGCGACGACTACCGTGCAGTTCTTGTCGGAAAGAGTCACGATTACGTCGCGAAATCCGCGCGCCTGAATAAGTCTTTCCAACAGAAGTTCGTTTTCCATCTGCGTGCATACGCTCTGTTTCTGCGTTTCTGCCGCCGTTTTTGCGGACGCGCTTGCGCTCTCGGACGAAATTATCGCGTCAAGATAATCGATAAGTTCCTGACGGGTGGTTTCCCTTGACGAGCGGAAACTTTTGAAAGTTTCGGTAACGGTAGGTTCGTTTGTGTTCGTCGTCAGCGTTTCCTGACGTTTCGTGAGCTTTGTGTTGAGCCATACGTTAAGGACGGCGGACACCACAAGGAGAATGGTCATAATCGACAATACCGCGATTTTCTTTTTGTTGTTTTTCATATAAACCCTCCATTTAATTCATTATGAAAATTTCGATTATTTTTTCGTTTACGTTCAGGGCGGTTGCGACGGCTTTTAAGATATTCAGCCTTACGGCGACGTCTTTCGCCCCTTCCGCCACAACTATTACGCCGGTGATTTTCGGAGCGACGGTTTTTTCGATAAGCGGTTTTTTGTTTTCGTCAAACACGGCGGTTGACTTTTCTTCGGTAACGGTGGTCGTAAGGTTCGCCCCGCCCGAGTCGTCGGTGCGCGTCGTCGTATTCGTCGTTTTGTCAAAGGCGTAAACGGTTTCGAAATTGCCGTCGTAACCGATGTACACTTCGACTTTTCCCGCGCCTTTTATCTTTGATAAAACCGCCGCAAGTCTTTCTTCGTCCGACGCCGTTTCGACAATCGTCGCCCCCGCGTTTCCGCTTTCCGCCTGCTTCTTCTTCGCTTCGCGTACGATTCCGTAAAGCAAAAGGATTATCGCAATTAAAATTATGCAGACGATGATTTCGATATTCTTTACGCTTTTGATTTTTCGGATAAAATCCTTAAACGGTTTTTCCTTTTCTTCGTTATCGTTCATAAAAAACCCTCAGTTTGTCTTCCGGGACGCCCGAAAACTTTGAGATTTCGTTTTTCAACGCCCCGATATCAATACTATTCGACTTGTCCCGCTCAAATGACTTATCGGACAAAATAACGTTTACGTAGTCAATTTCCGACGAAGTTTCGCTTTTTACGACGAATTTTACCTTTGCTTCGATTCCCTTTTCTTTCAGAAACTTTTCGATATTCCTTTCCTGCGTTTTATATGCGTTCGTCGCCACGCCGTACAAAAAAGTTTCGTCGATTTCAAGTTCGGAGGCAGTATCAAAAGTGTTCGGAAAACCCGAAAAGTCGCTTTTCAGAAGTTTCGGCAGCGGCGATACCAGAACAAACAACGTTATAAGCGCGAAAATCCCCTTGACGTATTTTTTCGTCTGTCCGTTCGGAATAAGCAGCGACGAAAGCGCGCTGAGCGCGATAACGCCCGTGATTTTCAGAAGCCACGCGCCCATATCACACCCCGACCGACGTCCCCGCCGTCAGCACCATCGCGAAAAACGCGAACGTTGCCCCCGCGATCGCCGCAATGAGTAACCCCGCACATTTTGAAATTTTCATCAGCATATCCGATATTCCGGATACGCCAAGCGGCTCGACAACGCCTGCTGCAAATCGCAAAATAAGGTCAAACGCGATAAGTTTTCCGACGGGCGCGACGACAACCGACAACAATATCAGAAGCCCCGTCATTCCGACCGCGTTTTTGACAAGCGCGCACCCGGCAAGCACCACGTCGAATCCGTCCGATACGTAACCGCCGATTATCGGGACGTAACTTTTCACGCCGAATCGCGCCGCGTTTATCATCACTCCGTCAACGGTTTTCCCGATTACACCTCCGATAAGAAGATATGCAAAAAACGCCGAAAACACCGTTTTCAACACTATACTGCCCGCTTTTTTGAAAAAATCCGCCATTTTGTCAAGTTTGACCGCAGGCGAAATATTGCCTACCGCATTAAGTAAAACCGCGCCCGTAAAGCACGGCAGCACAAACGTTTTCACGACTTTCGTAAGCCCCACCGAAAACACGCCGACAAGGGGTTTCAGAAAGCCTACGCCGCTTGCCCCGCCCAAAGCCGTCATAAGCGTCAGAAGCACTGGAAACAATGCGGCGGACAACTTTTCGACGCGCCCGACGGTGTTTATCGTAAGAGTCAGCATATTCGCCGCTTCCGATACGATGACTGTAAGAATCGCCGAAAAGCACGCAAAATCCACGATTTCCGACGTATTTTCGTTCAGAAATCCGGAATTTAACCCTTTCAGCATGCCCGACATCACCGAAATCACGACGACGGTAATTATCGACGGAAGAAAACCGAGCGCGCCTTTTAATATAAGAGAGAAAATTTCGCCGATGAAATCCTTAAAAGATACGCCGACGTTGCCGTCAATAAGCCTTTTCAGAAGTTCCTTGAAACCGCCCGCGACAAACGCGCTTTCGTCGTCGGAAAGCGACGAATAATAATCTTCCAGGCTTTCAAGGTCAAGTTTTTCAAGGACTTCGTACGTCCCGTCTTCAACCGATTTTTCTTCTTCGCCCTGCTTGGCGTACGCAACGTTTTTATCCCGAAAAAACGAAAAAATCGCAAGAAAAACCGCAAATATTAAAAATATTTTGATTATTTTTGTTTTCATATCGCAAGTTTTTCAACGACGTTTATAAACGCTTCGATAACGGGAAACGCCAGAATAAATATCGCGATCTTTCCCGAAAGTTGCAGTTTCTTCCCGACGCTCCCTGCCCCGTAATCTTCGCAAATCCCTGCGGAAAATTCCGTGAGATATCCGACTCCCACGATTTTCAAAATCGCCCTGTACAACGCCGATGGTATCCCCGTTTTTGCGACGATTTCCGAAAACTTCACCAGGACTTCCGACATACCCTTCGCAATCATAATCAGTATGACAAGCCCCGTTGCCAGAACGACGAAAACCGAAAACTCCGACTTTGCAGACTTTATAAACCCCGCAGTGATTACGCCGAGAATCCCCACGCCCACGATTTTGAAAATATCCATTATTTCAGCCCGAAAAGTTGTTTGACGGTGTCCATAACGCCCGTCAGCATATCGACGACCATCATTAAAACCACGACGATGCCGACGATGGTAACGAAAGTTCCGATTTCGTCCTTGTCGCTCTTTTTAAGGATTACGTTTACAATTGCGGTGAGCATTCCCACCCCTGCGATTTTCAAGATGATTTCAATCCCCATATCACACCACGATAAGCATAAGAGTTACGCCCAGCACGACGAACAACTTATAATACATTTCACCTTTTTTATTAAGTTCGATTGCGGATTTGCTCTTTTTTTCGTTGAAAACGTCAAGATAGCGCACGGTATTTGTAATTTCGTTTTCAAGATTCGACTTGCCGAGCGAGTGCAAAAACGCCGCGACAAGCAGACTGTCTTTTTCTTTTATCATTACGTTTTTTATCGCTTTTTGTACTTCTTCGACGTTCTTATATCCCGCAGGCAGCCCGTCCGCAAATTTTTGAAGCGAGTCCGAAAACGCGCCTTTCGACGACGAAACAAAGGTTTTTATCACGTCTTCGAGCGGCGTTTGCAAGGACGATATTTCCCGTTTGTAAAGGTTCAGAAAATCGACGGCGTCCGAAAAGTACGCGTATCTCACCCTGAAAATCCTTTTTATCGCAATCCCGATAAGGCTTGACGCAACCATTAAAAGCGCGCCGCTTAATACGCTTAACATCCGATAATTTCCTTGATTTCTCCGACTCTGTTCTTTTTCGTCAATACGACGGTAATATCCATCGCCCGTTGCAGTTTTTCGTAAACGGTGTTTTTAAGGTCGGAAACGCCCGTTGCGTGCAGCGACGCCGCAACCTTAACGCCCGCGCGCATTGCGTCCAGAACCGCGTCCACTTCTTCCGCGCCGTAAATCTCGTCGGTAACCACGACGTCGGGATTCATACTTCTTATCGCGCACTCATACGCTTTCAGTTTTTTGACGCCGGTGATGACGTCAACGCTTTTGCCGAGGTCAAGCCCCGACACCCCTTTCACCGCCCCCGCGATTTCCCGTCTTTCGTCGATGACGCACACGTTAAATCCGTCGTTTGAGGCAAGCCGTGCGATTTCGCGAAGGAGCGTCGTCTTTCCGCCCGACGGCGGCGCAATTACCAAAAGATTTTTAAATTCACCGTTTTTTATCACTTTTTTTGCGATTTCGTCGGCTTTTCCTTTGATTTCTGTCGGAACTCTGATGACAAGCGACGTCGGATATTTCAGATTAAACACCTTATCCCCCGCGCTTACGCCCTCGCCCGAAACGCCGATTCTTATCCCGCCCGCAAAACTTAAAAAGCCGTCCACAAGGTTGTCCGTCACGGAATACAGCGAATATCCGCTGGCTTTCCCCAAAACGTAATCGACGTCCGATGACGTCACGATATAAGGTTTTTCCCCGTCGAAAATAAAGGTCTTTTTCTTTCCGTCGTAAACGGACAGCGGAAGTCCCACGCGCATACGCAGTTCTTTCACGTTTTTCGGCAAAAGCGGATAAATCGTCACGGGAAGCAATGAAAACAGATTGTCCATACCTAAAAATATGCAAAAAAAATCCCTGCGATAACACAGGGACTTAATATTACATTTTTCGTGCTTTTACGCTTATTCGCAAACGTGGTCGTCGACTTCTTTCTGAATCTTCGCCATAAACTCTTCAAGAGTCATAGTGCCGAGGTCGCCGTCCTTGCGGCTTCTTACCGCGACGACGTTATCCGCCGCTTCCTTGTCGCCGATAATGAGCATATACGGGATTTTGTCGAGTTGCGCCTCACGGATCTTATAGCCGACCTTTTCGTTTCTGACGTCGGTTTCGGCGCGGAATCCGCGTTTGAACAGCGTATGGCGTACTTCTTCCGCGACGGACGCGGTACGGTCGGTAAGACTCAGTACCCTGACCTGTTCGGGAGCAAGCCACGTCGGCATTGCGCCGGCGTACTTTTCAAGCAACAGCGCGATCGTGCGTTCATAGCAGCCCATCGACGTGCGGTGAATGATGTAAGGACGCGCTTTCTCGCCGTTTTCGTCGATATAGTACATATCGAAACGCTCCGCCAGGAACATATCGACCTGAATGGTTACGAGCGTGTCTTCCTTTCCGTGCACGTTTTTGATCTGAATGTCGAGTTTCGGACCATAGAACGCCGCCTCTGTCGATAGCCTCGGTATAAGGCACCTGCAAATCGTCAAGGATACGTTTCATTTCGCCTTCGGCGTACGCCCATTGTTTGGGATCGTCGATATATTTGTTGTCGGGATTTCTGGGGTCCCAGCGCGAGAAACGATAGGATACGTCTTTGTCAAGCCCGACGCATTTTAAGCAATATCTCGCAAGTTCCAAGCAGCCCTTAAATTCCTGTTCGAGTTGTGCGGGCGTGCACATAAGGTGTCCTTCGGAAATTGTGAATTGCCTTACTCTGATAAGCCCGTGCATCTCGCCGGAGTTTTCGTTGCGGAACAACGTCGAGGTCTCACCGTAGCGTTTCGGAAGGTCGCGGTACGACTTCATACCGTTTTTGAATATTTCGTATTGGAACGGACAGGTCATGGGACGCAGTGCGAAAACCTCGCCTTCCGCGTCGGGATCGCCGAAAATGAACATACCGTCGCGATAATGATCCCAGTGACCGCTTATCTGATAAAGTTCGCGCTTTGCCATATAAGGGGTTTTCGTGAGCAGATATCCGCGTTCCGCCTCGGTGTCTTCGACAAAACGGCTGAGAATCTGGAACAGTTTCGCGCCCTTGGGCATAAGCAGCGGCAAACCTTGTCCGATCGTGTCGCAGGTCATGAAATATCCAAGCTCCCGCCCGATTTTGTTGTGGTCGCGCTTTTTGGCTTCTTCGACGGCGGCAAGATAGGCTTCCATATCGGCTTTTTTGTCAAACGCCGTGCCGTAAATCCTTGACAACATTTTGTTGTGTTCGTTGCCTTTCCAGTACGCGCCGGTCAACGACGTCAGTTTGAACGCCTTGATTTTTCCCGTCGAAGGAAGGTGCGGACCCGTGCAAAGGTCAACGTAGTCGCCCTGTTTGTAAAAACTGATTTCTTCGCCTTCGGGCAGTTCTTCGATAAGTTGGATTTTGTAAATCTCGCCCTTATTTTTCATAAGTTCAAGCGCGTCCTTTCTCGGAAGAACAAAGCGGGTAATGGGCAGGTTCGCCTTGATAATCTTGTGCATTTCCGCCTCGATTTTATCAAAGTCGTCCTGAGTGATGGGCGTTTTGAAATCGAAGTCGTAATAAAAACCGTTTTCGATGGAAGGACCGATTGCAAGTTTTACCGTGGGATAAATGTTTTTTACCGCCTGCGCGAGAACGTGCGCCGCGGTATGACGATAAACTTTTTTGCCTTCGTCGTCGGAAAAAGTCAGCACTTCGAACACGCAGTCGTTTTCGACGACGGCGGTCAGGTCTTTCAATGCGCCGTCAACTTTCACGGCGACCGCGTTTCTTGCAAGACCTTCGCTGATTTTCTTTGCGGCGTCAAGGAAAGTTACGCCGTTTTCAACTTCTAGAATACTTCCGTCTTTCAAAGTAAGTTTTGCCATATTGTTACCTCTTTTTGAGTGAATTTGCATTTATTTTCGGATAATAACAAAAAATCCTTATGAAAATTGTCATTTCATAAGGACGATAAATCTTACCGCGGTTCCACCTTAATTGCAGAAAAACTGCCGCTTAATATTTTGTTTTCGCGCTGACGGCGGTACCTTTATACCCTTCTTATTGCCTTGCACCAAGCGGCAACTCTCTGAAAAGCCGATATATAAAGACGTGTCCGTTGCGGCGGATTTAATCCGAATTTACAGTTATTATATATTCGGTTTTTTATAAAGTCAAGGGTTTTATCTCATTTTTACGCGCACCACGTGACGAAGTGCTTTTACGGCTTCGCCCGCGACGTCGCAGTTTAACGTGAGTTTCGTTGCGGAAAGCGAAATTACCGTGCCGATTATGTCGTATTCGTCCACGCCGAACAGCCTTTTTACGGCGATTTCCTTTCCGTTTCCCGCATTTCTGAACACGGGACGCTCGGCTTTTTCAAGGACGAGTTCCAGCGGTTTTGCGGTTTTCGTCGCGCTGATATAGTTTATCACGTTGTAAATATCCTGTTCGTCCGTGCCGACTTCAAAAAGTCTTGCACACATTTCCGCGACTTCCTTCCAACTTGCGCGCAGAGCCTTTAAACGGAATCGGTAAATCGCGTCCACGTCGTAACTCGAAAGTTCGCGAAGCACCCTTGTTACAAAGGCTTTTTCAAGGTCGAAGTCAAGATACACCAGCGTCGAAATGAGCGTCGCGACGGGATAATCGAGTTTGTCGTATTTCAGGTTTTCGGCATAATACGACAGTTTATATTTCGTCAGAATGAAGTCCGAAAGAAAGTTTTCGATCTTGTCGCGGATCTCGTCGGCGTATTCGCAAAGCCCCGCCATATAAATATACTTCCTGTTTTTGCTTTCTTCGACTGCCGACGAAAGTTCCTTTATGCCCTCGACGCCCGACAACAGTTCCGAAAACATCTTATCGTCGCCCTTTTCGATACTCACTACGTTTGACCACATAGCAATATTGTATGCAACGCGAAAAGAAATATTAGACGAATATATTCAACTTGATGTGTATGTTTTATTTGTCAACTTGCAAATATCTGAGAATATTTAGGAAAACAGTTATTTTTTTGCGTATAAGTATAATGGTTGACTATTGCTTGGGTAATTTAGTCAATTATTTTAACTTATCGGAGGAAACCATTATGAAAAATCTTAATTATGGCGACACTTTTTACGGAACCAACGCAGACTTATTGAACGAATTAGGTTTTCGCACCAATGAGGGTGAATTGTTTAAAAAGTGGTATAAATCAACATATGTGTTGACGGATAATATTTTAATTTGGATTGTTCCAATAAATGGCGAAAATCATAATGGTTGGATTAACTCTTATCAAGAACAAGAAAAAATCATTGTGGAAACCAATTTATACAACATCAAACATCCGATTGGTTTAACACATAATTATAGAGTCGTATTCGATAAAACAAAAAATATTAATGAAAGCATTTATACCTTTAAAGGTCTTTATAAATTAAACCCCGACAGCAATAATAAAGTCAGAATATGGGAAAGAGTTGTTGACAAATATTCGTTATAATTCAAATCCATTATATTCAACCACAAAATTTTAATTATAATTCAAAACAAATATACAATTTAAAATAACAAAACAAAAACAGTCCACTGTTTTTTGCAAGAAAATAAAAAAAGACGATGCCCACATCGTCTTTTTTGCGCGTTATTTCTTGTTGTTTTAAAAAGTATGCAACGCGAAAAGAAATATTATGGAAATACTTTTGTCGTCCGCTTGATTTCGGAACGTAATGATATATAATTATTAAAAACGACTTACCATAAAAAAGATTTTCAATTATGTACGCTTTCAGAGTTTCGCCGCACGTGGAAAACTTAATAAAAGAATGTGCCGCTCGCCTGATTACATCGGGCGTGCCGGTGTCACAGTCGGTTTTCTTTTTCGAATGCGGCGGAAGTTCACGATTCGGTTACTGCAAAAAAGGCGACGCAAAAGGCGCAAGCGGTTTTGAATACTCGATTGCGATAAACAAATATATCGTAAACGACAAGGATATTTCGGACACCGTCGCGCACGAACTTCTGCATACAATAAAAACCGCGAAAAACCACGACGCCAACTGGAAATATTGGGCAAACTTCGTCAGTCGCAATACGCCTTTCACGATAACCGTCCGCGCAAATATCAAACTTCAACCCGCCGCATATAAAAATAATTCCCGAAAAAAAGTCTTCCGCGTCGAGCAGTACGACAAAAACACGATGACTCTTCTGGAATGTCCGCTGTGCCACGACAAAATCGCAGTCAAAAAAACCGTGAAACCCGACAAGTACGGTCAGAGCGAATACCTTTGCAGAAAGTGCCATAAACCGTACTTTTTCACCATTCCGTCGCCCAGCGTCACATATATGTCCGCGCGCGAAAAACAAAAACTCGTCGATGATATTATATCGGACAGAATAACCGTGTCCGACGACGATCTTTTTTTGAAAATAATGCCCTTTGTCACCAAAAATCTTTGCAACAAACTGTTTATATATTATTTCACGACCTTCCCCGAAATCGTGAACTCAAACTTGCCGCGGCGCGAAAAATTCCGCTTTTTCCTTGTAAGATACGGCACTTCCGCCGCATACAGGTATTTCAAATAAACTCCAAATATTATGAAAAAAGAAGCATAAAATGAAAAAAAGACGATAGCATTATCGTCTTTTTTGTTGGTGCGGTCGATGGGACTTGAACCCATACGGTCTCCCATACGCCCCTCAAACGTACGCGTCTGCCTGTTCCGCCACGACCGCAAGCAAGATGTAATATAGCATAATTACCGTTTGATGTCAAATCTTTTACTTATTTTTTCGGAAAATTTTTGCGGCTGATTATTTGGGATACGCACACGCGCGTGCGGCGGACATTATTGCGGATTTTCGCAAGTCTATTTCGTTTATTCAAACTTTAACAAGCATTAATAGCGTACCGGAAACTATAAGGAGAAGTCCGAAAAACGCTTTCACCGAAAGTTTCTCGCCAAAGACGAAATACGAAAACGCGACCGTTACGAGTATGCTCAGTTTGTCGATTGGCACGACGACGCTTGCAAGCCCTTCCTGCAACGCCTTGTAAAACATCAGCCACGACGCGCCCGTCGCAATCCCAGAAACGCAGATATACGCCATTTCCCCTTTCGGAATGCCGCGGACTTCTTTCCCTTTTCCCGTCGCGAAAACCGTCAGCCAGGACATAAACAAAACGACGATCGTGCGGATCATTGTGCCGAGATTTGACTCAACCCCCGAAATGCCGACTTTGCCGAGAATCGACGTAAGCGCGGCAAACACCGCCGATGCCGCCGCATAAAGAAGCCACGCTCTGCTTGTGTTCGTGACGATGCCGACGTCCTTTTTTTCAATCATCATAAACGTGCCCGCGGCAATCATACAAACGCATACACTTTGCAGCCACGAAACGGGCTCTTTCAACAAGATAAACGCCAGAAGTATCGTCAATATCGTGCTCGATTTGTCGATGGGCGCAACCTTGTTCACGTCGCCGAGCTGGATCGCGCGGAAATAACAAAGCCAAGACGCGCTCGTTGCAATCCCCGACAGCACCAGAAAAACCCAGTTTTTTGCGGAAATGGTTGCGATATCTTTCAACGAGCCGACTATAAGCACCATGAAAAACGACATAATCAGTACGATTATCGTACGAATCGCCGTCGCCACGGTGGAATTTGTTTTTTTCAGCCCACACTTCACGAGAATGGACGTCATTCCCGCAAAAAAAGCAGAGCCGAACGCATATATTACCCACATAATTACTTCTTTAATTTCGCCGGATAGTTTTATCGGGCTTTTTCAATCGGATTTTAATATTTCACAATCGTTTTGTCGGTGGACGGATCGAGAATAAGATATTGCAAGGTATCGCCGCCGCGATAAGGCGCAACGGATACTTCCCGTCCGACGTAGCGTTTGTCAAGAAGTTTTGCCGCGCTGCCCTCGGGAAGCGTAACGTTGTCGTCGCCGTAGCGTATCATGAGCCGCCCCGAAAACTCGCGGAGCACCGACGGACGAAGTTCGATTTTATCGTCGAAGTATTCCGCAACCTTTCTTGAAAGCGGCTTGTTTCTTAATTCGTCGTATGTCCCGTACTGTTCGATAACGCCGCCGTAAATTATCGCGATTTTGTCGGCAAGGAATTTCGCCTCGTCGATGTCGCTTGTCGCATACACGATAATCCCGTCGAGTTTTGAAAAGATTTCTTTCAATTTCCTTAAAAACAATTCCTTATCGTCGCCGGAGAGCGGACGTAAAATATCGTCGAAAAGATATATATCTCGCTTTACGAGCGACAGCCTTGCAACTGCAACGTACGGTTTGACGTGCTCGGGAATTTTTGCAGCTTTGATGTCTGCGTAACTCGCCAGCCCGAATTCTCTGATCGCATTTTGTGCGGGCGTAAGGTCAAGCGAGCGTATTTTCAACGGATATTCCACGTTTTCACGCACGGTTTTGCGTTTCAACAGGCAATAATCTTCCAGAATCGCCTGCACGTTGTCAAGCCAGGTCAGAAGACCGTACACGTCATTTTCATCGTAGATGCCGTCCTGATTTGCATCCTCGCCGACGGCGCGCACCATCGTGCCGAGCGTCTCCAGCGTCCACTTGTCGTCCTTCACCAGCTCATAGGGGTCGTCAAATCCATACTGCCGCACCATCTCCTTGTTGAAGAGCATGCAGTGCGTGCACATGTTGTCCACAACGCCGATGTCGCCCGTGGTGTAATACATTCTGCCGCCGATGGACAGATCCGCATTGGCTCTCTGATCCCAATAATCCTTGGTCAGATCCAGATGCGGCATTTCGTTGAGGTCGCGCAGGCAGCCGCCCGATGCAAGCTTTGCCACCTCGGCGGTTCGCATCATCGCCGCATCGTAGGTGGAATCGCCCGCGTTGTACTCGGCAAAGAGCTTGTCGTACGCCTGCGTGCGGCTGTCCATCTCGTCTGTGACGATGTCAATGTTGTATTTTTCTTTCATGTAGGCATTGCGGCGGTAAATGGCGGATTCCAGCGCCGTGCTGCTCTCTTCCGCTGCCTTGAAGTCATTCTGCTTGAAGCCGTAGCCGAAGAGAATCCGGAATTCGCCCGAAATGTCGCCGAGCGTCTCCAGCGCGGCATAGTCCGGCGCATCCTCGGGGGGCTCCGTCTGGACGGTCGTCTCCGACGACCCGGTTGCGGGATCGGGCTGCTCTTTATTGCCGCAAGCCGCGAAAAGCGGGCAAAGCAGCGCGACGGCAAAGCAGCAGCGCAATGGTTTTTTCATAAGAATCCTCCTTCTAATTCAGGTATCAACCTGTTTTTTTTAAGATTGTCTCGAATCGACATCGTCCAGCACGACTGCGGGCCACTTGGCAGTGGAAGTCTTCGAAACGCTCATGGAATCCCCCACTTCACCCGCGCCGTCCCCATTGACCAGTGCCAGACGCGCCTGGAAGCTCTTCTTCCCGGTCATGCCGACAAGCGCCTTCGGAATCGAGAATTCCACCACAAAACCCTCGTCCTTATCCTCATTGTTGTTCGGTGTACCGAGGACGCGGACAGCGGCAGTACCGCCCGTCAGGGTCTTTTGCTTTGCGCCGTTCTGATAATAATCGATGCTCCGGATACCGTCCAGTCCAACCGTGATACGATAGTCCGATGTAGCGCTGTCTGCAATGCAGACCGTCGCCGTATCCCGGTCGGTAATGCATTCATCCAGGCGGGAAACCAGGAAATAGAGGTTATCGTCATCGTGCGCGGTGCGCAGCGTGACCTGCGCCTGCGTCGCGCTGCCGACAAAGAACGCATCGGTGTTGTTTTCCCAGTCGTTTGTATAGCCGTCGACTGTCACCGTGTACTTCGGCGCGTTGATACGGTGATTGAGGTAGCCGCGAATCATCGCGATGCCGCTGGTCTTGCCGTCCGAGGAGGTTGCCTGATTGGTGAACAGCATCGCATGGCTGCCCACGCGCTCCACGCTGCCCCAGAAGCCGGGGGCATCCGGCAGAATGGAGAATGCGGCGGCGGAAAATTCACTGCCGTCGGGTGCGCCGAGACGCGACCACAGGCGGTTACCCGTAGCATAGGTCATGACGACCTCACCCGAAGTGAAACGCGCAAGGTAGGGCGACGCCCCGGTAATGTAGTTTGCCTTGGTCGTATCCGGCCCTTCCTCGGTGAAGTCAAGCGCCTTCCAGACGCCGTCCTCACCGCTCAACGCATAAGAAATATCATATTTCTGTTGCAGGAGGCGGCGGATCTCCACCGCCAGCATCGTTTTGCCGTTTGCCAGCGAGACGGCAACCGGCATCTGCCCGCAGAAGTAGGGCAGGTTATTGCGCGTGCCGACAATCTGCTGGAACACGGTCGTTGCGCGGTAATTGTTCTTGTCGCCCGGCTGAATGCTCGGCGTCCAGGTATAGC
>ERZ825525.1945-NODE-1945-length-15092-cov-4.355590_pt1 | contig 15092 bp, 12 predicted proteins | sample MGYA00519930_ERZ825525 | MGnify/ENA primary metagenome ERZ825525 (study PRJEB31778, sample SAMEA3449203) | human gut metagenome | biome: human gut; feature: human-associated habitat; material: faeces | place: United Kingdom | collected 2010/2012 ... | reverse complement strand
AGAAGAATATACAACACAGGAGAAGCTGCAGATTCTTGCGGATGCTGCCAAATACTTCACTGCCAAATTCCTTCGCATATTCGCGCACCTTCTGTACATATGGATTGCTTGCTCCATCGTCTGCCAGATCATCCTCGGATACATTTGCCGCATAGATCACCGGCTTTCCTGTCAGCAGGTTGTATTCCTTGATCCACTTGATTTCGTCCTCATCGTCTGTCTCAAAGGAAATTGCAAGCTTACCGGATTCCAGATGCTCCTTGATCCGCTTCTGCAGATCAACTTCCTTTGCAAGTTCCTTATTATTGGCTGCACCACGCTGTCCCTTCGCAATTCGACGGTCAAGCACCTCAATATCTGCGAAGATCAACTCGTAGTTAATCGTCTCAATATCACGGATCGGATCAACCGAACCATCGACATGAATGACATTTGGATCTTCAAAGCAACGTACAACATGCACAATCGCATCTGTCTCACGAATGTTGGATAAGAACTGGTTTCCAAGTCCTTCTCCCTTGGATGCACCCTTTACAAGTCCTGCAATATCAACGAACTCAATCACGGCCGGTGTTGTCTTCGCTGAATGATACATCTCGGTCAGCTTGTCAAGACGCTTGTCCGGTACCGGTACGACACCCACGTTCGGATCGATCGTACAGAACGGATAGTTCGCGCTTTCCGCGCCCGCCTTTGTCAAAGAATTAAATAATGTGGACTTTCCGACGTTCGGAAGCCCGACGATTCCTAGTTTCATTTTATGTTATCTCCTTTGTTTTTTGTTCAGCTGTTGTGTGAACATACCGCGCTTCTTTCGTAACTAAAGAAGCCACGCATTCAGCATATACTATACTATAACGTGGCCTAATTGTAAATTCTAAAGTTGATAATTACCCTTACAAAATGAATAAATTGTCTTATATCTCAACATTGTCCAGGATGTATTTTTCAAACTCCATATTCTTTCTAAACGTCTCATTCGACGTATTTTCCACCTTTTATACATAAGATGGTATTCGCATCCTCTCCATAGAAATTCATTAAAATAAACAGCATTTCCAGGCTTATTCTTCTGGTTCCATTTTCTATACGTGAATAGTGTTCGCGAGAAATGTGCATCTCATCTGCTGCTTCCCGCTGCTTCAACTTTTTTTCTCATTCTTAGTTCGTGGAGCTTCTCTCCAACTTTCTTCTCACAAAAAGTGTAACTCATCCCCAAGCCTCCGTTCATCGCCAAAACGTTTGTCTCCAAATGTAGGGATCAAGACAAACCATATATCTGTTTAGTGGTAGAACGCCAAACAGATTTCGATCATATTTTCTGCAGTATTCATATTTTCCTGCTTACTCTTCATTTAACTCATTGATGGAAATATCTTCGGAATGAAACTTCTTCCAAATCTTGTTTCCATCTATATTTTCACGCCCAGTTGTAAGCATTCTTACCTGACGTTCCAATTCGTCAATTCTTTTTAATGTATGCTCAAACACTTCATCTGCAATAATATCCGCCGCCTTCATGTCATCCTCACTTCCTGTCTTCAGATAATGCATAAGAAATTCTGTAATCAGTTGATTTCTTGTGTGACCATTCATTTCCTCCAGCATTTTTATAGCGATGCATTTTCCGGAACATCCCGCAAATAATATCTGAAATATTTATACGATCCTGCCACAAGCATCATCCTTTCTCGTTGCGCTGCATCTTCTTTTCCAACTCTCCATCAATCTGCTTCCACACCTCGGATGGTTCCAAATCAAGGATTTCTCCAAACCTATCTTTCCGCACTCGCATTTATACGAGCTTATTTCATCTATACCTATACCATACTTCAGCCTTCTACCGATTTTGATTTTCTTGATGAAAACTGCATGTATTACGATATTGAATTCCGTATTGTACGTGTTCGCCTTGATAATGGAACCTATATCTGTATTGCCACCAATCTTTCAGAAGAATTTCCTCTGGAAGAAATCAATAAACTTTACCTGATGCGCTGGAGCGAGGAAACAAGCTTCCGTGAACTCAAATACACCATCGGTCTGATCAACTGGCACAGCAGCAAATATGATGGAATCCTTCAGGAAATCAATGCCCATATGATTCTGTATAATTTCTGTGAATTAGTGACTTCTCACGCTATGGTAAAAAAATCTAAAAATGCCAAACACATCTATAAAATTAATTTCGCTATCGCAGTAAACATATGCAGGGCGTATCTCAAACACAGTGGTAACGAAACAGAGACCATGCTTCTCATACAAAAGTATCTGACACCTGTCAGGTACAATCGAAAATATCCTATCCACCTCAGTCCAAAGAGAAATAGGAATTTCACGTATCGGGTTGCATAAATCTCGTTACCATTATACTGCGTTATGAGGCAGATATGCAATCTGTCTTTTTGTCATACACAAAAAATGATTTGAATTCATCATACACCTGCTTTCTACGCATTAGTGCACCTAAAAAATACAGCATTTCTTAACTGAACAGTATTTTTTCAATGCACGAACGCATATGATATACTGTTTTCATCATAAAAAACCTTATCTAAATGACATTGATTCATCAATATTAACTCCAAAATATTTCGATAACTTGATTAACTTATCAATTGACGGTTCTGATTCTCCATTTTCCCATTTTGACACCGCTTTATCTGAAACGTCGACAAGTACACCCAACTGATATTGAGACAGGCCTTTTCTCTCTCTTAGTGTACTGATAAAATTTCCAAAACTATAGTCTCTCATACTTATCCTCCGCTACTTGCTAATTACATTTTACACCAAAATAGTTCATTTGCAATTTGTTCATATCGAATTAAAGTAGATTTTTGTTGTTCGAAGCAATTGCGATTCCGATTATCACGAAACTGCGTGACTATTCACTTTTATTTGATAACAAAAAAGAGAGCCACAGAGTGACTCCCCCAGTGCAGTCCGGAAACATACACCTCATTCAATACAGATAATATACAAGATTATTATAAAAATGCAAGCACAATCAAATAATAGCCTCTACTTTCGCATCTGCGGCACCTGTGCCAAGATCACTGCGGTGAACACAAGCACGCAGCCGACGATTTCCCGCGGTGCTAACACCTCATGCAATACGACGAATCCACCGAGCACTGCAAACACCGATTCCAGACTCATCACGATGGATGCAACTGCCGGATCTGCATATTTCTGTCCTGCGATCTGAAGCGTATACGCGATACCGCTCGAGAAGATACCCGCATATAGGATTGGGAACCACGCGGCGGCAAGATCACTCCATGCCGGTTGTTCAAAGATTGCCATACAGATCAGAGATAACACACCGTTCGTAATAAACTGGATGCACGAGATCTTCACGCTGTCACAATCGTTAAAATGATCGACCGCCAGGATATGTCCGGTGAAGCAGACTGCGCACAGAAGCCCAAGCAGATCTCCAAAATACAGATTGTCGATACCGCCTGACATGCACAGCATGTACATACCACCAAGGCAGACAAAAACTGCCACATAAACAATCTTATGTAATTTCTTCCCGAGTAATCCGGATACGATTGCAACCATAACCACATACGTTGCGGTGAGAAACCCCGATCTGCCGGAGCTGGCCACGCCTTCCGGATATGCCGCGATACCACTCTGTTGCAGATTCGTTGCGAAAAACAACACACAGCCACAGAGGATACCACCGATCACGGTCCGTTTTATACTTTCTTTTTCGACCGGTTCTCCACTTACCTTTGCTTTCTGCTTCTTCATTCCCGTGCGAGCAAGAATCAATAGCGCAAGAAATGCCGCTCCAACTATGGAGCGGCTTCCGTTAAATGTAAATGTTCCAATCTGATCAGATGCTGTTGTCTGTGCTACGAACGTCGTTCCCCAGAAAAACGCGGCAAACAGCAACATAATACTTCCTTTTGTCTTTTTCATTTCAAGCCTCTTATTCTGCATCAATTGGATCTTTCTTTTTCTCAACTGTCTTGATCACCTGCAACACAACATACAGTAAAATCAGGCCGATTACCAGCGGAATCACAGGACTCTTCATTACTCCCGGAAGTCCCTTGCTATTACCAAAGAATCCGGCAATAATGTAAGTGACGAACGATACAAGTGCAACTGTAATCGCATATGGAAGCTGTGTGCTTACATGATTGATATGATTACACTGTGCACCTGCGGATGCCATAATTGTCGTATCCGAAATCGGTGAACAATGGTCTCCACATACGGCACCTGCCATACATGCAGAGATGGAAATGATCATCATCGTTGCGTTTGTTCCCTCGAATGCATTTACAACGATCGGGATCAGCATACCGAAGGTTCCCCATGAGGTTCCGGTTGCAAACGCAAGGAAGCATGCAATGATAAATACAAGTGCCGGCAGGAAGCTAAGCAACGCATCCGGCGTACTCTTCACGAGCTCTGCCACAAATTCTTTTGCGCCAAGGCTGTCTGTCATCGCCTTCAATGTCCAGGCAAATGTCAGAATTAAAATCGCAGGAACCATCGCTTTAAATCCTTCCGGAATACAAGACATGGATTCGCTGAATTTCAATACGCGGCGGAACATATAATAGATAATCGTAATCACAAGTGCAAAGAAGCTGCCATACATCAATCCAACCGATGCATCACTGCCCGAAAATGCTTCTACAAATCCAACGCCTGAGAAAAATCCACCACTGTAAATCATGCCGATGACACAGGCTGTAATCAGAACAATCATTGGGAATACAAGGTCAATCACTTTACCCTTTGTCTCAACGACTTCATTTTCCGCGTTTGCATATGGACGGTCCGGTGTCGTGTAGATATCGCCCTTCAAAGCGTTCTTTTCATGTGTCCGCATCGGACCATAATCAATCTTTCTGATGATCAAGACAATCATAAATACAATCGTGAAAAGCGCATAATAGTTATATGGAATCGCACGGATAAAGATGGAGAATCCGTCCTCTCCCTCTACGAATCCGGCTACCGCTGCTGCCCATGATGAAATCGGGGCAATGATACAGACCGGAGCTGCTGTCGCATCAATGATATACGAAAGCTTCGCACGCGATACCTGATGCTTGTCTGTCACAGGACGCATCACGCTTCCAACTGTCAGACAGTTAAAATAATCATCAATAAAGATCAAAACACCGAGCGCAACTGACGCTAACTGTGCGCCAATCCGCGTCTTGATATGGGCGCTTGCCCATCGTCCGAACGCTGCCGAACCACCGGCTTTGTTCATCATACAGACCATAACACCGAGTATTACAAGAAATACCAGAATACCCATGTTATATGAATTGGTCAGCACGCGGACGATTCCGTCTTTGAATACATGGTTTACGGTTGCTTCAAATCTGAAGTTGGACCAGAACAGTCCACCGATCACAATTCCTAAAAAGAGTGAACTGTAAACCTCCTTTGTAATGAGTGCCAGCACGATTGCCACGACCGGCGGGATTAATGCCCAGAATGTTGCGTACATCTGTGGCACGTAATTTGCGATTTCTTCCATCTTCTCTCCTCGTTTTCTTTCTTATTGTCTGCCGCCCATATTCAGTCGGCGACATGGTATCTGGTGCATCTTACAGCATGGATGCACGAAGCTCTTCCCCTGTTTTATTCACAAGGTAAGCCGGTGCAATATCAAATACGGTCTTGCAGCCGCTTGCTCCCTCATTTGCAAGTCTGTGAGCCGCTCTTGCATAAGCAATCAGTACGCTGGATGTAAACTCAGGGTTTGAATCAAGCTTCAGGCTGTACTCGATGATATGCTTGTTCTCCTTGTTCCAGCCGGTCACACCGCTGCGGAGTACAAATCCACCATGTGGAATTCCGCTGTGGTTTGCCTTCAGCTCTTCTTCCGAAATGAAGTGAACCGTTGTATCGTAATCTGCGAAATAGTTCGGCATTGTCTTGATTTCTTCCTCAACTTTTGCCGCATCTGCGCCCTCTTCAAGCACTACGAAGCACTCTCTTGTATGCTTCTGTCTTGTTGTAAGCGCCGGATTCTCGCCGTTACGAACTGCCTCAAGTGCGGATTCTACGGGAATCGTATACTGCTTGGCATCCTTGACACCTGCGATACGACGGATGGCATCGGAATGTCCCTGACTGACACCCTTGCCCCAGAATGTATAATCATTTCCCTCCGGAAGCAATGCATTTCCGTACAGACGGTTGAGTGAGAACATGCCCGGATCCCAGCCAACGGAGATAATTCCGATATGTCCGCTTGCTTTTGCACTTGCGTCCACATTCGCAAAATGCTCCGGGATTCTTGCATGTGTATCAAAGCTGTCGATCACGTTGAAATATTTTGCACATTCCGGTGTCTGCTCCGGAAGATCGGTTGCGCTTCCGCCGCACAGAATCATAACATCGATTTTATCCTTCCAGTCTGCCATGTCCTTTACGTTGCACACCTTGGCTGTCTGGTTCTTAATAACCAATTCATCAGGATTTCTTCTTGTAAATACGGCAACTAATTCCATATCATCGTTCTGGTTGATGGCTGCTTCTACGCCGCGGCCGAGATTTCCGTATCCGTAAATTCCGATTCTCGTCATTTTGTTTTCCTCCTTATTCTATCTCCCTGCATGAGAACTTCTACTCTTTCTCCGAGTTATTCTGGATTTTCATTCTACGCAGACGCGCTCTCGCTCACTTCCGCACATAGCAGACACTAAACTCACTGCGTTCGTTAAGTGCTGATGTGCTCCAATGGTCTGCTTTAGAATTGAAAATCCAGAACAACTCGAATCTACATATAGCCTCTCATGCCCGAAGGTTGAATCAAATTAAAAATTTACAATCGAATCCACTTTAGCATACTTCGTTGCTTTTCACAACAAAATTTCGCCACATCGTACTTTTTTGTATGTTTTTCGGGGTTATTCTTTGTTTGGTTGTTCGGTTGATGTGGTGGTGCTTGTTGTGGTGTTTGTTGGTTTCCTGCCGTACACATAGCCGTAGAAATCGGTGTTGATGACTTCATCGGACATGTAAAGCTTCGTTTCGACTTCCTTGATCGTATCGTTGATGTAGGATTGCGAAACTGTCTTTTCATCCACGTAGTAGGTCACTTCTCCGGTTTTCGTATTGTAGCCGATCTTGTCTGTCTTGAAACTATGGTCAGCGAAGATGACGAGTTCTTCCGAATCGGATAAGATATCATGTCCTGCGAGTATGCGTGAATCGTATGTCACGCCAAGTAAATTCAAGACAGTCGGAAGGACATCTACGCTTGCGCAGAGCTTCTTGACAGGAACCGGTTCTTCCATAGATGCAGACCAGATGCCAAGGCAGGAATGATGTTTTTCAAATGCATCATCGGATACATTCTTGCCTGCAAGCGCATCGTAGCCGCTGTCTGTCAGTCCATATGGATAATGGTCCGGTGTCACGATGAACACGGTCTTCTCCAGCTTTCCGGCTTCATCCAGCTTGTCGATCAGATCCTCTAATGCTTTATCGAGCTCCATCTGTGCAGCAATATACGCCACCGCGTCTTCCGGCAAGTCCATTCCTTCTGTGCATTTTTCTGCTTCCTCACGGTTCTTCAGGCACATGGCATTGTAATCGTAATTATATGGAAGATGCCCACTGAATGTCATAAAATACATCAGAAACGGTTCTTCGTTAATAAACTCCTTGTATACTGCCTCGATCGTATCATAATCGGAATATGTCACATAGCTTGGGATATCCAGACCATAATCGATTGCCTTGAAATCATATCCCATATTCGCATGTGTCTCACTCCGGTTATAATAATAGAAGTCAAAGTCGTGGTATGCTTTGCTTGTGTAGCCTTTCTCATTCAATGCATTGCCAAGTGCATACGGCTGATATGTATCTGCTGACTTATAAAAGCTCCACTCTGAGGAACACGGATACTGTCCCAGACAGTCTACAAATTCTCCGTCAATCGTACTGTGATACCAGATCGGATTATAGTAATTTTCAAATACAAAGCCGTCATTCATGATCTTATAAAGCGTCGGTGTGCAGTTCTCGTAGATACCGTATTTGCACAGGCTCTCCGCGGTAATGCAGACAACATTATACCCTTCGAACATACCCGTATATTCGTTCTGCATGGTCGGTGTCTGCTGCGCGCAATAAGCGGACAGATTCTTCAACTGCTCATCCTCGGCTGCCTGATACAGCTTCTTAAAATCAACTGCCGGATCAACCTGTTCCACATACGCAGGTGCTGCATCCGTATCGGTTGCCGTAGCTTCCATTGCATCACTTTCGGTTGCCGTCACATCATCTGGCTGCATATCTGTATCATCCAAAGTGAATGTCACATTTTTCTTTCCCCCGGTGAGCATCGTCTGCGCATCCCGCACGGTCGTCACACATACGCCGAGCTTGTTCATCGAAAGCTCCAGCACATACTGGTTGTGGAACAACTGATACGGCGAATACATCGCGCGTCCCTGCACATTCAGCAGAAGGATGGAAATGGCGCACAGACAAACCGCACTTGCCACACTTATAAGCCTTATTTTCATCTTCGGTTTGTCAAATTTTAACAGAAATATACGCAGCAACACAAGCGCGATCACCGGAAGTAAAAACAGCAAAATCCAACCAACATTCTGACGGATCTTCTCAAACATCACGACCTTGAAATCCATCGCGTTCCCGGCCCCGCCGACAGACACCAGACTTAAGAATGTCCCAAATATCCGGAAATAGATGAGCTGCACGATATCATACACGCAGAATGCCGTAAGACCGACATACGCGATGATCTCATTTCCGATGCGCGGCAGCCATACAGTGAGTGCCGCTAAGAAAAGCCCCAACGTGGCACCGAACAAAATCGGATAGATGCTCGTGCTTTCGAGTTTATGGTAAATCGCCAGATGAAACAACACTTCCAGATAGATGCCCGCGCCCGCAAAAAACGGGATGCGCCAATATGAAAATGCACGCTTCTCCTTCTTTAATTTTATTGTCTGTATCTGATCTTTCATTGTAATCCTCCAAATCTCGCATACGCGCTATCAATCGCGCATTTTATTATATATGATTTTTCCTTGTTTTTCACTATCTTTTATTTTATAATTTAATGTCAGTGTTTACGAAAAATAAGGAGGTACCCTATGGCTGAAGCATATTCAAATTTTGCTGCTGTCTACGATGCGCTCATGGACAACATTCCCTATGACGCATGGGCAGACTATCTGCACGGCCTGCTTGTGGAATATGATATTGCAAGCGGCATTCTGGCAGAGCTTGGCTGTGGAACCGGAAATATAACCGAGCGTATGGCAGATTTCGGATACGACATGATCGGTATCGACAACTCCCCTGCCATGCTGGATATTGCAAACGAAAAGCGGGAACAAAATCATTCTTCATCGCTCTACCTGTGTCAGGACATGCGCGAGTTTGAGTTATACGGAACCGTTGCAGCCATCGTAAGTCTCTGCGACAGCGTCAATTATATTACCGAACCGGAAGAGCTTACGCATGTATTCTCGCTCGTCAATAACTACCTTGATCCGGACGGACTTTTCATCTTCGACTTCCATACGGAGCATTATTACCGGGATGTCGTAGCCGAAGCGACAATTGCCGAGGATCGGGATGATATCAGCTTTATCTGGGATAATTATTATGATGAAGAGGAAGCAATTAATGAACTCGCTTTAAGCCTGTTCGTAAAGGAACCTTCGGATTCCGATGCCGATGATAACCTGTTCCGCAAATATGAGGAATTGCATGTACAAAAAGGGTACACACTAAAGCAGATGAAACAGATGGTAGCTGATTCCGGTCTTACCCTGCTTGCGGCCTATGATGCATTTACACATGAGCCGGCGGACGAGGAATGTGAACGTATTTATATCATCGCGAAAGAAACACGAAACAAGAATTCAAAGAAACAATATATACAGTAATTTTGTATACCACTGCATCAATCATAAATAACAACACATGCAAGTATATATACAAAATCCAAACACTCATTTTAAGGAGGATACATTTATGGCAGATACAATGATTCGTGGCATGGCAGCGAACAAGCAGGTTCGTTTCTTCGCCTGCAACTCTACCGATACTGTGGAAAAAGCAAGAATTACACATCATACCAGTCCGGTTGTTACGAACGCACTCGGCAGACTGTTGACCGGAGGCGTGCTGATGGGCGCCATGTGTAAAAATGATACCGACAAATTAACACTCCGTATCCAGTGTCAGGGACCGATCTCCGGTATGCTTGTCACTGCCGATGCAAACGGACATGTCAAGGGATATGTCAGCGAACCGGAGGTTATGCTTCCTGCAAACGATGTCGCAAAGGCTGTGGACCTCGGTGTCTTAAGCGTCATCAAGGATATCGGTCTGAAGGAGCCGTATGTCGGCGACACCCATCTGGTAAGCGGCGAGATTGCAGAGGATCTGACCTACTATTTTGCAACAAGTGACCAGATTCCAAGCTCTGTGGCTCTGGGCGTGTTGTTCAACGACGATACATCCGTAGCGAATGCCGGTGGATTTATCATCCAGCTGATGCCATTTGCAGAGGACGCATTGATTGACGAGCTGGAGAAACGGCTGAAAGGATTTTCTTTCACTGCTCTTCTCAAGCAGGGCATGTCTGTGGAAGCTATCATACGAAAATTGTTTGAAGGCTATGATGTCGAGCTGACCGATTCCATGCCTTGTGCGTATGTCTGTGATTGCAGCAAGGAGCGTGTCGAGCAGGCAGTTATCAGTCTTGGCAGAAAAGAGCTTGGCGCTATGATTGCTGACAACAAGCCAATTGAAGTTGTGTGCGACTTCTGTCACACGAAATATACATTCTCACCGGATGAGCTGTTGAATATTCTGAAGAATAAATAATCCGCTTATCCGATATAGTTTTGCATCACCTAAACAAAACAGATGGTACAAGCTGTGATATAAAATAATACATCAAACACGATCACAAGGAGGTTGGTAATATGGAACGAATCGATTTACATGTACATTCCAATGCGTCCGACGGTTCTCTGACACCGACAGAGGTTGCCGACGAAGCGATGCGGATGGGACTTTCCGCGATTGCCCTGACCGATCACGACACGGTCGATGGCGTGGCAGAAATCTTAGACTATACAAAGGACAAGCCTTTGGAGGTAGTGCCGGGCATCGAACTGTCCTGCTACTATAACAATCGTGAGATTCATATTCTCGGCTTCTATATGGACTATGAAAACCCAGAGCTTCAAAAAGAGCTTGCCGTATTAAAGGAAGCACGTGAGGGAAGAAATGAGAAAATGGTAGCGATGATGCAGGCAGATGGTCTCCCTGTCACGATGGAGAAGCTGCTTCACGGCAATCCGGACAGTGTCATCACACGGGCACATTTCGCAAGAGTTCTCGTCGAGGAAGGTGTCTGCAAAGACAAGGATACCGCGTTCCGCAAATACATCGGCATCGGCTGTAAATATTACCTTCCAAAACCACAGGTTACCTGTGAGACTGCCATGCGCATCTTAACGACTTATAGCAAAGCGGCATTTCTGGCACATCCTCTGCTCTATCATCTTGGTTACGCACAGATTGATGAGCTGTTAGCATATCTGAAGTCCCTTGGTTTAAAAGGACTTGAGGCATTCCACTCTTCGAACAACCGCTTTGAAAGTGAGAAGCTCCGCTCGCTGGCTGCCAAATACGGGCTGGCAATCTCCGGCGGCTCGGATTTCCATGGGGTTGTGAAACCGAATATACAGATGGGAATCGGACGGGGAAATATGAATATTCCAATGAGTCTGCTTGATACAATTAAAACTTTATAAGTTTTCTCCGCGAAAAAAAGGAACCCAAACCGGGTTCCTTTTTGTATATGTTTACAGTTTCATGATTCCGAGTGTCTGCAGCAAAAGCAGGATCAGGAAGATTGGAGCGATGACCTTTACCATAGCAGTGTAAAGCCGCTTTCTTCCCATTTTACAACCGCTCTTTTCTACTTCTTCGATCACAGTCTTTGGTTTGATGACCCATCCAACGAGAATACAGGTTGCAAGTGCTACGATCGGCATCAGCAGATTGTTACTGATGTAATCCATGATATCTAAGATCTGCGCCGTTGAGCCGTTCGGAAGCTTGAACTCGAAGTACAGCTTGTTGTATCCGAGGCAGACAATGATACCAACGATCAGTGCGAAGATTCCCTCGATTGTGCCGGCCTTTGTTCTGCTTGTATGGAACGCATCCATAATACATGATACAACTGCCTCCATGACGGATACCGCACTTGTAATTGCAGCGAACAATACCATTGCAAAAAAGATTGTACCGATTATATTTCCGGCAACACCCATTGCAGCAAATACCTTTGGCAAAGATACAAACATCAGACTTGGTCCGGATGACATACCCTCTGTTCCCATAAATGCATACACAGCCGGAATGATCATCGCACCTGCAAGGAACGCAACAACCGTATCAAAAATCTCAATCTGATTAATTGATTTTCCAAGGTTTGCATCATCCTTCACATACGAACCATATGTAATCATGATACCCATTGCCACAGACAAGCTGAAGAACAACTGTCCGAGTGCATCGATCAGAACCGTAAATAACTTTCCGATTGTCAGTCCCTCAAAATTAGGAACAATATATATTTTAAATCCCTGCAGACCGGTTACTACTTCACCTGCATCATTTGTATTTTTCAATGTTAATGAGAATATTGCAATTCCCAAAATCATGACAAGCAGGATCGGCATGATAATCTTCGATGTGGACTCAATTCCTTTATTGACACCACGGAATACGATAAATGCAGATACCGCAAGGAAGATCACAAATGTAATAATCGGTTCCCACTGTGACGTGATGAATCCGGTAAAGAATCCATCCTGTGCAGCGTCGGCTCCATGTCCTGTCAAAAATACGAAGAAATATTTTACTACCCAGCCACCGATTGTGCAGTAATACGGCATGATGATAACCGGTATAATACTCGCAATAGCACCTAAGAATCCCCATTTATCATGAAGCTTCGTATATGCCGTGAGCGGGCTCTGTTTCGTCTTTCGACCGATCGCAATCTCCGTAGTCAGCAGCGTGTAGCCAAATGTCAATGCCAGAATGATATAGACGACTAAGAATAATCCGCCTCCATCCTTGGCTGCCAGATACGGAAACCGCCAGATATTTCCAAGACCAACCGCACTACCTGCCGCCGCAAGTACGAATCCGATTGATCCACCAAATGAGTGTCGCTTCTTTTCTTCCATCCTTTTTCCCTCTCTTTTTTCGTTCTCGATTCACAACACATACCCTCTTATAAAGAATTCTGTATCATGCATCTTGTCCGTTATTTGCTGTCTGATTTCATTTTGTTGTCCTATAAACAGCAGATAAGAGCCATTTTATCATAGATTCATTTTTAAATCCACATCTATTTGATAAAAACAGCAAAAATGGGCAGATATATGTGTGATACATACATCTGCCCGTACTTATGACTGTTATAATTTTGTCCAATCTATTTTACCTGATTGGCTTCATGGATGGTTCTATTTTCATAATCAACCGCATTCTGTAAGGTTGTCCGGCTGATTGCCGCAAGCGCTTCCCGCGTCAGAAAACCCTGATGGGACGTAATGATAACATTGGGGAATGAAAGCAATCTGGCTGTGATAGAATGCTGTAACAGCTCGTCCTCCCGGTTCTCAAATACATTGTCTCCCTCTTCCTCGTAGACATCCAGACCGACGCCGAAGAATTTGCCCTGCCGGATACCCTGTATCAGTTCCTCTGAATCGACCAGCGCACCACGGGATGTATTGACTAAGATCACATCATCCTTCATCTGTGCAATCGTATCCTTGTTGATCATGTGATAAGTCTCGTCTGTGAGCGGGCAATGCAGGGAAATCAAGTCACTCTGCTTCAGCACGTCTTCGAGCGGCATGTATTCCACGAATTCCAGCTCTTTATTCGGGTACATATCATACGCGATTACGCGCATACCAAATCCACGGCAGATCCGGCACATTGCAGCACCGATTTTTCCGGTCCCGATGATGCCCGCGGTCTTCCCATGAAAATTCACTCCGGTTAATCCCACTAAGCTGAAATTATTCTCCCGCACCTTGATGTAGCTTTTGTGTACATGGCGGTTGACCGCAAGCGCCAGTGTAATCGCAAGCTCCGCAACGGCTTCCGGAGAATAGCCCGGCACACGCAGCACCGTAATGCCAAGTTCATTTGCCTTTTCCAAATCTATATTATTAAACCCGGCACAGCGAAGCAGCACCAGCCTGATATTTATTGCAGCAAGCTTCTCCAGTACCGGCGCGCTCAGATCCGAGTTTACAAATGCACAGATTGCATCGCAGCCCTGTGCGAGTGATACAGTTTTCGGAGAGATATCAACTTCGTGGTAGATGATCTCGATGTCCGGGAAATGGGTGAGTTCTTTCTCGAAGGATTCCACGTCGTAGGCTGCTGCGTCGTAAAATAGTATCTTCATAATATGTGTCTCCTTTTTTTAAGTACACACATATTATATCCAATTTTTCCTTGGTTATCACGTATCATTGCAGCCGGATACTGATTTCGCCGGTTGAGAGATTTTCGCGGGTGCCATCCTCGTACTCGACAAGGAGATGGCACATGTCGTCGATATCAAGTGCGGTTGCCTTGCGCTCACCATCCTTTGTCACAACACGGATACCTTTTCCAAGAACCAGACTGCGCTTCTTGTATTCCGCGATGAATTCCTTCTTCGCAAAGTTTTTGTAGTAATAGAAATAGCGGTTCAGTGTCTCTGCCAGAATCTTATTCTTGATGTCACCGCTTTGCTCCTGCAGGACAGAACCGGCAATATTTTCCAGTTCCTCACCGAATCCTTCCGTCGGCATATACAGATTGATTCCGATTCCAACGATCACGTATTCCGGGTCTAAGTTCTCCATCTGAAATGCTGCCTGTGTCAGGATGCCACATACCTTGTGCGAATCGATGAAGATATCGTTGACCCATTTGATCTGTGGTTTCTTGTCCGTGTATTTCTCGATTGCTTCGCAGACTGCCACGGCGGCGATTGTCGTGAGCAGCGT
>ERZ825525.1939-NODE-1939-length-15118-cov-3.566620_pt1 | contig 15118 bp, 11 predicted proteins | sample MGYA00519930_ERZ825525 | MGnify/ENA primary metagenome ERZ825525 (study PRJEB31778, sample SAMEA3449203) | human gut metagenome | biome: human gut; feature: human-associated habitat; material: faeces | place: United Kingdom | collected 2010/2012 ... | reverse complement strand
GGGCGGAGATCGGAATCGTCTGCCATCACATCCGTAAGCCAGCTCATCGTCGGATACATCGGGCAGATGACGTCGGAAATATTGCTCTTCGGGTTGCCCGATTCGTACTGAACGTATCTCGTCTTGTCGTACTCGCGGATCCAGCCATGCATTGCCGCATGATTCGCCCCTGCACCGGATTCATTTCCAAGAGACCAAAGGACGATTGACGGATGGTTCTTGTCGCGCAGCACCATACGGGTTGCGCGCTCCAGATAGGCGGCTGTCCACTCTGCGGATGCACTGAGCTGTCCGCCGTAGCCGTGTGTCTCAAGGTTCGTCTCATCGACAAGATAGATACCGAGCTCGTCACACAGATCGTACCATTTCACCGCGTTCGGATAATGGCTGGTGCGGACGGCGTTGAAGTTCAATCGTTTCATCACGGCGATCTCTTCCCGCATCTGCTTCTCGGAAACGGTGCGTCCCGTCTCGGCGCAGAAATCGTGGCGGTCTACGCCGCGGATCACAAGGCGCTTGCCGTTCAGGGTCAGAACACCGCGGCTGTTGATTTCCACCTGACGGAAGCCGATTTTGCAGCTCTCGATATCAACCGTCTCATTCTCTTTGTTCTGCAGCTCGACAACGAGGGTATAAAGTGTCGGGGTCTCTGCAGTCCAGAGTGCCGGGTTCTCTACCGGAGCAGTAACGGTTGCGATGAATTTCGGCATCAGATAGAAGCCGCACTCAGCAAACGTTCTCGAAGCCATCTCGGTTACTTTGTTCTGTTCTTCGTCATACAGCGTCACTTTGGCATGATACTCGCCGTACAGCGGTTTGGAGTTGTCCGGCCAGATCGTGACAGAGAGGGTAGCTTTCGTGTAATCCGGGTGTGTGAACAGTGTCTCTGCCTTGTAGTCCAGGATGTGCTGCACCGGTTTCGATACGAGGCGGACATCGCGGTAGATACCGGACAGATGCCAGTAATCCTGATCTTCCAGGTAAGTACCGTCACAGTAGCGCATTACCTGTACGGCGAGGGTGTTCGTTCCCTCCTGCACATATTCGGTGATGTCAAATTCCGCGTTCACTTTGCTGTCCTGGGAATACCCCACCTGTTTTCCGTTGACCCAGAGATAGAAGCAGGACTCCACACCGCCGAAATCGATGAGAAGCTGTCGGCCGATATAGTCTGTTGGAACCTCAAAGGTTCTGAAATAGCAGCCAGTCAGATTTTTCTCCGGTACGTACGGCGCATTCAGCTCGTAGGTGCCTTCGGTAATCTCGATCTCAAATGCTTCTCCGTTTGCCTCCCGTTTGAACGGATACAGCATATTGGTGTAAACCGGCTTTCCATATCCCTGCAATTCCCAGTTGGACGGCACCGGAATCGTATCCCATGCTGCGTGATCGAAATTCTCTTCATAAAATGCTTCCACCGCTTCCGGTGACGGATACATTTTGAATTTCCAGTCTCCGTTCAGATCCATTACAAAGCGGGACGCGTTCCGATTTCCGGCGAGCGCCTGCTCTACCGTCTCATACGCACCGTACGGCGTATGCATCGGATAACGATTTTTCTGCGTTATATACTGATTTTCCCAGTCTCTTGTCTGTCTCATGTTCTTGAAGCCCTCCTTGCCTTTGCTTTCGCATTTTCCGACTGCCTCTCTTCTTTTTATCCAGATTGGTGTTCCTTTTTTGCTTTCCTGTGATATAATACATCTGTGGATTTTCAGAAGATTCATGCAGTTATCTTATGATTCAGTATAAAACACTGCACGTGGATGAGAAATAGTTGATCTGGTGTTTCTTTTATCCAAAATGGGAAAGCAAAGGAGAAGTCGTATGATACCGGAATATCTGCTTGCAAAAATAGAAAAGAGCGATGTCATTTATCGCTGTATTGGAAATGAAATGAAGAACGGGATTCTGGCGTGCGGTTTTATGCGGAAAGAGACGGCGGACCGCTCGCAGTATCATTTTTCGAACGAGTATTACAGCTGTTTCGTGCTGCTGCGCGGGAGCGGGGAATATATTGCCGAGGACGGCACCTCCTATCCGCTGCAGGCGGGAAGCCTGGTCCAGCGTCTGCCGGGTGTGCCGCATTCCACACGCGTAGACCCCGATGGGAAATGGCTGGAATTTTTTATCTCGATTGGGAAACCGTTTTTTGATTCTTTCTGCTCGCTTTCGGTTCTGAACCGGGAGCCGGTGCTAAAGGCAGAGCTGCTTCCCGGCGATCTCGAGCGGTATCAGAAGCTTCTGCAGTCGTTAAAGGCCACACCGGACAGTCTGCTGCCTTTGCGGATTCCGGAGATGGAAAAAGAGATTCTGCGAATGTACGGCTACCATGCGCACCGGGTGAATCTGCAGCGGGATCCGATCGAGGCCGCCTGCGATATGCTCTCGCAGAATCTTGATGAAGAAATTTCTCTCGAAGAGCTTGCCCGGTCACTCCAGATCGGTTATGAGACGTTTCGAAAAGTATTTAAAAAACAGACCGGCGTCTCTCCTGCACGGTACCGCACCAGGAAGAAAATGGAGCAGGCCTGTATTCTTCTCGAGGGCGGCGTACCGATGAAGGAAATTGCTGGTCTTGTCGGATATGGCGATGTCTATGCGTTCAGCAAGCAGTTTTCCCGGTTCTTTGGATTCCCGCCTGGAAAGTACCGCGCACGTCTTCACACGGATGCGCCGGATTTAGAACAGTTTTAAGATATCGTCCACGGTTTTACGTTTCGGCTTGTCCGGGTTGATGGCACGGTAGCCGACAGCAATGACAGCACCAAGGAGCTCATTCTCCGGAATGGAGAGGGCTTCACGGATAGCTTTCTCATCACGGATTCCCATAATCAGAGTATCAAGGCCAAGTTCTCTTGCGCGCAGGATCAGGTTTTCGTCGTGCAGGCCGAGATCGTAATAGCCCCAGCCGTTTCCAACTTCGTTGTCTGGTGTGCCGTCCTGCGTAAATCCGGAGCGGTCTTTTACGAATGCTGTTACGACAAGTGCGGCTCCCTTTGAACTCTTCTGATTGAATTCTGGAAGGCATTTTGCGGAAAATTCTTCGACTTTCTCCGGTGTTACAAGAGCATAGTACCGTGTTGTCTGTGAGTTTTTCCAGGATGGTGCCTGAATCGCTGCCTGTACGATCTCCTGGATCTGCTCTGCGGTTACGTGTTTCTCCGGATCAAACGCGCGGATGCTTCTTCTTTCTTCCAGCAGTTTTGTAAATTCCATGGTGTATATCCTCCTTTTATTTATAAAGCCTCGTAATCTTCCCGTGAAAAACGGTGATACGTCAGGCCGAATTCATTTTCTTCGACACAGTAACAGTATTCATCTACAGACGGGTCTGAAAAAGAAAATACATGGCCCATCTCATGCTCCTCGGATGCGTTTTCTTCCACGGTAGTATGCATTTTCTCTGCATAGGAAGAAAAGCAGTTTCGAACCTGTTCCATTGTGTTTCCAGGCGTTGTGATCACCTGCAGAAGGTTCTGCAGGAGCTCCGGAACAGGGATTTCCCGCTCAATATAAGAGCATCCCTCCTCCGGGATTTCCACACAGTAGCGGTCTTTGACTGCCGAAATAGCGAGCATTCCAAGGCGCGGCTGTACGTTCTTACAGAACGCGGAAAGCGCTTTAGCCAGGTCTTCTGTTTCGTCTAAAGAGAGGGAACGGCGCAGGGACTCCGCCGGGTAGTAGAGCTTCATCGTACCGCCCTCATAGCCGATCTTCACCTGCCATTCCCGAATTGTATCGGTAATATGTTTTTCCAACAGTTTTGCTGTCATGTTTTCTAAGTCACCTCCATTGTGCTGCATGTGCAAAAAACACAGTATTATTATCGCACGAATTGGGCATTGTGTGAACACTTAATTTTTTGTTTTTTACAAAAAGAAAAGAATCACTTTTTTTACTCCTCGAAACGGCAGAAACCTCCGCCAGAAAAGCTGGAACAGAGGTTTCTGTGATTTCTTATGTCAGAAGAATTTCTCAGTTATTTCGTTCTGAATTACTCTTCGTCTTCGTTTTTCTTTCTGCCGCGGAGTTTGAATCCAAGTCCGCCGGCACCAAGAGATGCAACTGCCATGCTTACCCATCCCCAGATGTTGGTAGCATCACCGGTCTTTGCATTATCGCTCTTCTTGGAAGTAGAAGTATTGGATACTTTATTACTTGCAAGCGGAGTAGATGTTGCTTTCGGGGTGCTTGTCGGGGTCTTCGTCGGCTGCGTCGTAGGTATTGTGGTAGGAGCAGTCGTCGGGGTTGTGGTTGGTGCTGTTGTAGGTGTAACCGTCGGAGTCTCAGTTGGGGTTACGGTCGGGGTTTCCGTCGGGGTAACAGTCGGAGTCTCGGTCGGGGTTACGGTTGGGGTCTCTGTAGGAGTAGGAGTCGGCTCTTCTGCTGATTTCTTCCAGGTGAAGCTAAGATCCTGATATCCCAGTGAAGAAACTGTAATTTCAAAGGAATCGCCCTCTGCGAACGGTGCTGCATCTGTCTTTAAGGAACCATCCTCATTGAACAGTACAACAGCTCCTCTTCCGCTTGCTGCATATGCTTTTCCATTTACAGTAACAGAGGTAATGTTCTTCAGATAATCTGCAAACTCTTCATCTGTTGCATCCCCGTTCTTAAACAGACCCGGTGTTGTCGTATCTTCGTTAAATGCTGCCGGCATCTCTTCCGTGTAAAGGATAAAGTCTGCGGAAAGATCTGCATATTTACCATTCTTATCGCTGACAGTCAATGTATAAGAACCTTTCTCTGCATTCTTGAAGTACAGAGTATCACCGGACACGGTTCCCGTCAGACCTTCTACTGTATAGACAGCATCGTAATCATCCGGCAGGCCTTCCAGTTTAACAGAAGCATTTCCAGATGTGACAGACGCATTTTCTACAGAAAATTCATATGCAAACTTAACCGGTACATATACATCTGCGTCGACTTCGTAAATTCCCTTGCTGGTGTAATAGGTAATTTTGTTGATGGTCTGTCCCATCATGCTCTTGTAATGTTCCGAGGAGGTCGGGCAGTTATGAACGCTTGTCGTAAATCCAGTGCTCCATGCCAGCTCAGACACTCTCCAGATATTCTCCAGATGACGCATTCCGTAATCGTTGCCCTCTTTTGTGCTGACAACAACACCATATACGGTATCTTCGCCTGCTTTGATGGTATCAGTAAGACCATCCAGATCCAGCTGATAATCACCGTATTTGCTGTTAGTGGAGAGCTCTGCCGTTACATTTTCCAGCTTTGCTGCCTCGGTTCCCTGAACAGCACCAAAGGTTACATTGCCGTCTGCATCTACAGATGCTTCTTTGTAATAAGACGGAACCTCATGTAAAGTGTAATATGCATAGCTTGCATTCTCATACAGTGCATCTTTTCCGGTATACGTTGTGGTGGATGTTTGTCCACGGTTGGTAACGGTGATTTCTACAGAATCCTCATCTGTCACTTTCGTGTATTTGCTAAGATCCATACCCTCTGTTACTTTTACCGGGAAGGTAATACCTGTGATATCGCTTCCGTCTGCATTCACATGATAAGATCCGCCGGAAAGAGACGCGGTTCTTGTTTTATTCTTTGTTGCGGAAGTAAACGCATCTACCGGAACATCATTATGAACCTCTGCCTGATAGAACGCTGCATACGGAATATTCATTAATACATACTGGGACTGCAGAGCTTCGATGGCTGCATTCAGATGCTCGGTTGCTTCATCTACGGTTCCCTGGCTCTGTTTTTTCTCCAATGCTTCTTTTGCTTCTGCCAGTTCTGTCTGCATATTATTCCAGGAAGTTTCCGTGTAAAGATCTTTATTCAGTGCATCTGCCTTTGCAATTGCCTCTTCCAGTGCTGCTGTGCTCTCTACCGGATCAGCTCCTACAATATTCGCTTTGGTTGCTTCAAAAGTGTAGGAAGCATCTGCATAGCCAAGTGCATGAATCGTAATCTTCCAATAACCGGTTCCATCCGTTCCCTCCGGTAAAGTGCAGCGCAGGGAATCGGTAAGGCCAAGCTGGATTCCCATTACTTTATGCATCCAGTTATCTGCTGCGAATTTTGTTCCATACGTTGCTTTTGCATTCGTATAAGTGGAATCATCACCGTAATAAGTCCAGGTTACGGTCTGCAGATTAGCAGCCAGATCGCCGTAATCTCCCGTTAAATCTACGCGAAGGAATTCTCCATAAGAACCATTGGCTTCTTTCACGGTCAGTCCTACGGTCTCAGCATCCGGAGCTGTCTTCAGCGCCTGATCTTTGATTCCGGATTCACTTCCTGTTGTTCTTGCAGAGAAGGAGAAGCTTCCATCTGCATTTTTCACTGCTATCTTCAGACCGTTTGTGTTTTCTGTTACATCTGCAACCAGGCCTGTATAGCTCTGCAGTTTATTTTCAGAAAATCCACCGGAAAGTGTTCCGCCGTTTTCTACCACAACATACTTTTTGCAGAAATCTTCGTAATCATCTTCCGAAACTTTTACAGGCACATATTTCAGACCTTTTACTTCATAATGATCAATCTGGCTCTTATCGTAAGTTACGGTCTCGCTGTTGGTCAGAACTGCCGTGGTTGCTGCGGTATAATATGCCACATCATAGGTTGTGCCATCTTTCATGTAGATAGTCGCTGCGCACTGGAAGCTTCCTCTGTGCAGTCCATGGTTTGTGGTCGCACGGGTTACAACATCAAAAGCGCCTTTATCACTTTCTTCGCGACTGTCAGTTTCATCCGAACCAGCGTCGCTTCCTGCCGCCTGAACTCCTTCTGCTTCCCAATACTCAGCCCAGGTAAGACCTGCATATACATATTTATATGTTGTTTCTTTCTTCTCATAAGTAAAGGAAAGCGTCTTGTAACCTGTTGCAGTTACTTCGATTTCAAATTTATTTCCTTCTGCAAAAGCGGCAGCTGTCAGATCAAGCGTACCGTCTTCTTTGATCAGAATTGTTTTCCGTTTTCCAGTTGCTGCATATTCTTTTCCATTTACTTTTACCGAAGTGATGTTCTTGATATAATCAGCAAAGTCATCTTCTGATGCATTCTCTGCTTTTACAAGCGCCGGAGCACTTCCTTTTTCGTTGTAAGCAGCCGGCATTGCATCTGTATACAGAGTAAAGCTCTGTGTCAGATCTGCATAAACACCTTTTTTATCATGAATCGTCAGAGTATACATTCCTTTTTTCGCATTTGCGGAATAAGAAATGGTATTTCCGTCTACTGCAAATCCATCCAGACCATCTACGGAATATTCTGCATCATAATCAGCCGGAAGTCCGGTTACGGTCATCGTTGTCTTTCCAGCGGAAAGAGAAGCGTCTTCTACGGATACACTTGCCTCAAATTTTGTTGGAACAAAAATATCATTCACTGGAATCGTGTAGATTCCTTTGCTGGTATAATAAGTAACCTTATTGATATGCTGTCCCATCATGCTCTTGTAATGTGCAGAAGAAGTCAGGCATCCATGTACCTGTGTTGTAAATCCAGTTGACCATGCCAGCTCTGTTCCGCGCCAGATATTTTCCACATGACGCATACCATAGTCATTGCCTTCTTTCGTGCTGACAATAACACCATAGATCTGATCGGTTCCAACACCAATCGTGTTCTCCAGTCCGTCGAGATCCAGCTGATAATCTCCATATTTTGATTCAGTCATAAATTCCGGAGATACATTGGTCAGTTCAATTGCAGTTCCAACTGTTTTTCCAAAAGAAAGAGAGCCATCTGCATTTACCGTTGCTTCTTTGTAGTAAGAAGGTACTTCGCTTAATACATAATATGCATAGTCTGAGTTTTCAAATAAGGCGTCTTTTCCAGTGTATGTCTGTGTAGATGTCTGACCACGGTTTGTTACTGTAATACTTACAGAGTCAGAATCTGTTACTTTCTTAAATTTGGAAAGATCCACTCCTGTTACTTTAACCGGGAAGGTAATTCCATTGATTGCACTTCCATCTGCATTGGTATGATAAGAACCACCGGCAAGAGTGGCTGTTCTTGTTTTGCTCTTCGTTGCGGAAGAAAATACATCCACTGGAACAGAGTTGTTTACATCTGCAGCATAAAATTCATCATACGGAATGTTCATCAGAACGTAAGCCACCTGCTCAGTTGGAGTCTCGGTCGGGGTCGCCGTTGGGGTTGCGGTTGGCGTTGCTGTCGGGGTCGCCGTCGGAGTCGGTGCTTTAACAAGGCCTTTTACTGCAGTATTCAGCGCATCTTTCGCGGTATCAACAGCGCTCTGGGATTCTTTTGCAGAAAGAGCAGATTTTGCTGCGGTAAGAGCAGTCTGGACAGCTTTCCAGGAGTCTGCGGTGTAGTCAGCTTCCTTTAATGCTTCGGCATCTGCGATTGCTTTTTCAAGTGCTGTGGTGTCTACTGCTTCTGGAGTCGGGGTTGCTTTTTGGGTTGCTGCAAGAGCCGCGGTTTTTACTGCATTCGAAGTTCTGGTTGCACCCGATACAATATCCCATCCTTCAATGTTTTCAATCGTTGCATCTTTTCCAAGAAGTTTCGTTTTGAATCCTTTGCTGTTTGTAGCTGCTTTTTTAAAATATGTAGCATTTTCTGTATTGTATCCAGAACCAGGTGTTACTGCAATATCAGAAAACTTACCGTCTGCAACTGTGATTTTGACATTAACGTCATATTCATCCCATGCATTCTCATCCTCATCGTCTTCTGCAGTTCTGGTAACATGAGCCGTAGACTCATAAGTGCCATCTGCCAGCACGCCACTTGTAGCATCCGCCAGTGCGGTTCCCGGGAGCAGGCTCATGGTCATGGAAGCTGCCATTACGGCTGCTAATGATTTTTTCTGAAGTTCTTTTCTTTTGATCATAACTTCCTCCTTTTTCCTTTTCCACAGTTTTGCAGGAAAAACAGGGGCAAAACTGTTATTTATTATTACATTAGTTTATACTAATTAATAATTGCTTTAACTAACCATAAAACATTTTACTAATTCTAGATCGTTTTGTCTAACTCTTAACTGAGTATTTTTTCTCAAAAGCGCACAGATACTGTTTATTGAGAATTTTTATTATTAATTTGTATGTTTCTTTGAAATTTGCGGAACGATTTTTGTCTCCGCACAGATAAATGGTACTAGATGTGCAGTACCTACCGCGAAGAACTCTTCCGTCCTTCACGTTTTACTGCCGAAAGAATGCGGTCAGAAAGGATTCCGATCAGCATTCCGGTGATGACTCCGGCCACGAGAAGCGCCGGCAGATAATAGAACAGTTTGCGGTTCTGCACCACGAGAGCCGCCACGCAGATCTGCGCGACATTGTGCGTCACGCCGCCTGCAATACTTACGCCGGTGATGCTGAATCCTTTGATATGTTTCAGTAAGAACATCACAAGAAAACTCAGGAGTCCGCCGGCAAGACTGTAAAGAATGGACATTCCATTTCCGAACAGATACCCCATCAGAAGAATGCGGGCGACGGAAATCATCAGGACTTCCCCGGCCGGAAGGAAAAAGAGACCGACAACGACAACCAGATTGGCAATACCAAGTTTAATGCCGGGAACGCCGAGGTTGATCGGGATCAGTACCTCCACATAACTGAAGATCATGGCAAGTGCCATCAGCATGGCGCATAAGGCAATTTTTCTGCTTGCAGTGCGGCTGTCTCTCATAAATTCCAATTCCTTTCTTCTAAGCTGGTATTATTTTACAATCACATCCGGCGCATCGTCGGCGTCGTCCGTTGTGGATCCGTCACTTTCTACCTCCGCAACCAGCTTATGCGGCAGGCACACGATCGTCTCATTTACCCGGGAAATCGTACCCTGTCTTTTGCAGTAGCCGTCCGGGCAGTCAGCTTCTTCCATATGGACACTTCCGTTTTCGATCACCAGGACATTCGTTCCGTGACCCGTCTGAATTTTCACGGTCTGATTTTCTGCGAGTGAATACGTTCCGTAGACCTCGCCGTCCACCGTGACTTTCATGGTATTTCCATTTTCCGTTTTCGGCAGCCGAAGCGCTAGGGCAAGGATTCCAGCCAGGAGCAGAACGGCGCCTGCCAGAATCAGATCTTTTTTCTTCATATAGTTTTCCTTATTCTGAATCAGATGCCAGCCCATAACAGCAGTGTCAGCAGGAATACAGCACGGAACAGCGTAAAGAGGATTTCATTTCCGTGAAATTCCTTTACCCCGCAGCGGATATTACCTTTCGGACACGTATCAATACATTTCTGGCACTGGAAACAGTCGCCGGAGATCTCCACGTATCCATCGGATGGCAGTTCCACCGCTGACGGGCACTGTCTCGTGCAGGCGCTGCAGCCGCGGATGCAGTTTTCGCGTTTCCGGTGCAGAGTAAAGAACGGCAGGATCGGAAGCAGAGAAAAGACAGCTCCCATTGGGCACAGGAAGCGGCAGAAAAAGCGCTCCTCAAAGAACATGCCGACCAGGATCAGCACCAGAAGAACAATGCCTGGAATATAAGAGGAAAGTCGGAAATTTCCCGCATGCAGCATGGAAAAGACATCCCACGGGCTTGTTCCTCTTGCTTTCTGATAAACTCCTGCAAAGCAGCAAAGAGCAATCAGAAGCAGAATGCCGTATTTGACCAGCGCCAGTTTTTTTGCCAGTTCCGGTTTGATGCGTATGGGCTTCTTTTTACGTTTCTTACAGATTATACCATAAATTGCATGCATTGCATCCCCCAGACTTCCAAAAGCGCATGCAAAACCGCAGAAAAATCTTCCGAATACGATCGTAAATGCACAGACAAGGAGCAGAGCCGACACAAACGCGGTCATCTCAATTTTTTCACCCTGTCCAAGCTGCGTAAAAATGTATTTCACTCCGTTAAATGCAGCGGTAAATACTGACGGAAGAAACAGGAAATATAAAAGCTGGATTCCGGCACGCAGGCAGGAAACGATCTGTTTTCTCTTCTTTGCCGGTAATGTGGATAGATCTAAATTTTTCATGTTATTTCTCCGCCTTTTCTATTGCTTCCTGCGCCGCATTTCTGATACCGGTGGAGCTGAATGTTGCTCCGCTGATCGTATCAACATCGGCGGACTGTGCCTCAATAATCTTTGGAATGATCGCCTCCGCGTTTGACAGATACGCACTGTCCTCGCCGTCGGCGGATGTGATGGCAAGATCAGTAATCTGGCCGCCCTCTACGGTTACTTCAACTGCAATGGTGCCGCCGAAGCCGTCAGCTTCACCGTCATACGTACCGTCCACGTACTGCCCTTCTGCTTCTGCTGCTTCACTTGCGGCCGTATCCGCCGTGTTGGATGCAGCTGCTGCGGCCTGCAGATTTTCCTTCTGAAGCTGGGTCGTCTCAAGCTCTGCCGAGAGCCGCGCGATCTGATCCTCTTTGTCTCTTTTATCGAGTACGGTATTGTAGCCGATCAGAACAGCAGCAATGACAGCGACATTCAAAAAACGAACAATCAATTGTCTCATCTGTTTTCCCCTTTATTGCGTTACTTTCGCAGCATCCAGCGCATTCCGGCATGCCTCAAGAATGGCTTTTGAGGAGCAGGTTGCACGGGAAACGGTGTCGATGTTCTCAAGCGTTCCGGTTTCCAGAATCTGAGCGGAAACGCCTTTGATTTTGGAGGTTCCTTCGGATGCGCGGCGGATGTAGGAGGCATTCTGACTGTCTCCGTCACCGGTGATGTTGCTTAACGCTACGATTTTATCGTTTTCAATTGTTACCGTCACGGAAAGCTGATAAGCGGTAAAATCTTCATCTTCATCCGGCTCGCAGACGGCAATCGCTGTGTATTCGCCGTCCTGATAGATCTTTTGTTCCGGAGTTTCCGTCGGTGTTGGTGTTGGCGTCTCAGTTGGCTCCGGGGTTTCGGTCGGGGTTGGTGTTTCCGTCGGTGTCGGAGTTACCGTTGGCGTCGGGGTTGGAGTTACCGTTGGCGTCGGGGTTGGATTTTTCTTTTCCTCAGTTACGCGTTCTGCCTCTTTTAAAGCTTCCTCGATTGCCGCAAGAATTCCCCTGGAGCTGTAGGTTGCGCCGGAAACGGTGTCAACTTCCAGTGTCTGGTTTTTCACAACGTCCTTTGCTGTCTGTTTTGCGCGTTTTAAGAATGCTTCGTCATCTTCACTCTCGGTCACGAGAATTGCCTTGATCGTCTCATCCTGAATGACAACTGCCGTTGTAATGTCTCCCAGATAGCCCTCGCCGGTTCCGTAGTAAATGCCTTCCTCGTATGGGAATTTTCCTTCCGGAATCGTTGTGGTTCCGCCGCTGCTCGTTCCGTTATCCGGAACGGTCTCGCCGTTTGTTGCCTTCTTCGCATTTTCCAGCGCCTGTTTTACTGCGTTCTGGATGCCGCGGGAGCTGTACGTTGCGCCGGATACGAGATCCACATCGGTTTTCTGTCCGTCTACGATGCGGTCCGCTACGACTTTGGCACGGTTGAAGAATGTCTCGTCATCTTCGTTTTCCAGAATCAGTACCGCTTTGATCGTCTGATCCTGCAGGGCTACCGCCACTTTGATGTCTCCCTGGAAACCGGCGGCCGTGCCGTAATAAATTCCGTCCTGATAAGGGAAACTTCCCTTGGATGCAGACGAATTGTTATTGTTCTGATTATTATTCTGGCTGTTGTTTCCGTTGTTTGTATTGCTCTGGCTTCCTCCGTTTGTACTGGAAGACCCGTTCACTGCCGCCTGACTTAAGGCACTCCGCACAGCTTCAATAATACCGCGGGAGCTGTATGTCGCGCCGGAGACCGTATCCACATTCGTACTCTGTGTTGAGATAATCGTCGAAATCAGAGAGGAAGCACTGGAAAGGTAGCTTGGCGTATCGCTGTTTTCCACAATATCAATCGAAGCAATTTTTCCGCCGCTGACAACAACGCAGACTTTCATTGTGCCGCCAAATCCTGTTCCGGTTCCGTAATACGTTCCATCCCGGTAGGCAGCCGGTTCTTCGATTTTAGATACTGTAACGGTTCCGCCGGCAGAGGCTCCGCCGCCTGCCGCTCCTGATGCGCATGCCGGTTCTGAAGTGTCCTCCTGACCGATCAGTGCATTTTTCACGGCTGCAAGGATACCTTTTGAACTGAAAGTTGCACCGGAAACCGTGTCCACATCCACACTCTGGGATGCGATGATACGGTCGATAACTCCCTTCGCACGGTTCAGGAAAGCTGCGTCCTCGCCGGGAGCGCTTACAATCGAGATCGACTGAATCGTTTTGTCTTTCAATACGACAGAGACTGTAATCGTACCGCCAAAACCTGTTCCGCTTCCTTCGTACGTTCCGTCCGCCAGCTCAAAGCTGCCGGAACCGACGGCTGCGACAAGTTCTGCTTCGGTATCGGTTGTCTTTTTTGTATCGTCCTTCTTTTTTGTATCATCTTTCTTTTCCGCTGCATCGGTATCCTGTTCCGGCTCCGGTGTCACCAGTGCCTCCGGCTGCTCTACGGCGTAAACCGGTGCAGTGTAGCCGTTCAGCGAAATACCGGCACAGGCTGCTACGATAACTGCCGCGAGAGCCGGTGCAAATGCTGTCAGTTTTTTCCATTTTCCCATGATTATGTATCACCGTCTTTCCTGATAATGTTTGTCTCGTGATCGGATGTGAAATCGTCAGCAATTCCTTCGGTTACATACAGAACGCCGTCCTCATCCTCCAGAATGGTGTCAAATTCATCGCTGTGTGCACGCCAGTATTCAGCTGCCTTGTCCTTTCCCATGATGAAAAGAGAAGTAGAAAGGCCATCCGCCAGTGTTCCGTCAGCACTTACGATCGTCACCGACACCAGACCGTTATTTGCCGGATGACCGGTCGATGGGTCGATGATGTGATGATATTTCATGCCATCCTGTTCGAAATACCGCTCATAGCCGCCAGAAGTAATAACCGCCCGGTTGGCCGTCGAGAGAATGCCGAGATAATCATCCTCCGCTTCCGGACTCTGCACGGCAACACGCCATTTGCTGCCATCCGTTTTCGTGCCGACAACCTGAACGTTTCCACCGAGGTTGATGAGCCCGCTCGTCACACCGCATTCCCGGTAAATATCCGCAATTCTGCTGGATGTATAACCCTTTGCGATTCCGCCGAAGTCAATTTTCATGCCGTCCTTGGCAAAGCTGATGGATGCGCTGTCCTTGTCGTAAAGGATATCATTGGCATCGGTCAGCGGAAGGAGGCTTTCGATCGTGTCATCCGAAGGAATCGTATAATTTCCGGTTGTAAAACCCCAGGCGTCCATGATCGGATAAATTGCGATGTCGAAAACGCCGTTTGTGCTGTCATACAGATCCAGCGAGCGTTCCAGCAGATAGGTGGTATCCTCCGATAAGGTTCCGCCGCCGTTTGCATTGATCTGCGCTACTTCACTCGTCTCCTCTCCGGTCGACAGAAGTGCATCCAGCCGCTCAATCTCCTGCTGCGCCTGATCCACCGCCGTTTCTGCATTCGGACCATAGGCAGTGACCGTCATGTACGTATCCATCGCAAAAATATCTCGGCTGCTCGATGCATCTGCGGCATCGGAAGAAGCTGTGGATGATGCGGATTTCTGCGTGGAATTCTCTTCCGAAGCGTCAGAACTGCTCGAAGACTCCGAAACAGACGCCGGCTGTGTCTGACTTTCACTGCTCTCCGGCTGCGCTGCTGTCCCCGCACCGGAACATCCGCCGACCGTCATCACCATGGCAAGACAAAATGCTGCAACAATTTTCTTTTTCATAAATAAAACTCCATTTTTTCTTATGTTAGGAAATTCTAACTTTGGTATTATAACATTAACTCGTAACTTACGCTATGAATTACTTGATAAAAGTTTTTCAATTAGCGTATCGGATCTGATAAATTTTCTCATTTTATTCGTTTGGAATCAAGTGGTTTTTAATGGAAACCAAAGAAAACGAGCTAGAGAATGTTCAGATTTCTCTGCACACGCTCTCGCCCGTTTCATTTTAAGTTCTAACGCTTTCTTGTTTTGCTGTTCTCCTTCTGCCATTCTGTATACACAGGAAGCCGTCGAATAAAACCACTGAATTCAGGCACAGTGAATTTTCCGTATTCACTCTCCGCACAGTTTATGATATCTTCAATTTACGCTCAAGCCAGGAAATGATAATTCCACAATACGGTGTC
>ERZ825525.1918-NODE-1918-length-15269-cov-5.643552_pt1 | contig 15269 bp, 14 predicted proteins | sample MGYA00519930_ERZ825525 | MGnify/ENA primary metagenome ERZ825525 (study PRJEB31778, sample SAMEA3449203) | human gut metagenome | biome: human gut; feature: human-associated habitat; material: faeces | place: United Kingdom | collected 2010/2012 ... | reverse complement strand
GCGACGCCAACGTGAAGAAGATTTCGAGCTACATCACCCGCAAGGTCGCCGACCGTCTGCAGGAGTTGTTCAACACCATGCGCGCGGACTACGAGGCGAAGTGGGACGATCTGAAAATATTCATCGAATACGGCATCCTCACCGACGAGAAGTTCTCCGAGAAGGCGCAGGAGTTCATGCTCTGGAAGAACATCGAGGGCAAGTATTTCACGCCTGCGGAGTATCTGGAGAAGGTGAAGGAGAACCAGACCGACAAGAACAAGACGGTCGTCTTCCTCTATGTGGACGATCCCGTGGAGAAGCACACGTTCCTCGAAGCGGCCAAGGCCAAGGGGTACGACGTGCTGCTGATGGACGGTCAGCTGGACAACCACTATATCAACTGGTACGAGTCGAAGAACAAGGAGACGCGTTTCGTGCGTGTGGACAGCGACGTGATCGACAAGCTGATCCAGAAGGAGGAGAATATCAAGATGTCGCTCACCGAAGCCCAGCAGGAGCTGCTGCGCCCGGTATTCGAGAGCCAGATGCCCAAGGACGACAAGATCCATTACAACATTTCGTTCGAGGCCATGTCGCCCGACGAAGCGCCCGTGGTCATCACGCAGAACGAATTCATGCGCCGTATGAAAGAGATGGCCGCGATGGGCGGCGGAGGCGGCATGAGCCAGTTCTACGGACAGATGCCCGACAACTTCACCATTGCGGTAAACGGCAACCACCCCATCGTCGCCGACATCCTCTCCGACGCGGAGAAGGCCTACGGCGACAAGCTGAAGTCGATCACCAAGAAGATCGACGCGGCGGTAGCCGAGGAGAACCGCTTCGACGAGGTGGTGAAGGGCAAGAAGGAAGAGGAGCTGACTCCCGAAGAGAAATCGACGCGCGAGGAGCTGTCGAAGAAGATCGTCACGCTGCGCGACGAGCGCAACGAGCGGCTGCGCGAGATCGGCGGCGAAAACCGGCTCGTCAAGCAGATCATCGACCTTGCGCTGCTGACCAACGGCATGCTCAAGGGCAAGAACCTGACCGACTTCATCCAGCGTTCGATTTCGCTGATCGAAAAATAGCCGAAGTCGCGTTCCGGAAAAAAGAACCGCATCCCGATGGGTGCGGTTCTTTCGTATGCGGTGTTTTTCAGTATCGTTCCGTTGGAGTCTCCGCCATTGCGTCGCTCCGGAGCCTTGCCGTAGCGGGAATCATCGGAGGTGTCGCTGCCGCTTCTACTCTTCCGTCCACTTGTCGGTGACCAGCTGCAGGAACCAGTCGGGAACGCGGCACGGGCGGCGCGTGTCGCTGTGGATGAAGCCCAGCTGCGTCATGCCCGTATTGAGCAGGTCGCCCTTTTCGTTGTAGATTTCGTAGAAGAAGTTGATGCGGGCCGTGGGAAGCTCTTTCAGCATGATGCGCACGGTGAGCAGTTCGTCGTAATAGGCCGGGCGGTGGTACTTGGACTGCACCTCCAGAATGGGCATCATGATACCCCGCTTCTCGACCTCGGCGAAGGACATGCCCAGCCAGCGGAGCAATTCGCTGCGCGCGGCTTCGTAATAGCAGATATAGTTCGAGTGGTGGCAGATCGCCATCTGGTCGGTATGCTTGTACCAAACCCTTATTTGACAGTCGTAACTCAGCATGGTTTAAAATGTTATGACGACACGCCCTTCGGGCAGTATGTCGCGGGTTATCAGTTCCTGAGCGGCATCGACCGTGAGCCGGGCCGGCTTGCCGTTGATGTGTGCGTCGTATTCGCCCGGAGGGGGCAGGAGTTTCAGCGGATCGTCCACCCGGATGCGGTTCCGCTGCGCCCGGCCGATTACCAGATAGGGGTGCGACAGCAGATGCGCGGCGCGCGCCATTTCGCCCTTTTCGACCAACCGCCGGATCACCGTCGAACTTACTTTTTCGGCGTCCACGTCGCATTCGGAAACCTCTATTACGCGCAGGCCGAATCCGTGGCTGTCCAGATAATCGTAACTGCCCTGCTTGTTGTGTCCGAAGCGGTGGTTGAAGCCTACGACGAGCGTTTCGGCTCCCGTATGGCCTACGAGACAGTCGCGGACGAATTCGTCCGGAGCCAGCCGGCTGAAGGCTCTGTCGAAGGGGATGATGACCAGATTGTCGATCCCCAGCCGTTCGAGGAGGCAGATTTTCTCGTCGAGCGTCGTCAGCAGGCGCAGGCCGTCGGCCTTGCCGAGCGTGATGCGGGGATGCGGCTCGAAGGTGAATACGATGCTTTCGCCGCCCTGCCCGCGGGCCGCGGCGGTCACGGTGCGCAGCAGTTTCAGATGGCCGCTGTGCACGCCGTCGTACGATCCGACGGTCACCGCCGGATGCGTGAAATGCGGAAGCGCTTCGAAACCGTGAAAAACCCTCATTGCTCTCTCTCCTGCCGCTCTTTTTTAGGTGTTGCTGCTGTTTTTCTCTTCGTTCTCCTTAACGAAATAGGCTACCTTTTCGAGCAGCGTGGTGATGTCGTAATTCTCGACCACGATGCCCTGCGGAAAGTTCAGCGGCGTGGAGGTGAAGTTCAGCACGCCCCGAATTCCGGCGTTGATGATCGGAACGACCAGACTGGGCGCCACCTGCGTCGGCGAGGAGACGATCACGATGCTGATGTCCTTGTCCTCGACGATCTCTTCGAACGTATCCATGTGATAGCACGGAATGCCGTCGATGGTCTTGCCGACCTTGCCGGGATCGACGTCGAACGCGGCGGTGATTTTCAGTTTGAGACCCTTGCCGTTGAAATATTTGGTGATGGCCTGTCCGAGGTGTCCCATGCCCAGCACGGCGATATTCATCTGCGAAGGGCTGTCGAGGATTCGGCTGATGTATTCGATGAGCACCTGCACGTCGTACCCTTTCTTCGTATCGCTCGAAAAGCCGATCAGCATCAGGTCGCGCCGGACCTGCACGGCCGTGATGCCGTGGATGCCCGCCAGCACGTGCGAGAAGATATGCGTGATCCCCTGTTTGTGGCTGGCCAGCAGCGTGCGGCGGTATTCGCTCAGACGCTCGATGGTTTTTTCGGGTATTGCGTTTGTCAAAGATGCCATAGTCTTGCTATTCGACGGTTATCGTGAAGTCGCTGTTGTAGTTGACTCTCATCCAGCTGCGGTTGACGTGGTTGTGGCGCTCCTCGCCCTGTCCGAAGAGATAGGAGGTCTGAAGGGGCGCGTAACTCCGGCCTTCCATGTCGTACTCGATGTCGTTGTACATCGCGGGGCAGAAGATCACCGCCGCATCGTAGCCGCGGTACGAAAAGAGCGTGGGCAGCGACCCGAAGGAGCGGATATAGGCGCTGTCGAAGTCGAGAATCGTCTGCGAGTCGCGCTTGGCGTGGTAGGTCGAGATGAAGATCACGCGGTCCTTGAAGAACATCGTGCGGTCGATGTTGTTCATGCGGTTCCAGCGCGTATTGCCCAGCACGACGAACCGGGGGGCCGTGCGGCCGCGGCTCGATATGTTGGTGTCGGCCGAAGCGATGGCCGCCAGAATGCGGTCCACGTCCACCTCGTTGTCGGACATGACGATGAATACGTTGTCGGCGCCGTTGTCCAGCAGCGGCGTCAGATCGCCCGAATTGCTGTTCGTGCGGGCCGACGGATGGACATATTTATAGGTGTGCTTCTTATAGTCCGAATCGCCGAGCAGCGTCAGCATCTCCTGCTCGAACTCCTTGTCCGTACTTTCGGTGTAGATCAGCGTTACCTGCCGGTCCCCGTTCACCAGTTCGGCGGCCTTCTCCCATTTGTGCGCCGGGTCGGGCGCCATCTGGAACAGCACGTCGCTGTTCATGCCCGTGATGTTGGCCAGCGGCGAAACGACGGGCACGTTGTGCTCCTCGGCGAACCGGATGACCGGATACAGCCCCTCCTCGTAGACCGGACCGATGATCAGGTCGGTATTGCGGAAGGCGTCGCTCTCGGTGATTTCGCGGATTTTCTCCGCATCGCGGGCCGTGTTGTACAGGCAGACGTTCATCGAATAGCCGGATTTGGTCTTCACGCTGTCCAGTCCGAGCAGGAATCCCTGATAGAACTCCAGATAGTTGGAATTGGCGTCGCCGTCGACGGCGATCGGCAGCATCAGGGCGACGTTGAGCGTCGCACTGCGGCGCAGTGCGCGGAATTCGATCTCCTTCACCCTGTTGTCGGCGGAGAGGTCGGGGACGGAGTCCGCGCGCACGGTGTCGGCAGGCTGCCGCTCCCCGGCGGCCAGCTCTTCGGGAGAACCCGGAACCTTGATGATCGCTCCGGCTTTCAGGTCGGCGGGTTTCAGCCCTCCGTTGAGCGAGCCGAGCTGCTCTTCGGTGATGCCGAAGCGGCGTGACAGCGAATAGAAGGTTTCGCCCGGCTTGACCATATGATAGGCATAACCCTCCTCGGCGACGCTGTTGAGCGTATTGCGGTAGGCTTCCCACTGCTCCTTGGCGCCGGCCTCGTCTTCGGAGCCGATCTCCTTCTTGCGGATCAGGATGCGCTCTCCGAGCCGCAGGTTGGTCGGATCGAGATTCGGATTGTCCTCGATGACGGTCTGGATCGGGATTTCGTACTTGCGCGAAATGGCGTACAGGGTTTCGCCCTGCGCGACGGTGTGGGAGTCGAAGGTCCTGCGCAGCTTCCGCTCCGACTTGGGTTCGGGCACGGCCGTCACGAAAGGTATCTTGACGTTCTCCCCCGCTTTCAGCCCGCCGCCTGCCGACGGATTGTACTGAAGAATCACCTTCTCGCCCACCTCGTACGCCTTAGACAGTCCGTAAAGCGTTTCGCCGGGCTGCACCGTATGGATGTAGAATTTCGAGCCGTTGATGTAAACGATCGTTCCCGACTTCTGCACCGCGAAGGCGCACACGCTCAACAGGAGCAGCAAGACTGTCGCACAAAGTCGCTTCATCGTCATTTCAGTTTTTCGCGCATGCGGATTTCGGTGATGACCTTCTTGGTGTAGAGCGGGAAATCGCCGTTCATCATCCATGCGTAATAACTCGGTTCCATGCGGAAGACCTCCTCCACGCTGCGGCCCTTGTATTTGCCGAATCCGAAGACCTCCTCGCCTTTTTCGTTGAAGAGGATGCGTCCGGCGTAGTCGGCCGTTTCGGCGCGGGTCGAGAATTCGGCCAGCTTGTCGATGTCGTTCTCCAGATCGGGATAACGCTCCAGCTGGGCCTTGAGCACCTCGTAGGTCGCCAGCGTGTCGGCCTCGGCCGAGTGTGCGTCGTCCAGATCCTTGTCGCAGTAGAACTTGTAGGCCGCCACCAGCGTGCGCTGCTCCTTCTTGTGGAAGATGTTCTGCACGTCGATGAATTTGCGGCGCTTGAAGTCCACGTCCACTCCCGCGCGCAGGAACTCCTCGACCAGCACCGGCAGGTCGAAGCGGTTCGAATTGAACCCTCCGAAGTCGCAGCCGCGGATAAACTGTTCGAGCGATTTGGCGACCTGCGCGAAGGTCGGGCAATCCTTGACGTCCTCGTCCGTAATGCCGTGGATGGCGGTAGCCTCCTCCGGAATGTGCATTTCCGGATTGAGCTTGCGGGTTTTGACGATCTCTTCGCCGTCGGGCATGATCTTGGCCATCGAAATCTCGACGATGCGGTCCTTGGCGGTGTCCACGCCGGTCGTTTCGAGGTCGAAGAAGATGATCGGGCGCTTGAGGTTTAACTTCATCTGAGGGGCCGTTATGCGTTGATCATCATCGGCATGAGCAGCATGAGCGTCGAGCTTGTCTGCTTGTCGTCATATACGGGTTTGAAGACGCCGGCACGGGTCGAGTCGGCCAGTTCGATGACCACGGTCGGCGTGTCCATGTTCGAGAGTATCTCGACGAGGAACGTCGATTTGAAGCCGATCGTGATCTCCTCGCCGTCGTAGCTGCACGAAATGGTCTCGTTGGCCGACACCGAGAAGTCGATGTCCTGCGCCGTGAGGTTGATCCGGTTGTCGCCGATGTCCATGCGGATCAGGTTGGTGGTCGGATTCGAGCAGACCGCCACGCGCTTGATGCCGTTCACCAGCTCGACGCGGTCCACCAGCACCTTGTTGGGGTTGTTGGCCGGAATCACGGCGTTGTAGTTCGGGTAGTTGCCCTCGATCAGACGGCAGACGAGCGTGTGGCTCTTGAGCTTGAAGAGCGCGTTTTTCGAGTCGAAGCTCATCTCGATGGCGTCGTCCTCCTTCAGCAGCACCGATTTGAGCAGGTTGGCCGGTTTCTTGGGCAGGATGAACGAAGCCGTGACCTCGTTCGCGGTCTCGGACTCGTACTTCACGAGCTTGTGCGCGTCGGTGCCCACGAACGTCAGCGCGCCGGGCGCCAGATTGATGTAGATGCCGTTCATCACGGGACGCAGTTCGTCGTCGGCCGTGGCGAAGATCGTCTTGTTGATGCCGTTGACCAGCGTATCCACGTCCATGCTCAGCTCCTTCTTCTCGGCGCTCAGCTGCGGTACGGCGGGATAGCTCACGGCGCTCGCACCGGGAATCGATAGCGAACCGCTCTTCCAGTTGATCGTGATTTCCCAGTTCTTATCGTTTACGTCGATGGTCAGCGGCAGTTCGGAGAACTCCTTCAGGGAGTCGAGCATCAGTTTGGCGGGTGCGGCGATGGTTCCCTCGCTCTCCACGCTGTCTACCGTAATGGAGCCGATGAGCGTCGTTTCGAGGTCCGATGTCGTGACCTTCAGTTCGTTGCCGCTCAGCTCCATCAGGAAGTAATCCAAGATGGGAAGCGTGTTCTTATTGCTGATAACCTTGCCGGTGGTAGCCAGAAGCGAGAGCAGGGCCGAGCTTGATACTGAAAATTTCATACGTTTGTTTCCTTTCTTTATTTTCTGTTATGGTTTCTGTTATTCTAAAACTGCGAGTTTGTCGAGCGCCGTGGAGATCATCTTGCGCACGAAGGGTTTGTAGTCCGTATCGACGTTCTGGGCGATGCGCTGGGCGATGATCGTGCAGATCGTGGCGGCGCGGTGGCCCATCAGGGCCGCCAGACCGGCCAGCGCCGAACCCTCCATTTCGAAGTTGGTGATGCGGCGTCCGTGGTAGTCGAACGATTCGATCTTCTCGTTGAGCCGCGCGTCCTGCGGTTCGAGGCGCACCCAGCGGCCCTGCGGCGCATAGAAGCCCGGAGCGGCGATGGTGATGCCCTCGCGCGTCACGTCGCGGAAATGCTCGAACAGCGTCTTGTCGGCGTCGATGAAGTAGGGCTTGGGAAGCAGTTCGTTCCAGCCGACGTGCTCCATGAAAGCCTTTTCGATGGCGAGGTCGCAGACGTCGTTGCGGCCCTTGTAGTAGTTCAGCAGGCCGTCGAAGCCCACCGACGTGCGCGAGAAGACGAACTCCCCTACCTTGATGTCGGGCTGGATGGCGCCCGAAGTGCCCAGACGCACCAGCGTCAGCTGCCGTTTCTGCGCCTTCTCCTGCCGGGTGGCGAAATCGACGTTGGCCAGCGCGTCCAGCTCCGTGACCGAGATGTCGATGTTGCCGATGCCGATGCCCGTCGAAAGGACCGTCATGCGTTTTCCCTTGTAGGTGCCCGTCACGGTCTTGAATTCGCGGTTGGCGACTTCGCATTCTCTGGTGTCGAAAAATTCCGCAACCAAGGCCACGCGGCCGGGGTCTCCGACGAGAATCACCGTGTCGGCGAGCTGCTCCGGCAGCAGGTGCAGGTGGAAAATCGAACCGTCGTTGTTGATAATCAATTCAGAAGCAGGAATCGTTCTCATAATAGTCGTTTTTAATTTTCATAATTGGCATAAAAGTAATATATTTACCTCGAATATCAAAACTTCGAAGACAATTTTTCATAAATATATGTATAGATAAACCTCTTTAAAATATGACACTCATCAAATCCATTTCCGGCATCCGCGGCACGGTGGGCGGGGCGCAGGCCGAGAACCTGACGCCCCCCGACGTCGTGAAATTCACCACTGCATACGCACGTCTGATCGCCGAGCGGAATCCCGGCAAAAAACTAACCATAGTCGTAGGCCGCGACGCCCGTATTTCGGGCGAAATGGTCTCCGATCTGGTCGAGGGCACCCTGCTGGCCTGCGGCGCCGACGTGATCAACGTCGGGCTTTGCACCACGCCGGGCACCGAGATGGCCGTCATCACCAAGCGGGCCGACGGCGGCATCATCATCACCGCGTCGCACAACCCGCGTCAGTGGAACGCCCTGAAGCTGCTCAACTCCGACGGCGAATTCCTCACCGACGCCGAGGGCAAGCGCGTGCTGGCGATGGCCGAGGAGGAGGGCTTCGAGTACCCCGGCGTGGACGGCATCGGGCATGTGCTTTCGCGCGAACCGTTCAACCGGACGCATATCGAGCAGGTGCTGGCGCTTCCGCTCGTGGACGCCGAGGCGGTCCGCAAACGCCGCTTCAAGGTGGTCGTGGACGCCGTGAATTCCGTGGGCGGCATCGTGATGCCGGAGCTTCTGCGGCGGCTGGGGTGCGAAGTCGTGGAGCTGAACTGCGACCCGACGGGCGAATTCGCCCACAACCCCGAACCGCTGCCCGAAAACCTGACCGGAATCGCGGAGACGATCCGCCGCGAGAAAGCCGATCTGGGCATCGTCGTCGATCCCGACGTGGACCGGCTGGCGCTGGTCAGCGAGGACGGCTCGATGTTCGTCGAGGAGTATACGCTGGTTGCCGTGGCCGACTATATTCTGTCGAAGAATCCGGGCGGCGACACCGTTTCGAACCTCTCCTCGTCGCGGGCGCTGCGCGACGTTACCGAACGGCACGGCGGCAAATACTCCGCATCGGCCGTCGGCGAGGTGAACGTGGTGGCCAAGATGAAGGAGACGGGCGCCGTGATCGGCGGCGAAGGCAACGGCGGCGTGATCTATCCGGAGTTACACTACGGCCGCGACGCGCTGGTCGGGACGGCACTCTTTTTGACGTGGCTCGCCCACAAGGGGATGACCATGACGCAGCTGCGCGCCACCTATCCCCCGTACTTCGCCTCGAAGAACAAGATCGAGCTGACGCCGGCGATCGACGTGGATAAAGTGCTACGTGAGATAAAGGAGCGTTATGCCGGTGAAAACGTGAACGATATAGACGGCGTTAAAATCGACTTCGCGGAAAATTGGGTACACCTGCGCAAGTCCAATACCGAGCCGATCATCCGCGTCTACACCGAGGCGAAATCCATAGCGGAAGCCGATGCGCTGGCGCAGCGTTTCATCGGCGAGATAAAAGCGATATGCAACATTTAATTTATAGATTATGAAAAGTGGAATTTTGATCCTCGCGGCGGCCGCCCTGCTTGCGGCCTGCGGCGGAAATACACAGAAAAAAGCTGCTTCCGGCGGTGCCGAAACCGTCGCCGAAGCGCCCGACATGCATACGGCCGAGACCTCGCTCGACTATCAGGGCACCTATGCCGGAACGCTTCCGGCAGCGGATTGTCCGGGCATCGAGACCCGTCTGACACTGAAAAAGGACGGCACTTTCGACCTGCACATGAAATACATCGACCGTGACGCGGAATTCGATACGAAGGGCGGCTACTCCGTGAGGGGCAACCTGCTGACCCTGACTCCCGAAAACGGCGAGGGCGTCGAGTACTACAAGGTCGAGGAGAACCGCCTGCGCTGGCTCGACGCCGACAAGCAGCCCGTGACGGGTCCGCTGGCCGAAAACTACGTATTGAAGAAGACCGAATAACACCCCGGAAAAATGGATAAAGTAAAGAAATATATAGACGCAAATAAAGATCGCTTTATCAGCGAGTTGTTCGATCTCCTGCGCATCCCTTCGATCAGCGCGCAGAGCGAGCACCGGCCCGACATGACGCGGTGCGCCGAATGGCTGGCCGCAGCGCTCGTGAAGGCGGGCGCCGACCATGCCGAGGTGTTTCCCACCGAGGGCAATCCGGTGGTTTACGCCGAGAAGACGGTCGATCCCAAGGCCAAGACCGTATTGGTCTACGGCCACTACGACGTGATGCCCGTCGATCCGCGCAGCGAGTGGCGGACCGAGCCGTTCGAGCCGGTCATCCGCGACGGCCGTATCTGGGGCCGCGGCGCCGACGACGACAAGGGCCAGTTGTGGATGCACGCCAAGGCGTTCGAGGCGATGTGCGCCGAGGAGTGCCTGCCCTGCAACGTGAAATTCATGCTGGAGGGCGAGGAGGAGATCGGCTCGCCGAGTCTCTACAAATTCTGCGAGCAGAACAAGAAGATGCTCAAGGCCGATATTATATTGGTATCGGACACTTCGATGATCTCGATGCAGACCCCCTCCATCACCTGCGGCTTGCGGGGCTTGGCTTACATGGAGGTCGAGGTGACGGGACCCGACAAGGACCTGCATTCGGGGCTGTTCGGCGGTGCGGTCGCCAATCCCGCCAACGTGCTGACGCGCCTTGTGGCGCAGTTGGTCGATGCTGAGGGGCGCGTGACGATTCCCGGATTCTACGACGACGTGCGCGAACTCACTCCGGCCGAGCGCAAGGCCTTCAACAAGGCGCCGTTCAGCCTCGCGGCCTACAAGAAGTCGCTCTCGATCGGCGACGTGGAGGGCGAAGCGGGCTACACGACGCTCGAACGTACGGGCGTGCGTCCGTCGCTCGACGTGAACGGCATCTGGGGCGGCTATATCGAGGAGGGCACCAAGACGGTGATCCCGTCGAAGGCGTCGGCCAAGATTTCGATGCGGCTGGTGCCGAATCAGGATTACCGCAAGATCAGCAAGCTGTTCGAAAAATATTTCAAATCGATCGCACCCAAGAGCGTGAAGGTCACGGTCAAGTCGCTGCACGGCGGCATGCCCTACGTCGCGCCGACCGACATGCCGGCCTACAAGGCGGCGGAGAAGGCCGTGGCGGAGACTTTCGGCAAGAAACCCCTGCCCTTCTATTCGGGCGGCTCGATTCCGATCATCAGCGGTTTCGAGTCGATTCTGGGCATCAAGTCGCTGCTCATCGGCTTCGGACTGGCCGAAGACGCGATCCACTCGCCCAACGAGAGCTACGGACTCGAACAGTTCTACAAGGGCGTCGAGACCATTCCGCTGTTCTACAAGTATTTTGCGGAGCAGAAGTAGCGCGCGGCCATGTATCGGGAATTTCTCGATTTCATCTTTCCGCTCGCCGAAGGCGCCGGAAAGATCCAGTTTGCCTACTTCCGGGGCGACGATCTGGCGATCCGCACGAAATCCAATGTCTACGACGTCGTTACGCGCGCCGACAAGGAGAGCGAAGCCTACATCGCCGCGGCGATTCTGGAACGCTGGCCCGACCATGAGATACTGGGCGAGGAGGGCGGTTCGATGGGGCGTGCCGGGAGCGATTACCGCTGGGTGGTCGATCCGCTCGACGGCACGACGAACTATAGTCAGGGGCTTCCTGTTTTCTCGGTTTCGATCGCCCTGCAATACCGGGGCGAGACGATCGTCGGAGTTGTCTACGCACCCTACCTGAACGAGTTGTTCTGGGCGTCGAAAGGCGGCGGGGCTTACATGAAGAGCCGCTCAGGCGAGGTGAAGCGGCTGCACGTCTCCGACAAGCAGACCCTCGCCACGTCGGTCATCGCCACCGGATTCCCGTACGACAAGGACGTCAATCCGGACAACAACAGCGACACGTCGCGCGCATCATCCCCTACGTGCGGGACGTGCGGCGGCTGGGGTCGGCGGCCTACGACCTGAGTTGTGTCGCGGCGGGACTTCTGGACGGCTATTGGGAGCTGGACCTGCACGAGTGGGACGTGTGCGCCGCGAATCTGATCGTCCGGGAGGCCGGGGGCGTCGTTACGGACTTCAGGCCCGACCGCGGAGTGTCGCAGGCTGCGGGCAATGAAACGCTCGTGCGGGAGATTCTGAAATATGTCATTTAAGCACCGGTTTCGGTGCTTTTTTTCTTATTTCGGGGTGTCCGAATATCGTTTTTAAAATATTTTCTTATTTTTGACGGGATAAAAATGCTGAAAGAATTATGTGTGGGATTGTAGGATATGTCGGCGGGCGCGAAGCCTGTCCGATCCTGTTGAAAGGTTTGCACCGGTTGGAATACCGCGGTTACGACAGCGCGGGTGTGGCGATGGTCGATGAGGACGGTGCGCTCAACGTTTACAAATGCAAGGGCAAGGTCTCGGACCTCGAACATTTCCTCGCGGGGAAGGAGCTGGGCGGAAATATCGGCATCGCGCACACACGCTGGGCGACGCATGGTGTCCCGAACGACGTCAATGCCCATCCGCACTGCTCCGAGTCGGAGAATATCGCCCTGATACACAACGGAATCATCGAAAATTACCGGGTGCTGAAAGATGCGCTCGAAGAGAACGGCTACACGTTCCGCAGCAGCACCGATTCGGAGGTGCTGGTGAACCTGATCGAATATATCCGCTCGACCAACGCCTGTTCGCTGCTCGAAGCCGTGCAGCAGGCGCTCCGTCAGGTGGTCGGTGCCTATGCCATCGCCGTGGTTGAGAAGAACAACCGCGACGAGATCATCGCGGCGCGCCAGAGCAGCCCGATGGCCATCGGCATCGGCCGGGGCGAGTACTTTCTCAGCTCCGACGCCGCGTCGATCATCGAGTATACGCAGGATTTCGTCTATGTGAACGACGGGGAGATCGCCGTCATCAACCGCAACAAGCCGCTGAAGATCGTCACGCTGGACAACCACGAAAGCAGGATCGACATCAAGAAGCTGCAGATGAGCATTTCGCAGCTCGAAAAGGGCGGCTATCCGCATTTCATGCTCAAGGAGATTTACGAACAGCCCAAGACCATCGTGGACTGCATCCGCGGCCGCATCAATCCCGAAACGGGCGAGGTGAAGCTGTCGGGCGTGATCGACAACCGCAGGAAATTCCTCCAAGCCCGCCGCATCATCTTCGTGGCGTGCGGTACGTCGTGGCACGCGGCGCTGATCGGCGAGCATTTGATCGAGAATATCTGCCGGATTCCGGTCGAGGTGGAGTACGCTTCGGAGTTCCGCTACCGCAATCCGGTCATCTACGAGGACGACATCGTGATCGCCGTGTCGCAGTCGGGCGAGACGGCCGACACGCTGGCTGCCGTCGAACTGGCCCGCAAGGCCGGGGCTTTCGTCTTCGGCATCTGCAACGTCGTAGGCTCCTCGATCGCCCGCGCCACCCATTCGGGCGCCTATATCCATGTGGGACCGGAGATCGGCGTGGCTTCGACCAAGGCATTTACGGGGCAGGTGACCGTGATGGCGATGCTGGCGCTGGCCGTGGGCCGCGAGAAAGGCACCGTGACGGAGGAGTACTACCGTGAGGTGGCGAAGGGCCTGCTGGAACTTCCGGCCGTACTGGAAGAGGTGCTGAAGCTCGGCCCGCGGATCGAAGACCTCTCCAAGATCTTCACCTATGCCCACAATTTCATCTATCTGGGCCGCGGCTACAACTACCCCACGGCGATGGAAGGCGCGCTCAAACTGAAGGAAATCTCCTATATCCATGCCGAGGGCTACCCCGCCGCCGAGATGAAACACGGCGCGATCGCGCTCATCGACAACGAAATGCCGACGGTCGCCATCGCCACGCCGGACAATACCTACGAAAAAACGGCCAGCAACATCGAGGAGATCCGCGCCCGTGGCGGCAAGATCATCGCCGTGATCGCCCGCGACGATACGCACGTGCGCCGCAGCGCCGATTACACGATCGAAGTTCCGGTGATAACCGACTGCCTGATGCCGGTCGTCGTCTCGGTGCCGCTGCAGCTGCTGGCGTACTATATCGCCGTAAACAAGGGCCGCAACGTGGACCAGCCGCGCAATCTGGCCAAGTCCGTGACGGTGGAATAGCCCCGGCACCGGAAAATAGCTGAACATGGAAATCCCCGCAGCCGCGTACGGCTGCGGGGATTTCGCTCACACATTATCATTAACCTAAAACCTCGTGTCAGTCGTCGTAGCCGTTGGGTTTGGCTTTCCATGCGGCGGCGAAGATCGCCGTGCCGACGAGCGCCATGCCCACCAGCGTATAGAGCGCGATGCTCCAGTCGGTGTACTGCACCAGCATGCCGAGTCCCCAGCCCGAAACGATCGTGCTGCCGTAGCCGAACAGCCCGCAGAAACCGCCTGCCGTAGCGGCGGCGCGCTTGGTGGCGATATTGGCCGCGGCGATGCCGACCAGCGCCTGCGGGCCGTAGATGAAGAATCCGGCGGCCATCAGAATCGCAACGGCCACGATCAGCGGCGTATGCTCGTTGAGCGAATAGAGTCCCACCAGACACACGGCGGCCATCAGCATGCAGATGACGCACGTGCGGGGCGCACGGCCGCCGAAGAAACGGTCGGTGGCCCAGCCTGCGGCCAGCATGCCCGCGATACCGGCAATTTCGAACGCCGCGACGGTCCAGCCCGCATGGCTGATGTCCATGTGCAGGTGCTCCTTGAGCATCGTCGGTCCCCAGTCCAGCACGGCGAAGCGCACGATGTAGACGAAGAAGTTGCCCACGGCGATGATCCAGATCGTCGGATTCAGGAAGACCTTGCGGCGCAGGAAGGCCTTGTATTCGGCCTTCTCCTCCGCTTTGGACTGCGGTTTTTCGGCCGTTTTGCCGGTCTTGAGTTCGGGAAGGCCCACCGACGAGGGCGTGTCGCGGACGAAGGCCCAGACGACGGCCGCGCCCAGCAGGGCGATCGTCGCCGGGAGCAGGAAGCACCAGCGCCAGTGCTGCGAGAGCATCGACGAAGCGTCGAACCATGCGCCCCAGTTCAGGCTGACGACATAGCCGCAGAAGATGATGGCCAGTCCGGCGCCGATCGAGTGCGAGGTGTTCCAGACCGACATCTTGGTCGCCAGCCGTTCGGGGACGATCCAGTGGGTCATCAGCCGCGTGCAGGGCGGGACGCCCATGCCTTGGAACCAGCCGTTGAGAATCCAGAAGATGCCCAGCGCCAGCACCGAGGAGCTGAATCCGAAGAGCAGGTTGCAGATGCCGCAGAAAACGAGTCCCGTGACCAGAAAGTAGCGTGCGTTGCTGCGGTCGCCCCAGATGCCGTTGACGAACTTCGAGAGTCCGTAGATCAGTCCGTGGAGCGTGAGGAAGAGGCCGAGGTCGGATTTCGAAATGCCCATCTCCTCGTTGAGATACGGCATGGCGATACTCAGGTTCTTGCGCACGAAATAGAAGAGCGCGTAACCGAAGATGCACATCGCCATGGTGCGGAATTCCCAGTATTTGAAACGTTTGACCTGTTGGTCGGTCATGCCGGCATATGCCGGATTGAGTTGTTTTGCAGACATTTATTCAGGTTGGTTCGGGTTTTACTTCA
>ERZ825525.1911-NODE-1911-length-15309-cov-24.172479_pt1 | contig 15309 bp, 16 predicted proteins | sample MGYA00519930_ERZ825525 | MGnify/ENA primary metagenome ERZ825525 (study PRJEB31778, sample SAMEA3449203) | human gut metagenome | biome: human gut; feature: human-associated habitat; material: faeces | place: United Kingdom | collected 2010/2012 ... | reverse complement strand
AATCAGGCAGACGAAGTCCGATTAGATCATCCGTCGGTATTTGAACGGATATATCCCTTATTGAGCCAATATCCAGAGTTATTGGTGAGCGATCCCGGATCAAACACTTTCGGACAAGACCGAATTCGTCGGTGACAGTGTCATCACCATCCAGCAGAGCAACTCTGAAACGCAGCTCGTTTTGCCATGAGAAGCTTGAAGATTTGCAAAATTCGTCCAAATCGCCGTAATAGTCCGGCGGATAATAGCGAACTTCATCACACCTGAAATTAACATTGTCACCGTATTTGCCGCGCAGTGCGTTCAGAACGCGGCTCAAAAACTCGTTTGGATTGTAGATTATGACTGCGGTATCTCCAAAATCGAGCAGCCGCTCATCGGGCTGCTCAAATCTTTTTTCGTGAATGAGATATGTAAGCCCGTACATGCAGTAGATTTTTGAATACTGATAAAAGTTTTCGTCTATATAATACATGCCTTTCATGACGGCTCTGATCTCCGGGTCAAAACAGTTGAAGAATTCGTCGCCTACTTTGGGGTCTACAGTCTTGACTATCCCTTCGCCAATATCGCCCTGAACTCCGTCCTTCATCTGACTGTCGGCGCGATTATGTCGTTCTATTGCACTCCACGAGCCGAAGTCATACAGAGAACGCATGAAAACAGAACCATCCTGTAGCTTGTCGGCCCATCTCTTTGCAGTTATTTTCACCGGCAGACATGGCATCTTATCCATACATAACCTCCAATACATATAAATTACATGCTCCGGGCTCAGTATAGCACGATGTTGCACAAAATGGAAATAAAAAAGCAGCACGGAATTTCCGTTCTGCTTTGAAATTTTGCCTTACTTAAAGTATCTTACCAACAGGCCTTCGAATGCCTTGCCGTGACGGGCTTCGTCGCGAGCCATCTCATGGACGGTGTCGTGGATAGCGTCGAGATTGTACTGCTTTGCGAGCTTTGCAAGCTCGAACTTGCCTGCGGTTGCGCCGTTTTCCGCGTCAACGCGCATCTCGAGATTCTTCTTGGTGGAGTCGGTCACGACCTCACCGAGGAGCTCTGCGAATTTTGCGGCGTGCTCAGCCTCTTCGTAAGCTGCCTTCTCCCAGTAGAGACCAATCTCAGGATATCCCTCGCGATGAGCTACACGAGCCATGCAAAGATACATACCTACCTCAGAGCACTCGCCCTCGAAGTTAGCCTTTAACTGCTCGAAGATGTATTTCTTATCTTCATCAGAGATTTCTGGATTGTTCTTAACAGTTGAAGCGTATACTCCAAACTCATGCTCTGCAGCAAGTGTTAAATCTCCCTCAACCTTCTTGAATTTATCTGCGCCAACGTGGCATACCGGACACTCTGCCGGTGGATTCTCTCCCTCATAAACGTATCCACAAACTGTACAAACCCATTTTGCCATAATAATGTTCCTCCTTTTAAAGATAGTAAATAAATGTTTAATTGTTGTAAAAATTGTCAGGCTCTAGGAAAGCTCATTCTTGCAATCCGGGCAAAGTCCCGTAAACGAAACTGAGCAGCTCTCAATGGCTAAATCAGTGGATTCCTGCACCTGTGTCATCAGCTCATCGGCGAAGTCCAAATCGATATCCATCACGCGTCCGCAGCCTCTGCATATAAAGTGATAATGAGGCGCTGTGTTGTAGTCGTAATGATCAGGACCGACTCCTGTCGAAATCTTGATGATCTCACCAATTTCCTCAAGCAAGGAAAGGTTTCTGTAAACAGTTCCAAGACTGATGTTGGGAAATTCTTTTTTGATATTCTGATAGATAGTTTCAGCAGTCGGATGATCGGTCCGGCTCGCCAGAAAGTTGACTATCGACTCTCTTTGACGACTATACTTAATCATATGAATCTCCTTTTAAATGAAATCAGGAATTGTTACTGATATCAATATACACGATAGTACTATAATTGTCAAGAGAAAAATAAGAATAATTCCTATTTTATTTTCTAAAGATGGCTCGAATAGCTATAAATCAAGTATAAATTAATAACACGCATAATATCACTGCTTCACTCATAGAATAGTACAAAACGCGCAGGCGGGTAAATAAGCATGAAGAGATTCGTTACATACCTGTATTTATATGATGGCAGAATAAAAGAAAATAATACAGGCTTTATAAAAGTAGAAATAAACGGAGAAAAAAGTGCATTTCTCGTACAGATAAAAAATCTCGGAAAATACTCCGGAAAAGGAAGAGTGTACCTGGTATATGAAGCGGAAGCGGCCATAGAGGCGGGAGAGCTTACGGTAAAAAACGGTGAAGCGCGAGAGATATATAATGTAGATACCGAAAACGTAAAGGACAGTGGAAAGACATTTTTGCAGGTGCTCGGTGTAAAAATAGAACTGGAAAATGCAGATGAAAAATTTCTGGCAAGCTGCTGGACGGATAACACGGAAGCAGTTATAGGAAAACCACTCAAGGTACAAGCAGAGTTATCAAATAAGAAAAAACCTGTATCGACTCCTATGCCTGAACCGGGCTGTCAGAAAGAAATCCATAGTCAAAATGTTGATGACAGTCAGGACAAAATCCGGCGCATAGACATATCAGAGCTTCGCACGCTTCCAGCCAAAAACTGGTACATAGTCAACAACAGCTTTCTTACACACGGTTACGCAAACTATAAGCATCTCGTCATCAAAACGGATACAGATGGCAGACAATATCTCGGAGTGCCTGGCGTGAGCGAGCCGCAGGAGCGCATGCTGGCAGGGATATTCGGCTTCACGGAATTTGAGCCGGCTGCTCCGGCAAATGCAGCGGATGTCGATAGCGGAGTATTTGGATACTGGTTCTGCCCGCTGTAGTTTTTATAGATTATAAGAAAATGTCCTTTCCTCTGCACAAAACCACAGAAATTGTGTATAATTAAAGCTAACAAAAGAAAACTGTGGGAGGTGGCATTACATGAAAAATTATTCAAAGGATCCTGACAGACAGTATCATATCCAGGTCGCAAAGGGAGAGGTCGGCCGGTATGTTATCATGCCGGGAGACCCGAAGAGGTGTGTTAAAATAGCTCAGTACCTTGATAATCCGGTCTTGATAGCTGACAACAGGGAGTTTATCACATACACCGGCACATTGGATGGAGTGAAGGTCAGTGTGACATCGACAGGCATCGGCGGACCATCCGCATCCATCGCGATGGAGGAGCTGTACAGATGCGGTGCAGATACCTTCGTGAGGATCGGAACCTGCGGAGGCATGCAGACAGATGTGAAAAGCGGTGACATCGTGATTGCGACGGGCGCCATCCGCATGGAGGGCACATCAAAGGAGTATGCGCCGATAGAGTTTCCGGCTGTGGCAGATTTAGATGTCACAAACGCGCTTGTTGCGGCAGCAAAGCAGAAAAACTTTACGCATCACACAGGTGTGGTGCAGTGCAAGGATGCATTTTACGGACAGCATGAGCCTGAAAAAATGCCGGCAGGATACGAGCTTATCAATAAATGGAATGCATGGAGGATGCTTGGCTGTCTTGCGTCTGAGATGGAGTCAGCCGCGCTTTTTGTCGTTGCGGCAAAGCTTGGAGTCAGGGCAGGTTCATGCTTCCTTGTGGTCGCAAATCAGGAGAGGGAAAAGCTCGGGCTTGAGAATCCTGTGGTACGCGATACGGACATGGCGGTTCAGGTGGCAGTTTCAGCAGTGCGAAACCTCATTCGTGAGGATTGCGCCGGAGAATAAGTCAGACATAAAACACAGAAACGGAGAACAGACATTGGATATAAATGAAATTTTAAAACACGTTGACCATACACTTTTATCCCCACAGGCTACATGGGATGAAATCAAGCAGATATGTGATGATGCGATAAAATATCACACAGCATCGGTCTGCATACCGCCAAGCTATGTAAAGCAGGCGTCAAAGTATCTGGGTGAAAGGGTAAAGGTCTGTACAGTGATAGGCTTCCCTAACGGATATTCGACCACTGCGGTGAAAGCCTTTGAGACAGAGGATGCCCTTGCAAACGGAGCGAAGGAGATAGATATGGTCATCAATATCGGCTGGCTCAAGGATAAAAGGTATGAGCTGATAGAGGATGAAATAAAGAAGCTCAAGTCTATATGCAAGGATAAGGTGCTTAAAGTCATCATCGAGACCTGCTTTCTCACAGATGATGAGAAAATCAGGATGTGCGATATCGTGACGAGCGCAGGGGCTGATTACATCAAGACATCTACAGGCTTTGGCACGGCAGGTGCGACCTTTGACGATATAAAGCTGTTTTCAGAGCATATCGGAGAGGGTGTGAAGATGAAGGCTGCCGGAGGCATTTCTTCATTAGATGATGCAGAAAGATTTCTTGAGCTTGGCGCTGACAGGCTTGGGACAAGCCGTGTGGTGAAGCTTATTAAGGCTATGGACTGAATTTTCGTATACAATAAAAACCGGGGAATTATATATGGATAAAAAAACAATTGAAAAATTGATTGATACAGCCATTGCACAGCTTGACTTTTCATATGCGCCGTACTCAGGCTTCAATGTCGGTGCAGCTCTTTTAGCAAAAAATCAGGCAGTCTACACCGGCTGCAATATAGAAAATGCAGCCTACACACCGACAAACTGTGCGGAAAGGACAGCATTTTTCAAGGCGGTGAGTGAAGGTGTGCGGGATTTTGAGGCAATCTGTATCGTGGGCGGAAAGAACCAAAAAGCGACAGGTTATACAGCGCCATGCGGAGTATGCCGCCAGGTTATGATGGAGTTTTGCAATCCGAAGACCTTTAAAATAATACTGGCAATTGACAGGGAAAATTATAGGATTTACACACTGGAGGATATGCTTCCACAGGGGTTCGGACCTGCGAACCTTGAGTAGAGTGATCTGTAGCTGTACCTTTAATGGGCTGTATAATGGGTTGTAATAGTTGTTGATTATATGGTGGTGTGAACATTAACCGCCTCAACAGGAAGTGGGAAACCGGAAATGGGGGAAATATGGAGAGAGAAGAGAATATAAGAGACAATATAATAAAGTTGCCGAAAATTGAGCTTCATTGCCATCTGGATGGCTCATTAAGCCGTGAATTTGTCGAGAAAAGGCTTGGCAGGATGGTGCAGGAGGCAGAGCTTAGCGTGTCGGATGACTGCACAAGTCTGGCACAGTATCTGGAGAAATTTGATTTGCCGGGGCAGTGCATCCAGGATGAAAAGGGGCTTGAGGGAGCCGCCTATGATGTGCTTAAGGGCATGCATAGGGAAAACGTCGTATACGCGGAAATCCGTTTTGCACCGCTGTTTTCAGAGAATGAGAGCATGAGCTGCGAGCGCGTGATAGAGGCTGCACTTAAGGGACTTGAGAGAGGTAAAAAGGATTTTGGCATAGAATATGGGCTTATTGTGTGCGCCATGAGGCATCACAGCGAGGAACAAAACAGACGCATGCTGCACACCGCAAGGGAATTTTTAGGCGCGGGTGTGTGCGCGGCAGACCTTGCAGGTGCTGAGGTGCCTTATCCTATGTCTGGCTTCATGGAGCTTTTCAAATATGCAAAGCAGCTCGGGCTGCCTTTTACAATCCATGCGGGAGAGTGTGGAAATGCACAGAATATCATAGATGCAGTGGAGGCCGGCGCGGCCAGGATAGGCCATGGAATAGCCATGAGAGGCCACGGTGATCTGGAAAGACAGCTTTCAGCAAAGGGCATAGGCATCGAGCTTTGTCCGATAAGCAACCTGCAGACAAAGGCGGTGGCATCTGCAGACGAATATCCCATCAGGGAGTTTTTGGATGCGGGATTAAAGGTCACAATAAACACAGACAACCGCACCGTAAGCAACACAACTTTATCTAAAGAGCTTGAGTTCATAGAAAGAACCTATGGCATACGCGATGAAGAGCTGCCGCTTATGATGAAAAATGCACTGGATGTGGCATTTACAGACGATGCCGTGAAGGAGCGGATTTTCAGACAGCTGGTATAGTGCCGTGAGACTTATGGAGATTTAACAGCTCCCCGCTGTGCAAATTTACGGACCGGAAAATGGAGGTATGACACCATGAAGAAATATAACAGAATTTTTGTGATAGTCCTGGATTCTCTGGGAATCGGCGCAATGCCGGATTCGGAAAGGTTTGGAGACACAGATGTAGACACCTTTGGACATATACTTGAGAGGATGCAGACTCTCGACATCCCAAATCTTACAAGGCTTGGAATGCTCAATCTGCACTGTGGCGGTCAGATGCAGCCGGCTGCTGAGCCAATAGGCAGATTTACGCGGCTGGCAGAGGCGAGCAACGGCAAGGACACGATGACAGGCCACTGGGAGATGATGGGCATAAAAACCGAAAAGCCGTTTAAGACCTTCACAGAGCACGGATTTCCACCGGAGCTCATCGCTGAGCTTGAGAAACAGTGCGGAAAAAAGGTAATTGGCAACAAGAGCGCCAGCGGCACTGAGATAATCGAGGAGCTCGGAGAGGAAGAGATAAAGAACGGTTCGATGATTGTATACACGTCAGCGGATTCGGTGCTTCAGATTTGCGGCAATGAGGAGACCTTTGATTTACAGAATCTCTACCGCTGCTGTGAGATAGCCAGAAAAATAACACTCAAGGACGAGTGGAGAGTAGGGCGCGTCATTGCAAGACCGTATGTGGGAAAGAAAAAGGGTGAGTTCGTGCGAACCTCAAACAGGCATGACTATGCGCTTAAGCCTACAGGCCTTACTGCATTAAATGCATTAAAGGACAGTGGACTGGATGTCATTTCAGTCGGTAAAATCAATGATATTTTCTGCGGAGAGGGCATTACAGAGGCATTTCGCTCAAAGAGCTCGGTTCATGGAATGGAGCAGACCATTGATATTTGTGAGAAGGATTTTAAAGGGCTGTGCTTTGTGAATCTGGTCGATTTCGATGCACTGTGGGGACACCGCAGAAATGTGACAGGCTACGGAGAGGAAATTGAGAAATTCGACAAAAATCTGGGCATTTTAATGGAAAAGTTAAGGGATGATGATCTGCTCATACTGACCGCAGACCACGGAAACGACCCTACCTACAAGGGAACGGACCACACGCGCGAGTATGTGCCTTTTATCGCGTATTCAAAGAGCATGAAGGGCGGCGGAGCAATTGAGGAGGAAGCCACTTTTGCGGTGATTGGAGCCACAATTACTGACAACTTCGGCGTAAAAATGCCGGAGGGTACCATCGGACATTCTATTCTTGAAGAGCTTTAATGGGTAATATCTCAGGAATTTTTTAAACTTAAACAGAAAATATATGGAGAAAAAAATGAACAGTATATATGAAAAACTTACCACATGCCTTGCAAGTGTGCGTGAAAAAACAGATTTTGTACCGGAGACAGCCATAGTTTTGGGCTCGGGACTTGGAGACTATGCAGAGCAGATTAAGATAGAGACAACCATAGATTACAAGGATATCAAGGGCTTTCCGACATCCACGGTTCCCGGACACAAAGGCAGGTTTGTATTTGGATATGTGGATAGTGTGCCTGTTGTCATCATGCAGGGCAGAGTACATTATTATGAGGGCTATCCTATAACAGACGTTGTGCTACCGACACGCCTCATGGGAATGATGGGCGCAAAAAAGCTGATACTCACAAATGCGGCAGGTGGTCTCAATACTGATTTTAATCCGGGAGACTTTATGCTGATTTCGGACCATATCGCGACAGCCATACCAAGTCCACTGATCGGAGCCAATATTGATGAGCTGGGCGAGCGTTTTCCGGATATGAGCGAGGTATACAGCCGCAGAATGAGGGAAATCGTAAAAGAAAAGGCAGATAAGCTGGGCATAAAGCTTAGAGAAGGAGTCTACGTACAGCTCACAGGCCCGCAGTATGAGACCCCGGCCGAGGTCAGTATGTGTAAAATCCTCGGAGGAGATGCCGTCGGAATGAGTACAGCCTGTGAGGCACTTGCAGCGCGTCATATGGGGCTTGAGGTTTGCGGAATCTCATGTATCACCAACCTTGCAGCAGGACTATCCGACAAAAAGCTCAACCACAAGGAAGTGCAGGAAACCGCAGACCGCGTGGCAAAGCAGTTTACAGAACTGATCACTGCTGTGGTGAGAGCAGTGTAAATGGGCTCATTTATTAACAAGCCCATAAATATAGTGATTACACCACTGCCCATGCAGCATCAGATAATCCCTAAGCAGCCCTTCCTGCACGAAGCCAAGCCCATTAAGAAGCTTCATCGAAGGCACATTCCCCGGGTGGACAACCGCTGTCACCTTGTGCATGCGAAGCTCATTAAAGGCAAGCTTGGTGCAGAAGCCGACTGCCTCAGTGGCATACCCCATGTGGTGAAACTCACTGGAAAATTTATAGCCAATTTCACAGCTTCCGTAAAAAGCCGGAGCAATATTATGTATACACACAGTGCCGATAATCCGGCACGGATTTTCTTTCTGAAAAACATAAAATCTGAAAAGCTGTGATTTGACAGCCATATTGTATTCATATCTGAGCACCTTCTGCATGTGCTTCACAGTATAAAAGTCCGGTATGCGGTCTATTTCATACATTTCAAAAAGCTCTTTATCCCTATTGTAAAAATCCAAAACCTGCGGGGCGCAATCAGCGCGCAATACCTTAAGAAGCAGGCGCGGGGTTTCATATTCAAAAAACATATTTTCCTTCTTTCACATTTGGTGTATCATGATAAATAGATTATAACACATGGAGCAGACAAATATGACACAAGATGAAAAATATATGAAACAGGCAATAAAACAGGCAAAAAAAGCATATGCACTCGATGAGGTGCCGATAGGGTGCGTAATTGTAGCCGGTGACAAAATCATTGCACGCGGCTACAACCGCAGAAATACCGACAAAAATCCACTCGCTCATGCTGAGCTCTCTGCCATCCGTAAAGCCAGCAAAAAGACCGGAGATTGGCGTCTCGAGGAATGCACCATGTACGTCACCCTCGAGCCCTGCCAGATGTGCGCCGGAGCAATAGTACAGGCACGTATTCCCAGGGTGGTAATAGGTGCCATGAATCCGAAAGCAGGCTGTGCAGGCTCAATCATCAATCTACTGCAGATGCAGCAGTTTAATCATCAGGTGCAGACAGATATAGGCATCTGCGGTGACGAATGCAGCACTATGCTCTCTACCTTCTTCAAGGAGCTGCGAAAGAAGCGCAAGCTTCAAGGACAGTAAAAATAAATTGTCGTTAAAACCACAACGTAAGGCAAGGAAGTTGCAATAAATCTTGACAAAACCCTGCATTATAGCGTATACTTAAGACTCCGAGCAGCCGGGGTGGTAGCGGTACCTTGAACCAACAATCCGCTATAGTTGGGGTGATGCTTCGTAGAGGGCTTAAGCGGTGGAGCTGCCCTCCATAAGTGGCGTTGACGTCTGGGTCTTGCGCAATGGAAATCTATGAACCGTGTCAGGGTGGGAACACAGCAGCACTAAGTAGAAGCTTTCATGTGACGCGAGGCAGCCTGGAGGGAGTTAACTGTGGAGGTAACGTCTGTTGTGATGGTTCGAAGCGAGGCGCTCGGATTTTTAGCGTATAAACATCGTATGATAACATAGTTAATCAGCGGAAATTCTATTTCCAGGCTGATTAACTATGTTATCAGACGGTGCAACGGAAACCGAAAATTGTAGCCACGCAGTGGCGGAGAAGCCTCGAAAGAGGCGAATTTTCGGTTGTAGTGGCACGGTTTATACGCGCGTATAAACATCGTATGATAATACAGTTAATCAGCGGAAATAAGGAAAATCGAGGCATACCATGATTCAGGACATTGCACCACATACGTGGGACATAACATACAAAAACATACAGCCGGACCCGGACAGCAGGGTCCTTTTTTTTAGCAGGGGACAGCTTCTTGTGCAGCAGGCATCGGACAAGCCTGCTGACGAATCCAATCAGGATATTCATCAGATAAGCTTTCCAAGATATGAGGATATAAAAGCAGAATGCCCCGATGCTAAATATCAGTATCTGTTTACACTTGACGATACTGCATTTTTCAGGGTGGCACTGTCACATGCTGACAAAATGCATATACTGGAAGTAACAGGTGGCAAATTCATAAACCGGCACTATATGCGCAGCGCGTCACCGAAGGAGTACGTGCTTGCCGCGATAACTGGATTTCATCTGGATGGCTGGTATGATAAGAACCATTTCTGCGGCAGATGCGCAAACAGGCTGGTAGAGGACGATGTGGAGCGCATGCTCAGATGTCCGGTCTGTGGCAACATGGTTTACCCGCGCATCAATCCGGCTGTGATAGTGGGGGTTACCAATGGAGATAAGCTGCTTTTGACAAAATACAATGGCAGAGAGTATAAAAAGTACGCACTTGTGGCAGGCTTTAACGAGATAGGTGAGTCGCTTGAGGAGACCGTGCGCCGTGAGGTTATGGAGGAAACAGGACTGCGTGTGAAAAACATCAGATACTACAAATCGCAGCCGTGGGGCTTTACCGACAATATACTAGCGGGATATTTCTGTGAAGTTGACGGAACAGATGAGATTGAGGTTGACATGCAGGAACTTTCGATGGCAAAATGGGTGTCAAGAGAAGAAATACCTACATCCCTAGAGGAATTAAGCCTGACAAATGAAATGATTTCTGTTTTTCGGCTTGACAAAGGCGATTTCTGAATGTATAGTAAAACAGTAGGAAATGAAACAGAGGTGCTATAAATGAAAATTTCAACAAAAGGACGTTATGCTCTTCGCCTCATGATGGATCTTGCAGAGAACAACACTGGTTCACCCATCAGCCTGAAGGATGTAGCGAAGAGACAGGATATTTCAGATAAATATCTTGAACAGATTATATCCATTTTAAACAAGGCGGGCTACGTCAGAAGTGTCAGAGGCGCCCAGGGCGGATACATGCTGAAGATGGAACCGCAGAACTACACAGTCGGCATGATTCTCAGACAGACAGAGGGCAGCCTTGCGCCGGTAGCATGTATAGAGGATGACGAGATAGTCTGCGACAGACAGCAGCAGTGCGTCACATCTATTGTGTACAAGAAGATCAATGATGCAATCTCAGGTGTGGTTGACAATATCACATTGCAGGATCTGGTAGACTGGCAGAACGAGAAGAATGGAAATTATGTCATATAAAGAAAGAAGGTTATCATAGATGAGCAGATTAATTTATTTGGATAATGCGGCAACCACACAGGTATATCCGGAGGTTGTGGATGCAATGCTTCCTTACTTTACAGAGCATTACGGCAATCCATCAGCTATATACAGCTTTGCAGATGAGGCAGAAAGAGCAGTGGATCATGCAAGAGGAGAGGTCGCAGACCTTATCGGAGCCAAGAAGGATGAAATATATTTCACAGGCGGCGGCAGCGAGTCCGACAACTGGGCATTAAAGGCCACAGCAGAGGCATATGCTGCAAAAGGAAAGCACATCATCACATCAGCCATCGAGCATCATGCAATTCTTCACACAGCACAGTGGCTTGAGAAGCATGGCTTTGAGGTGACATATGTGGGTGTTGATGAGGACGGAAAAATCAAGCTTGATGAGCTTAAGGCAGCCATCAGACCTGACACAATCCTTATCTCAGTTATGGCGGCAAACAACGAGATTGGAACTATCCAGCCGCTTAAGGAGATCGGAGAGATAGCAAAGGAGCATGGCATTTTGTTCCACACAGATGCGGTTCAGGCATTCGGACATATTCCGATTAATGTAGATGATATGCATATCGACATGCTCAGCGCCAGCGGTCACAAAATCAACGGACCAAAGGGCATAGGCGTGATGTATATCAGAAAGGGCGTAAAAATCCGCTCATTTATCCACGGCGGAGCACAAGAGCGTCAGAGACGTGCGGGAACACACAATGTGCCGGGCATCGTAGGACTCGGCAAGGCGGTAGAGCTTGCAAAGGCCAACATGGCAGAGCGCAGTGCATATGAGACAAAGCTCAGAGACCACCTCATCGAGAGAGTGACAAGCGAGATTCCATATACACGCTTAAATGGACACAGAACAGACAGACTGCCAAACAATGCAAACTTCTGCTTCAGATTCATCGAGGGAGAGTCAATGCTTATCCTGCTTGACCAGGCAGGCATATGCGGTAGCTCAGGTTCAGCCTGCACATCAGGCTCACTCGACCCATCACATGTGCTCCTTGCAATAGGACTGCCACATGAGATAGCACACGGCTCACTGCGTCTTACATTATCAGAGAAGACCACTCTTGAGGATATCGACTATACAGTGGACAAGTTAAAGGAAATCATAGCAAGGCTCAGAAGCATGTCACCGTTATACGAGGATTTCGTAAAGAAAAACAGCAAAGCAGAGGCATAAATGATCAGGTCAAAATTATAGTGACTATCACAACATTAATATATACATGAAAATTAGGAGGAACTAAGGACATGGCATACAGTGAAAAGGTAATGGACCATTTTAACCATCCAAGAAACGTAGGAGAGATGGAGAATCCAAGTGGTGTCGGCACAGTAGGAAACGCAAAGTGCGGAGACATCATGAGAATGTATCTGGATATAGATGACAACGGCATTATTCAGGAGGCAAAATTCAAGACCTTCGGATGTGGCGCAGCAGTTGCAACAAGCAGCATGGCAACAGAGCTCGTAAAGGGCAAGACAATCCAGGAGGCACTTGAGGTTACAAACAAGGCAGTTATGGAGGCGCTTGACGGACTTCCACCTGTAAAGGTACACTGCTCACTTCTCGCAGAGGAGGCAATCCATGCAGCACTCTGGGATTACGCAGAGAAAAACGGTATCAAGATCGAGGGACTTGAGAAGCCTGTAAACGATATCAGCGAGAAGGAAGAGGCGCCTGAGGAAGACTATTAATGAAAAAGAAGGTTGTAGTAGGAATGTCGGGCGGAGTGGATTCGTCAGTAGCGGCATATTTATTAAAGGAACAGGGATACGATGTCATCGGAGTCACAATGCAGATATGGCAGGACGAGGACGTATTTAAACAGTCACAGGAGGGCGGCTGCTGTGGGTTATCCGCAGTGGAGGACGCCAGACGAGTGGCAGCAGTGCTTGATATTCCGTATTATGTGATGAACTTCAAGGCTGATTTCAAGAAATACGTCATAGACTATTTCGTGTCCGAATATGAGCGTGCATACACGCCAAATCCGTGTATCGCCTGCAACCGTTATGTGAAATGGGAGTCGCTGCTTCACCGCTCGCTCGAGATAGGAGCAGACTATATAGCAACAGGCCATTATGCCCGCATAGCACAGCTTCCAAACGGCAGATACACCATAGCCAACTCAGTCACAGCGGAAAAGGACCAGACATATGCGCTTTACAATCTGACACAGGAGCAGCTTCGTCGCACGCTGATGCCTGTGGGAGAGTATGAAAAGCCACAAATCCGCCGTATCGCAGAGGAAGCAGGTCTGCCGGTAGCGCACAAGAGCGACAGCCAGGACATATGCTTCGTGCCGGATCACGACTATGCCTCATTCATCGAGAATGAAACAGGCAAAACCTATGAGCCGGGAAACTTCGTGGATGAATCGGGCAATATTCTCGGCCGTCATAAGGGTCTCATCCACTATACTATCGGACAGCGCAAAGGGCTTGGAATTACAGCCGCAACACCTTTATTCGTGAAGGAGCTGCGTCCGGCAACAAATGAGGTCGTAATCAGTACAAATGAGTCACTTTTCTCAGACACCTGTTATATCAGCGATATAAACTATATGGCACAGGAGCACATCACACCGGGCACCCGCAGCATAGGAAAGGTACGCTACTCTCACAGGGGAGCTGACTGTACACTTACCCCTATGGAAAACGGCATGATAAAATGCGTATTTGACGAACCACAGCGCGCTATGACACCGGGGCAGGCAGCGGTATTCTATCAGGATGGGCATGTACTGTGCGGTGGAACAATTGAAAAGATGATGGTAAATTAGCAGGACTTTTGAATAGTCGCGAATATATTATAATAGAGCAGACAGCATAACTAAAATGCCGTCTGCTCTATTAAATTATAGGGAAGTTTAAACAACTAGAAGTTATCTGTGTATCGTACAGAAAAATTTCAATTTTATGTTTATCTCTAACTCAAGAATTCAATAATTGTTAATATCAAAGATACAATAATACATATTGCTATTATTCCGGAACCAAAAATTGCTACTATTTTCATTTGTTTCGACTTTCTATTTTTTATTTTTTCAAGTATACCTGTTGTATAAAGAACCATTGTAGCCAACGCTCCAACACCTAAGCCTAAACATGTTCCTTTCATACACTCGTATATCGGAATCATAGAATCATAATTAATTGTTTCCATAACTAATCCTATAACTAAAGATATTAGCCCTATAATACTTATCAATTTTACTCTCTTTAATATTACTGACTTTTCTGCACCTGCATAATTAGACATTGCTTCTGCAACTTCTTTTACTTCTTTTTCCATAATCTCGCTTTTCCTTTCTCCATTGATGATTTCAGGAATACTTACATTAAAAATTTCTGCTATGTTAACCAATAAACTGATGTCCGGCATATTAGCCCCCTCTTGTGTCAAGCAGTTGACAACATTTTTCTTAAACTTTTTTCTTCCTCTTCATTATACCAGCTTCCGGCTAAATTACCACCGAAAGCTGATACATCTCCTTAGTTGCTTCTGTTGCTAAACTTCCACCTAAGCTCTATGGTCTTGTCGGCATACACGACTACCTTATCAAGCAGTACATCCAGAAGCTCGTCTGTAATCTCTGCGATTTCAGACTTACCTTCCAGAAACTGTATTCCACTGTTCTCAGACGGCATCTGGTTTTCCAGTGTAAAAATAGCTTCCTTCTGTGCCTCTATCTTCTCCCTGATTCCATCTATCATGGCTTCATAGGACTGCTTCTGCATAAGATATGTTTCCCTGTCTGTAACACCCTTTGCATAGGATTCGTATGCTGTCCGAAGCTCCAGTTCCAGTCTCCGGTGTGTATCTTCTGCCATAGCCAGTCTCTGCTTTGCCCCACGGATACGCTCATTATGTTGCTCTCTTTCCTTTTCCATAAGAAGCTTCAGCTTTGCAAGTCCTGATATCTGCTTGGAAAGCTCACCTTTTATGATACCATCAAGGTCTGTTACAAGTACCCGGTGGACACAGTTATTATTCTTCCTGTAGTTCACTTCACAGTTGAAAAATCTCTTGCCCAGGCGGTCCTTATGGTAGATCATATTTCTGCCGCAACAGTTGCAGACTAACCTTCCGGTATAGACCGATGCCTTTTTCCC
>ERZ825525.1907-NODE-1907-length-15316-cov-3.818557_pt1 | contig 15316 bp, 9 predicted proteins | sample MGYA00519930_ERZ825525 | MGnify/ENA primary metagenome ERZ825525 (study PRJEB31778, sample SAMEA3449203) | human gut metagenome | biome: human gut; feature: human-associated habitat; material: faeces | place: United Kingdom | collected 2010/2012 ... | reverse complement strand
CCAAAAATCTACTCTTAACAAATACAAAAATAGTGAAACACTCTCTTGTCTATCATATAAATCCTTACCAAACGATAGAAAATCATTCTTATATAACTGTATCACTCCTCCGCTAATTTCTAATAAGGCAAATAATCTAATCAGGCCAAGTTGTTGCCGCATCGATAATTCATGTAATCGATTTATAATACCAAAAACAAACACAGATATACACATCAAAATCAGGTAGAAATCAAACATATGTAATGAATACTGCTCTGAAAAAAACGTTATACCTATTACTAACAAAATTTTATAAATCATAATTAAGAGCGGCATATAAATCCTTGTTTCTAATTTATTATGTAAATAAATAAACGCCACTGTAAGCAGAATGCATCCTAAATCAGCAACTAAAATATTCTCGAAAACAACAAATAATGGAATCAAGCCAAAAAGAAATCCACCATATAATAAAATAATATAATCATACCATTTATTCTTTTTTTGAAAAAGCAACAAACTCAGATTTATAATCAACACTAATATATTTACTAATTCCAATACAATAGTATAGTTATGAATTATTTCTATAATTATCGTCATTTTTCACTCCTCCTTTTCTGCCCGACGTATAACTACTTATTTTGCTCTTATAACCATTTGTTTATACACTCTTTTTCCTTTACCTGTTGGCATATTTAAAGATTTCTGAGGAAACCTCCTTTTTTTATCCTTTTTCCCTCGTATTTTATCCCATGCTCTATGCATATAATAAGATGCACCACTATATTCAGAATTTATATATTTGTAGTTTGTTCTTCCTTCATATGCAGTTACAGTCCCTGTTGTAAGATTTTGCCAACGCCTAGCAAATTTTTTTCTGATGACCCCTTTGCTGTCCTACATGAATAGAATATGCTACCAGTATTTTTAAAAGCACTTCTTTTTAATTTAGAAATATCTTTTAAACGAAAGTCCAATTTCTTCTGATTAGTACTATAATCATATCCAAAGGAAATTTTCCCTGGAAATCCATGTGAAAATACTGTAAAGGTTTTTATCGGATCATTTACTGATGTCTGATTTATAATTTTAATAAATTTTTTCCTACTTTTAAAGTATTGAAACTACTATATTTACATTCCCGCTAGGATCAATCCGATTTACACTATCATTCCCACAATAAGTATACAAATGCAGGCTCAGTGGCTCATCTTCCTCCCCTGTATAACTATCCCTTGTCAGAAATCTCCCCACTTCCGGCTGATAATACCTCGCCCTAAGGTAGATCTCCTCCGTCTCCTTAGCATAATACTCCCCACAGTAACGGAACGGATTCTCATCCTTCCTATCCGGGTTCACTTCATTACCAAAGGAATCATACTCATAAGTCTTGATGACTGCTCCACTTTCATCTGTGAGCTGTACCACATTTCCATGAGGGTCGGTCACATAATACTGTTTTTCGGTGTCCGTTCCTTTATCCGCATATACAAGATCATTGCCACGGATGTAGCGTTTCTGCACCTTTCCACTCTCGGACAGTTCCATCACTAACTGATCCCCGTCCCAGACAAAGACCGTCTTCTCTCCATTCACGGTCTTACTGGTCCGAAGCCCTTCAGCATCATAAGTAAAGCTGACCTTATAGTTCTTTGTCAGCGTCTGGGTTAGCTGATTCAGGGCATTATAATGATTCACGACGTTCTCATTCAGGCGGTTATCCCCCAAAGTCACGTCGATATCCACATAGGTGCTGTCCTTTTTATCACTTGAGATTTCATAGCGGTTGACTGTGGCAAGCTGATTTCCGTTCTTGTCGTTTTTGTAGATGACAACGGCATCTTCCTCCGTATCAGTATTCAGGGTATCCGTGCGGAGCAGTTCATCGTTCTTATTGTATTTATAGGCAGTTACCTTATTGCCAACCGTCGTCTCTTTCCGGTTATTATTACTGTCATAGGTATAGGAAATATCCTCGCTGCCCGTTTTTGTTTCTTTTGTAATACGTCCTAGTAGGTCATAGACGTAGGTAGATGTCTTTTTCGACTTCTTTCCATCCTCATCCATCGTATCCGCTGTCTCTTTAGATTTCTGTCCATTCGTTAAGTATTCCGAAGTGTATTCGGAAATCACCCCGGCACTCTTTGTCTGATTCTTTAGAGATGTCAGATGGTTCTGGTAATCATAGACATAGTTAGTTGTCATACCATTTCCATCCACCGTTCCTTTTGCAAGATTTCCATCGGTATCATAGCCGTATCCTACTATCTTGCTCCCCTTTTCATCGGTGACAGAGGTCAGTTTCGACTCCCCATCATAGGTATACTGCAAGGAAAGTTTGGTATCCTCTCCCACTTTGACTGCAAAGGCAGACTTATTCCCCGCACTATCATAGGTGTAATTCTTGACTATATCCTGATTCTTAGTCAGCTTGGTTGTCTCTTTTGTCACCCGCCCGGACACATCATCATAGGTAAAAGTAGTGTTGTCCTGTGTTGCCACATTCCCATAGGCATTATAGGTATAGGTATGAGTGGTTTCTTTCCCCGTCTTTTTCTCTTTTGCCACCATCTCCGTCAGACGGTTCTGGTAATCATAGGTGCTTTTCTGTGTGTTTCCGTTTTTATCTACTGTTTTGGTCAGGTTACTGTTGACATCATAAGTATAGGTCTCCGTCCTGCCCTCCGGATCGGTATAGGAAATTAACTGGTTTTTCCCATCGTATTCGTACTTTGTCTCAGCAATACTATCTGCCTTTTTCTTTCCGCTGACCTCTAACTGATAGTTCTTCCCAGCGTAAGAAAAAGTATCCGCATTGTCTTCTGCTTCCGTCACTTCCGATACCGTAATCGTCAGCGGACTGGTCATTCCGGTAAACTGACGCACTTTGTTCCCCTGCACATCATAGACATACTGGACATACTGTGCTTTATCTGCATCCAGGCAGTTCTTGACCATGACAAGGTTTCCCTGTTTATCATAAGTATACTCGGTTCTTGCTGTCCTGTCACTATCGATTTGTTCTTCCTGTTCCGTCACATTTCCCGTATTGTCGTACTCGGTTTTGGTGGTCTGGTAACTGATACTTCCATCCTTTTTCTCCTGTGGAATCCCGGACTGAATCATTCGTCCGAGGATGTCGTATTCATACTTGGTGGCAACATCCTCTTTTGTCCCTCTTGGAGTGTATTCCTTTGTAACCTGTCCCTGCTCATCATAATCCGTTTTAACCGTCTGGGTTTCCCATTCTGTCTCCCCTTCTTTCCGGCTCTTTGCCTCCGTCTGGCTCACGTTGCCGTTCTCATCATAGGTGGAGAGAGTCTGGGTTTCATAGGCAGGAAGCCACCTGCCATCCTGATAGTTCTTGGTGACGGTATCCTCTTTTGTGGTTCTGCCAAAGTCGTCCGTTTCATAAGTCGTGGTGGATTCGGATCGGTTCTTTCCCCGGATGGTAGTGGTTTTCTGCGACAGGGCATTCCCCTCCGCATCGGTTACATTCTCTGTAGTCGTCTCGCTTAATACGGCATCATTGAACTGGTCGTAATAATCTTCGGTATCCACATCTGACTGATAAGACGATGGATTTAATTCTTTGCTGTAGCTGGTAGAAATCGTCTGCGCATCCTCGTCTTCTCCGGTTACTTCCGTCTCGCTTTTACTAAAACTCCAGGAAGTACAGTGGGCAGCATCCAGTTCCCCGTTGCTAAACGCTGCTGTTCCGATCTCATTGCCCAGATTATCATAGAAATACTTCGTACCGCTCAGGATGTCCTTCCCTTTTCCAGTCATGTAAAAGTTAGCCACCGTTTCCCCATTTTCATTGATAATGAATTTCTTCTCATCCGGAGTAAAGGGATATGTCTTTTCTTCCACTAAACGGGCAGTTTCTTCTATTTCCACATCTCCAGCATCCTCGTCTTCCTCGCTGTCATCAGAGTTACTGCTATCGTCATCTTCATCCCCATAGTCATAGGTACTTTCCGTCCAGGTGCCTGCTGCTTCATCCTTGCTAATGATGGTATTGCCAAAGGCATCCTGGATGTCGATGGATACACGCCCATAGTTGTCCACCGTCATGGTTTTTAATCCATCTGTGGAAACATACTCCTTATCTTTGGATTCATACTCTGTTCCCACCGCATGGATGGTTTCGGTTTCCTCTCCTGTCTCCGGATCATAGCTGGTTTGGGATACTAGACCATTCTCATCGATATAAGATAACTCATTACCGAAAGAATCGTAGGTCACTTCTTCTTCCGTGTAGGTACGGTTATCCTGTGGACGTTTAGCGGAGGTAATCGTAACGTTCTTCTTGGTCTGCTGTCCCAGGCTGTTATAGGTATAATCGTTTTGAATGACTTCCTTTTCCCCATCCGTGCTGTAGGAAGGGTAGACTTTCCCCTGGATTTCATTTCCCTGCTCGTCATACTGGAAATCCGTCTTGGAAATGGTCTGGTATGCCCCGCCGTTTACACTTCTCTGTTCAGAAATGCTGGCATAGTCAACCCCATTGGCTGATAGTGTACTCACCAGTTTATTTTTTGTCGCTGCAGAGGCATAGGATTCCTCTGTTACAAGCGGGCACACAAAGGGTTCATCCCCAGCAGGGTATCCCTGCACTGTCTGATAGGTGTAGCTTGTAGTGTATAAATGCTCCTTCCCTTTATTTTTTGCCAGATAGGCTTTGGAAGATTTGTCGGTCAAAACATTCCGGTAACGGTCATAAGTATAGCCCTCTTTTGTTGTAACTGCTTTCTCTCCTTTTTTCCCATAAGACTTGTCGGTTTCCAGCACCACAAGGGAACCCTTCCCGCTGCCATCATAGCTGTAAAGGGTTTCTTCTTTTTCTTTTCCATAGTTGACCTCGTTGGTCAGCAGCTTATTTTCATTATATATGTATAAGGTGACATTCTTTTTCGTATTATTCTTTAATTTCAAGGTATTGGCATTGATTTTTGATTTCTTATAAGTATAGTCGTAATACTTTCCGTTGGCTTTATATTCGTCGGGATTGAAGCTGCTGACGACCGTTACGGTTTTCAGCCCGCTGTTCCCATACTGCCATACTTCATAGCTGATTCCATCGCCGCCGTTTTCTTCCTTTTCCTTCTCCCGGAAATCCGCATAGGAACGGAGGTCATCGCTTCCTTTTTTCTGGAAGTAATCGTATTTGATCCCGTTTGATTTTTTCCCGGTTTTCGTGTCCTTCTCATACTCCCTGGTGACATAGAACTGTTCCGTTACCACGTCCCGTTTCTGGTCGGTTCCGGATTCCTTTTCTCCCCGCAGGGAGCAGGCACGGTATTCATAGTGCTGTTCGCTTCCGTCTGCGGTTACTTTAGTCAACAGATAACTCTGATTGGTGGAAACACGCTGTGACGCTACTCCGGCGCCGGAAGTGTTGACCAGCCGCTCCACAGTCTTGTAACTGTATTTTTCCTTACTGCCGTCCACTGTTGCACCAACAAGGATTACACCATGCAGCCGGTCACCATGCAGGGGTGTATAGGATTTCTCCTCCGTTTCATAAGTAATGGTTTTCCGGGACACGCCTCCCTCGACAGTTTTCCCCTGGACAGTGACTGATACCAGCGTCTTTTCCCCATCATTCTCTTGATAATGAAATACAATCTCCCGCCCGACAGAATCTGTGATTTTACTAAAGTAAATTTCATCGGTGTATGTATAAGTAATCTTGTTGTCATGGGCATCTTTCTGTAACACAACCACTCCATTTTCGTTAAAATAGGTACGGAGCCCCGTTTTGTCACGAAGAAGGTACTTGCAGGCGATACCGTCTACCGTCTTATTCCAATCTTCCAGTTTAATATCATCGTAATTATAACCCTTCAACCCCCTGATACGATAACAACTGTTGTCATTGTCTTTTTCTGTCTCGATATTCATCACTCCCGCACTTCCGTAATGCAGGTATTTGGCTTCTTTGCCCCAGCCTTCCTCCTCTTTCAGTGTGACGGTTTCTATCCATGGAAAATCATACCGCCAGCCGCTTGCCAGACCATAGACATTGTGTCCTTCGTTGCTGACAATCTTTGTGCGCTGGGTATCCTCAGAAACTTCTTCATCTCTCCGCACTTCTCCTTTAGTGTAAGTAACCAGAAGGTTTTTCAATGCATTTTTGTGTTTTTCCAACAAGGCAGTATTTACCACTATTTTATGATCACTTCCATCTTCTGCCTTATAATGTACCCATACCGTATCCAGAGAAATTTCGTCTAAATACTCTACCGTAGCATGACCAAGATTGGCTTCATTGCTGTCATAGTAGCGGTTGAGTTCAAAATCCATGCCGCCTGTCCCCTCCAGTGACAGGTCATTCCGGGAAAGCATCAGATGCCCGGTGGCTGTGTCTACACCATCGGCTTTCTCTGCTTCCAGCGGAGAGCCGGCAAGATAGTTTTCATATACACCGCGGAAGGTATCGCCATAGGATGCCTCCAATGCAGTATTGTACACCTCCCCAACAGTGAGGTTTTCTCCTGCCGCCCGGCATATACTACTGTTTGCGCACAAACCGGTTCCACCTATCACAGCAACGGTTATTGCTCCAAACAACATCTTTCCTAATCTTCTCATAGATTTCAAACTCCTTTCTTACTCTATCAGCTATCAATCAGAATTTTATTTTTCTAATTCTTCCACTGTTTTCCCCGCATCCAGTTCTTTCAGCACTTCCCCAAAGCTATAAGTCTCATTCAATAACAGAACCGCCACTTCTATCCGTTCCTCTTTACTGAGGGATTTGTCTTTTAACTGCTGTATCTGCTCCTTTGACAATCCCAACTGTTCTTCCGTGCTGAGAATCTCACTATCCTTCACCACATCAGACCATTGCCTGTTTTCGGATGTTTTTCCCTTTGCCTTTGCTAACTCGATAGCTTTTCTTCCGGTTTTTACGGACAGCTTCTCTGCCTGTTCCAGATCATCCAGACTGTAGCCTTCCTGTTCCATCTGGTACTTGGTATTTTCCGGGATGGTGAAAAAATCCTGTTCCAATTTCCTGCCGGTCTGCTCCCAGTCCTTTGTTTCCGCCTGTATCTTTGCGACCTGTTCCCGGTCCGTTTCATAAAGTTCCGCATACAGATCAGCAGTTTCACGGTCCGTCGCCGAAAGGGATTGATAGACTTCCTCTTTCTTTTCGTCCGGTTTCCTTTGATTTTGATGATTCCTTATGATTATGCTGGTTCCCGCAAGCAAACATAAGACAAGCACTACGGCTGCTGCAATTCCGATTTCTTTTCTTTTTGGTTTCCTCAATGAATATACCCCCATTCCGGATTCTGTATCTTTCCTGCACGACAAACAGGACCCGCCCGTTATGTTTTTCCTAACGAACGAATCCCCTCATTATTACTTTCCTTCTTCTGTCAAGGTAATTTCTACTGTTGTTTTCCCGGTTATCTTTGCTTCCACCGGGATGGACTGGTAAGTCTCATAGGATTCTCCCCGCTCCAGACTTCTGGTCAGTTTCGGCACGATTACACCTTTTTTCGGCTGATATTTTAATAAAGTAACGCCGTCTGCCCCTTCTTTCAGCGTATCCTCTGTTTCAAAAGAGGATCCCCCCCAGTTGCTGTTACAGTTCCTCCACTTATTTCAACACTTCCTAGTGAACAATCAATTCCAGCGCCTCCATCTTCACCACCATTTGCTGTAATACTTCCTCCCTGCTGTTTTTATTTAACCATGTTATATTCCTTTCTTAACTGTATTAAAAATTCATACAACATAAAGTATGTTGTTTCTATCACAAATATATTGTCTTCAATTCCTTCGTTTTCCATCATATCAACAATATAAAACGTGCATTTTATATACACTACATTATCCTTATAGTCAGATTCAAGTCGAAACTCACCTTCGTCTACTGGCTCAAATGTATAACGGCATGACTCTTTTATGTTGCTTAAACCATTAATAATTTTTTCTATTTCGTTTTCATATACAGTATTGTGAAAATATAAATACTCATTATCTAATCTAAACAACTCTTTCCTTGTTTGTTGATATATATTTCCACCACACATACTATATGCGATCCAATCCTTTTCATTTGTAGTAAATAAATTTAACTCAATATATTTATTTTTTTCTTTATTGAACAAAAATGCCATTACAAATCTCCTCGTTAATAATTATTGCTTTGTGCGAATTGTTGATACTGTCCATTTTTTTGCTCCGTCTTTCTTAAACAAATCAACTCCAATTTTAATGTATCCACCCCCTCCTGTCTTTTTCATTTTCCCATCTATTCTCAATTTTGTCCCGTTTGACATTTTTTTATATGTCCCCTTTCCAGAAGTGGCTAATTTATTTAGTTCTTCAATCCATTTGTCTACATTACCTTTAGGATCTAATTTTTTTAGACTATATTTACTATCACCTAATAAATGCTTATTTTTAGCATGTCCGTTCAATGCATGAAAAAAATCTACCTTTCTTACATTTTCACCTTTATTGCTAATAACAAAAGAATTTTTTGTTGCATTTCTATATTTTGATTTTGCTCTCTTATCTAGTGCCCTCTTAGTACGAGAAGGTAAATTTTTTCCATTAAGTTTAACCCGCTTTTTTATAGCCTTTGCAGATTTTTTAACGACTCGCTTTCCTACCGTTTTTGCACCGGATACAGCAGTTTTTGCCTTCTTGGCGTACTTTGCACCCTTTTGTACCGCTTTTGAACTCTTGGTCACTTTGGAAATTGCCTTACCAGCTTTTCCTACATAAGAACCAGGTGCACCAGGAACAACAGTTGCTCCAATATCCCATGCCAAATATGCTGCATTCTCCCATGATGGTTCAGTAACAAGACAGTAAATACTATGCCCAATACTCGCAATATCCAGTATTGTTTCAAAGACATTCCCACTCGGGTCTATCCTATTTACCCCATCATTCCCACAGTAAGTATACAGATGTAAACTAAGTGGATCATCTGCTTCCCCTGTATAAGTATCCCTCGTCAGAAATCTTCCCAGATACGCCTGGTAATACCTTGCTCGGAGATAGATGGAATCCGTTTCTTTGTCAAAGTATTCCCCACAGTAACGGAATGGATTCTCATCCTTCGTATTTGGGTTTACTTCATTGCCAAAAGAATCATACTCATAGGTCTTGATGATTTTTCCACTTTCATCCGTCAACTGTACCACATCACCATGAGGATTTTTTATATAATACTGTTTTTCAGAGGTGCTGTCTATTCCTTTATCGGCATAAATCAAATCAATTCCACGGATATACCGCTTCCGTACCTTGCCACTGTCAGAGAGTTCCATTACCAGTTGATCCCCGTCCCAGACAAAAACTGTTTTTTCTCCATTCACAGTCTTGCTAGTACGCAGTCCCTCGGCATCGTAAGTATAGTTTACCTTATCCATCTTTCTGTCACTGTTCCCAGGGCGCCCTGGTCTTTACTCAATGCCTCGCCACCCAAACTGGTATCATACCATTTTAGGTGGCAGGTGACAACTGCCCTGCGCTAGAGGACGCATAAATGTGATTCTGTACACTTGCACTCATTTGTGCAAGTGGTTGTGCCGGAGTAACACCAAGAAATCTATTTTCCACGGCATTCCGCCATGGTTCTGTAAGACTTGTCATTGATTAAATATTGGTTGCAGTTAACTTGAAAGCCTTAAATACTTAAACATATCCCAAACAGAATATTTATTAGTTTCATTCATTTTATTGTTTATTTTTTTTGTTTTATTTACATTCACTTCAAATCCACCTATTTTATTTTGTTCGTAAATTATAGCCTTATGAAGTTCTAAATCTGTTATTCCGCCTAATATCAATAAAAAATCTTCCCTACCATCATTATTTATATCCTTAAACAAAAAATCATTTACCCTAAAATCACTCGGAAACACCACTGATTCAGAAAAGTCGTACAGTATATTTTCTTTATCATCAACTAAATATATAAACAATGTTTTTCGTCTCATACTTGTTCTAATTACAGAAACAAATTTTACCTTACCCCATTTTTTCAAAGTAACATCTTCAATATCATTATCAAACTCCGCACGAACATCTAATTCTAAATCTTTTAAATTATATGATATAAAATTAAAAGTATCTTTTCTTTTTTGTTCAGTATACTGAACATCTATTTTAAGCATATTCTCCTTTTCTAATAATATATACAATTTTCCTATGTTTTTTTCGCCATCTACAATAGTGAGTTCCGCTCTATTTTCATTAAAATTACCTGTTAACATCATATTATGATTTTGTTTTTCCGAATACAAATCCGAATCTGGTCTTAAGATACCTTTTTTCAAAAACGCCCCCCATAATTTACTTTTTTCTACTCTAGTGATTACAAATGACATATCTTCATATGTTTCACTGCTATTCCATGTTTCCTTTAACCACACTTTTTTAATTACACTCTCCCATAATAGTTTGTTTTTCTCAAATCCATTGGTATCATCCTTCTTCTCAAGATTAGCCAACAAGTCCTCAAGTTTATTTGATTGCTCATTACAGCACACAAAAAAACCAACTAGAACTAAAATCAAAAATAAAATCAACTTTTTTTTCATATAAATGCAATCCAATTATTAACAATTGAATTTCTCCTCCTATTCGACAAATTATTTGTAAACGCTACAAGTTACATTCCAAAAAGAGACATAATTATGATAGCACATTTCTCTTTTCGCAGTTTTGGGTTTGCCAGCTCTATATAAGTCATAAGCTTATTCATAAAACACACCTGACTCATGTATGCAATTATCAGATCTTCAACTTATAATTTGCACTTTTAATAAACTCATCCTTATTTTCAGTTGAAATCACAAACAAGCCTAACAAGTTTTGCCATTCCTTACACCAATAATAACGCTACCAAATCTTCTATGCAAATCTAACTTATCTTTTTTGCAGAAGCCAAAATCAACTTCTCATGGCTTATATAATCCAATCCCGGATCTAAAAGTTTAATAAATTCATCCATATATATCGTCTCCCTAATAGAAATATCTTTCTTTCAGTATAACACATATAGGAATAAAAATCACCTATCATTTCAACTAACATTGGAAAGAACCATTTTTGTCTTGACAACTGAGCCATTATAGCTCCTTAGAAACCATTTCATCCATACATAACAAATGAATTTGTTCTCTCTTTTTATCAGCATTTTCAGTCATCATATGAAATCACCACCTAGTATTTTATACTTCTATTATACCAAAAAAGCACCGAAAAGTCGCTAAAAAATCGCACTTTTCAGTGCTTTAATACGAGAAAAATCCACGACATTTGTCGTGGACTTTGCCTACAGTCTGAAAGGACCCTCTTTTTGATGGTCCTTTATATAAATGCATACAAAATTTATCAATCCGTAAGTGCTACACTAGTAACTTGCAATCCCTGGTCTGCTTCTACGATCAAATCCCCCAACCCGATATTATCTGTCGGATTTTGATGATACGCATAAGAAATCACCAAAGTGGTACCTGTATTTGCTCCCTGAATCACTCCATTCGAACTTTTATACACTACCGGCATATTGAACGAAATTGTCATCGTCTGTGCATCTCTGGTATGATTTGATTTATGGATTCCATTTACCTGTATCCGATAATCACCACGTCCGTTCTGCGGTTTTTGATGTATATTCACAGTAATTGAATAGCATCCACTTGCTGCATAAACCCCTTCACTGTCTTCATCATTTACAAAAATTGTAGGTTTACTATATTTTTTCATGTTATCATCTCCTTACCATACAGTCTTACTATTTATATCGTCATTATATTACAACACTGAACCTACGTCAACAAAAATTATAACGAAATTATTATAAATTTTTCGAAAACGTTTGCGTTTGATTTATCTTTCAAATAAATGTAATTTATTGCTGATCTTACCCCTTTTTTTTGCATTTTGGATTACCTTTTTTATCGTTGTTCTTCTTACGGGTCTTTGACACTTTGTTTGCCCCTTGATTTTCACACTCCCCTACACTACAGCCCTTTGAGGCTTATTTTTTTGTCAAATTTTAAGATTTTACTTGTAATTGTTTGTCATTGTGTGGTATAATAATTATAAGTGGGCTAATTTTTATGTACGTTAATATTACAGAAAGCAAAAATAATAAAGATGTTTATGTTTATCAATCATACAAAAAAGCAAACGAAAAATCTTCTTCTCGCATTTACAGAAAACCGGGCAAATACAATGATTTACTTCAACAGTTTTCTGGCGATGCCGATAAACTGATGGCGTGGGCAAAAGAAGAAGTCGCCAAAGACACTGCGGAATATAACATCCAAAAAGAAAAGGTCTCCATCGATTTTTCGCAGACCTACCGCATTCCACTCGATGAAGAAAGATCCTTTCATGCCGGCTACCTTTTTCTTCAGCAGTTATGCAGCGAATTACGACTGGACAATATCTGCCGAAACATCCGGAATCACCGGAAGATGCGGAACATCATAAAAGAAACAAAATCGAAAAAAGCACAAAAGCAAAAATATAGTACATATTAATACAAAAGCAAAACGGTCACAAACTTCGTGTTTACAGGAGGTGTGGCCGTTTTATAGTCTAACAAGTGTCAAAGATGGGTATTTAGTATACGAAAAATTTATAGAGTTGTCAATTTGTTTGCAAAAAATTCCCATTTGTGTTACATGAGGGGATTTTATGAAAAAAACAAGACAACAGAGGATTTTTATGGTATAAAATAGAATAGGGTAATAGAAAAAATCGAGGTATAAGGAGGAAATGTGTATGAAGCATTTGAGAAAACGTTTGCTGGCGGTATTCCTCGCAGCAGTCATGCTAGTGACTAGTGTGGGGACGTCATCATATGCGTATGAAGCAGAGAAAAAAGGCAATTTGTCCGTAACAGGAAATGATGGAAAGACCATCGAAGAAGAGGAGTCCTGGGAGGAAAAATTTCCGAATGGAACATTTGCTTTTAAAAATGATTCCATAACGATTGAAGAAGGAAAAAATGTAAAAGAGCAGAAAATAACGATTTATCGTCTGGGTGGAACGAAAGGAAAAGCGACAGCAAAAGTGGCGATCACTCCGGCTGTAGCGGCACTTGATGAAGACGAAAAAGAATTGGTGTATGCCAATGCGGCATCCAATAAGGACTATACCGTTAAGGTGGAAAATCCGATCGGAACCGATGGGACGATGGGAAAACAACAGGTAAGCAGTTCTTATGAAGTTGTTGCAAAGAAAGCGGATGGAAAAGTAACACTCTCGTTGAAAGACGTAAAAGGTGAGTATGTCCGCTATTTTTGGCATGTAAAAAAAGATGGAAAATGGGAAGCAGTTTCCGGAGGAGAAACGGAAACACTTGTTGTAAGCGACCAGGATTTTAAACAAAATGAATATGTTTGTGTAGTAGAAGCCGATTACAAACTTAGTTTGTCAAAGACGACCGGAGAAGAGAGTTCACAAAAATTGTGGATTAACTTAAACAGCCGTCATATAACAGATGAAAAGCCATACGAAAAGGGAAGTTACACGGATGCAGCACTTGATCAGGAAATGCCATTTAAGACAAGTTTCCTGCAGGTGGATTTTGAAGACGGCGAATGGGTAAAGGATATCGTTGTCAAAGCAACGGACGATAATGAGCATGAAGCGGAAGAACTGGCATCCTTTACCATTTATGATGTGGAAGGGGCAGCGTTTACAGAATCTGCCAACCGCTTATCAATGTGCATCAAGGATGACGAGGAAAAACTCGAAAGTACTATGGGATTTGCACTTAGTCAGATAAGGGTAGACAAAAGTACAGGCAAAGCGAAGATTAAGTTGAGCAGAACAGGAGCGACGCAGTATGTTTCCTCTGTGGATTATAAGACTGTAGATGGAAGTGCAAAAGCGGGGACGGATTATGCTAAGGCAGAGTCTACAGCAAGTTTCAGTGGTGGTATCGAAAGTACCGAGATTGAGATTGAACTTCTGAACGATAACAAGAAAACAGAAGAAGACCGTTACTTTACGATTCAACTGAAAAATGCAAAGGGTGGAAATATCAAACAAAACGCGCAGGAGATCCGGGTCAATCTGTTTAATACAGATACGGCAGATAAGGACAATGTTGCGACCGCATCGAAGAGCAAGGAGGCGAAAGATGCATCGGCGCGTGTCAAAGAAAGTGACACGGCGATCACGGAAAACGGCAGCAAGGATGTAAAGAGTAAAGCCGTTAAAAGTGAGGATAACGTCGTAGACTATGAAAAAGTTACCGATAAGTCCGGTGACATGAATGCACAGGCAGCAGGCGATTATTCTTACAAGATCAGCACCAGTGGATTGAACAGTAACTGGGGCAGAAACTGTAACCTGACAGACAATTATACGGCACAGATTACAAGTGATGAGGGTGGAAACTCGAAAAGCGGCGGTGACATCTTAGTGGCAAAGCGCCGCGCAAATACCTATTATCAGATTAATGACCTGGTAAATATGTACAGTAAGATGTCAGGATCCTTCTGGGCAAAGACCAGTTATAGTCTGTATTGGGCGAGAGAATATTACAGCGGACTGCTCGTAGGTATTGGTAACAGCAGTTTTGCAACATCATTGACAGAATATACTTCTGACAGTGGAGACGGTAACATGAGAAACCGCCTCAGTGAAGAGTCAAAGAAAGCTGCGACGACAATATATACAAGATTTGGAAATGGTTCCGAAACCAAAAATTTTGAGGTAAATCTTGATAATCTTGCTGCAGGAAATAATTTCCTTGCATTTAAGTCGGCTATTTCAAAACGTGGCGGCACGGTGCGGAATCGTGATTCAAAAGTGAACTCGGTAAACATTAATTTGTACCGCCGCTGGCTGAGTAAACAGACGACCTTGAACATCAATCTGGGTGACAGCAAAGACAAAGATCGTATGGATCGGTCTTCTGGCGGAAATGTAACAGCCGTAAAAGAGGGATTGCAACCGGTGATTTCGATAGAAAAAGGTGGTTTTGATTCCGACGGAAAATTTTATCTTGGAACAGAACTCAAGGTAAAAGAATCCGATAAGCTTGGGGTTTACCAACTTGATAAGGTAGAATTGAAAGAAGGAAGCAAAAGTGTTTCTTCGCAAGCGGGAGTTAAGAATTCTACGACAGTAAAATATTCCGATAATAATAGAAGACTTTCTACGACAGCAGATTATACTTTGAACTGTGAATACAACCGTTATCAGACATTGGAGATCAACTGTAAGACGTCTATGACGGAAAAAGACACGGATCAGGAAAAGGCAGATAAATTTGCTGCGATTGGAAAAAACATCAAGGTGGATGGAAAAGCAATCGATTTGAAATCCA
>ERZ825525.1895-NODE-1895-length-15405-cov-3.631596_pt1 | contig 15405 bp, 10 predicted proteins | sample MGYA00519930_ERZ825525 | MGnify/ENA primary metagenome ERZ825525 (study PRJEB31778, sample SAMEA3449203) | human gut metagenome | biome: human gut; feature: human-associated habitat; material: faeces | place: United Kingdom | collected 2010/2012 ... | reverse complement strand
ATCTTCGGGGATTTTCATAAGGAATTTCGCTATCTCCCGATATGACAGATTTTTTTCGGCACAAACCTTGTCAAGCTCAGCCACCTCTTCTGCGTGAAGCTCGTTTTCGATTTCCTCGATCTGTGCGGAAATATCCTGCGTTTTCTTTTCGGCGGTTTCCTGTGCCAGAACCGCCTTGCCGTACTTGTCCTTCAATGCGTTCAGCTTTTCAAGACGCTTATCAGTTTTGGATTTCTTTTCGGCTGTTTTTTCAAGATGTTCCAGTGGAACATTTTCCACCGGAACATCTGCGGTTTCGGGTACGATATTTTCGGTAAAACCTGTTGTTAAATCATTCATCTTGCAACCTCCGCTGTTCTGATTGTTGTTTCGTTTATCTTCTGAATAGCATTATTCGCCCAGCTTTTCACGGCGTTTACCTTATCCTTAAAAGGAACGGTTTTCCTTGCCATAAGCAGCTCGTTAAAATCCTTTACGCCGTAGTGTCTGCACTCGGTAAATATCTTTACCTGTGAGCCAAACCGTCCTGCAAACTTCTCCCCTGCCGTGTCATTGTCAACACATAATGTAACAGGCATATTCTTTTCAAGGAGCTTTTCCACCACATTCGGTTTCAGTCCTGCCATTGCGACAAACTTGCAGTCGGTCACATCGGGATGCAGTGACATAAAGCTCATAAGGTCGATTGAGCTTTCAAACACAAACGCTTTCTGCGGATTGCCTTTGTCATAGGAAAAATAGCTTTCCGTTGTTCCGGGAGCAACGCCCTTGTAGTTTTTTAACTTGGAATGAACCTCGCTTTCAACCGCTTCACGGTCAATATTGCTCTCGGATATTTCGGAAATAGCATTGCTTATGAATCCGCAGTCCTTGCTGTCGGCAACAATATTTGCGTTTTTCTCATAAACATACCCTGCAAATTTCACGTCCGCATTTTTCAGCTTTCGGTCGAGAAGCTCCGCTATGTACGGCTCTGTTGGAATAACCTTTCGGTCGAAAAAATCCGAATATTTTGAATTTCCCACTGTATAGCTTTTTCCGCCTGTCCCGTGTATCTCCGCACCGCAGGGCTTGCCGTTCTCCCTGTGAAGAAAAACGGCATTGCCCTTTGTGTCCTGAAAGAGAACTCCTGCACGGATAAAAGCATTTACAACTTCGGGATTTATGTATCGTGTTTTGGTAAGATAGCTGTACACTTTCCTGTTATCAGCACCTTTTTCGGGCATTGAAAATTCGGGGTTTGTTTCGGGTTTGGGTGTATCATATCGGGGTATGTAAGAATAATCCAACTTATGACCTGTCTTTCCCTCACCTCTGCCCTGCTCACCGTCAAGTGCAGTCTGCACAGCTTCCTTAAACGGCATATCCAGTACCTTCATCAGACAGCTCACAAGTCCAATGCCGCCTGTCTGCTGTGAATGAACATAAAACTGATTTGGAACAACCGTGTCCTTAACATAAAAGCCGCCAAAGCCTGCAATATGGGTTTCGGAGCGAATCTGCTTGCAGTCATACCCTGCCGAACGGAAATACTCGGAAATGCTTCGCTCGTTTGCCCTTTTTATCTGTTCTTCCGTGTAAAACATTATCTCGCCACCTCGTCCCTTTTCAGACTTGCTTCCTTTACCTTTTCGATTGTCTTTTCCGCCCATTCTTTCATAGCGGCAACCTTTTCCGCAAAGGTGTTTCCCTTTGTCTGATTATCTGTCGTGTAGTAAGGCAATTCTTTCGGAAAAACTGCGGTTATATCCGCCACCGCATTATCAAGAGGAATATTTGCGGTAAAATCATTGTTGTATGCCGTAAGTGTGTTTTCATCAATATTTATCTCAACGGCAAGCGTGTTCCTGCTCTGATTCTCGCTTGCAAAATCCGCTTCGGAAATATGCTCTCCTGCCATATCCGATATAGCCTTAAACGGCTTATCCTCGGCACAGCAAAGCAGAATATCCTCAATAGGCTTGTCCGTTTTCATAAAATCAACGCAGCCGTTCTGTTCAACGGAAATGAGCGTTTCGGGAGTTGCAGCCGACATAACATCAAAAACATTTTCGCCCTGTGTGCGGTTATCCTGTTCAAGGTCGGTCAAATTCGTTTCGGCAACAGTCACAGCATTTTTCTTTTCCGAAAACTCCTCCGCCTTATCCGCAATAAAATCCGCAAGAGCCGATATATCGGGCATATTTTCGGAAGTCTGCACCGCATAAGTTCGGAGTGCATCAATAATATCCGAAAGTCCCTGTTCTTCCGTGGGATTTGCAAAGCTGTCGGAAATCATTTCTTCAATGCCCTTTATGGCATCGGGAGCTTCCAGTCCCTCTGCCTTTACAAAAACCTCTGCCGTTTTCATCGCAAGATAGGAAACATAGTTCTGCTCGTCTGCACATACTACCTTGTTTCTGCCTGTTTCCTTTGCGGTATATGCCGCCGCATCTGCCGTCTTGTACGCCGTATCGAAAAGTGTTTCCGCATTTTCCTTTGTAAAGAGAACATCGGGTTTCATTTCGTGTATGCCGATTGAAATGCTTACCGAAACATCGTGAACACCCTTGTCCTTGCCCTCAACCGTATTAACGATTCCCTCAACATTTCTGCGGAGAGTTTCAGCCATATCAATAGCCTGTTCGGGAGTATCGGTTATGAGGACCGTAACCATTTCCTCACCGCCGATTCGGAAACAACTGCTTGCACCCTCCTTTGCAATATCCTTTATGGCATCGGCTGTGCTTTGGAGAATAATATCTCCTGCCGTGTGTCCGTATGTATCGTTTACCGATTTGAAGTGGTCAATATCACTCATAAGGATATTTACGCTCTTGCCCTCTGACATTGCCTTGACAACAGTATTCACAAGGTATTCGTCAAGTCCCTGTCGGTTATACATCTGTGTCAGACGGTCGGTAATTCTGCCTTGATGCTCGTATTCCTTTAAAAGTCCAAGCTGCATACCGCCCACAAGAGAGCCGCCCTTTGCAAACACTCGGTCAATATCGAATTTGCACTCATTATCTCTGTTTTCCGTTACAACAACACCCAGCGATCTGCCGTTTTCCGCAACAAGAGGGATATATGTCTTATCTCCGTTCTCGCTTATTTCCTGACTGTCGAAAACATCTTTAAGGACCTTGTTTTCCTCGCTTGTCTGCCAGCTTCGTCCCTCGTCCTCGGAGAAAAACTTCTTGCTTGCGCTGTCCATACAATAGAAAGCCGCATTTTCGCTTCCCGTGATATGCTTTGCCACGCTTTCGGTTTCCATCATCACTTCCTCAACGGTCTGACATTCCGTAAGAGCTGCAATAAAACGGTTGATAACATTGATTTCGTTTCTGAACTCAATGTCATTGTTTTTCAGCTCTGTAACTTCCTCTCGGAGAGATACATTTTCTTTTTCAAGAAATTCAAGCCTGTTTAAAATCTCGTTAAGGTCGATTTCTCTGTTTTCTGCCATAGCCTTTTGCCTCCTCCGTTATATAAGGTAGCTGTCGGAATCCTGTGCATAGCTGTCTGCACTGTCAATAGCCTTTTGGAGCGTTTCAACCGTTCCTGCGAAAAGGTCAAAATCACGCCTTGTGATTATTGTCCACTGTGCATCCGTGCCGAACTCCTCACGCTCTTCATCAAGGGTGGAATATGCACCGTCCGAATCGGCAAAATACTTCTCAAAGAAGTCCTTGCTGTGCTGTTTTCCGTCTGTGCCATAGATATTTATAACCGCTGTTTCAAGCGTTTCACGAATTAACACCCTCATTTTTCTTGTCCTCCTGTACACCTGTTTCTCTGCTTGCCTTGAATTTTGCCTGCTGTTCCTTAAAATCCATTTCGCTTTTGGCGTATGATTTCAGCTCGCTTAACTTCTGGAGCATACGGTTTCCGTTCTTTTTAAGCGAATACTGCTCCTCAATCATTCGCCGTGCATAATCACGGTCGCCCTCGGCAATTTTAGCCATTTCCGAATCGGGAACGATAATGCAGTCACCCTTTTTCTGTATAAGCTTTGACCTTGACCATTCCATAACCGTGGTCCAGACATTGTTATAATCAAAAGGAATCCTGCGGAATTTATCGTTATCAAGGAGTATCTTCCTGCCTTTGGCAGAATCATAGAGATACACATATTTCTTTCCGCAGAAGGTTACTTCAATAACGGTTTTATCCGCCGTTTCGTTTTCGGAAATAAACCTGTCCATTGCAGTGTTGATTAAAACCTCATCATCAAGCTGTTCTTCCTTTCCCACATCGGCAAGGCAGATTTCCTTTGTGACATCGTACTTGTCATCAATGATAATTTGCTTGTCAAGGTATTTTGTAGTTCCGTAATCGAACCAGTTCACATCATCACCGCATATATTTCTCTTGCGTGAAATTGCGGAAACTGTGATTTTCAGCTTGTTATTCAGAACATACTCGTCATATTTCCTTGAAAAATTTTCATCAAAGGGTATGCCCTCCGCCTTTGCGTAGGTTATAAATTCCACCGAATACGGCTTGCTGTAAATCTGCTGAATGTAATAAGCGTTTTTCAGATTTACAAGGAAAAGAATATCGGGAAGCTCGTTTGTATTTCCCTTGTTCAGCTCCTCATCAATCTTTTTCTGATTGATGTCACCCGTATTACGCTCGCTTGGGAACACCTCAACCGCACCGCCCCGAATACCGCCCATAGGTTCTTTAACATTTGCAAGAACGGTTAAAAATGCAACATCTTTCACATACACAAAGCCTTTCCGTATTGTTGTATAGGGACCTTCGCAAAGACTTCTCGCCATTTCAAAATTCACCGTCTGAATTTCGGGATGCTTTCTTGATTCAATGGTGCAAAGCAAAATATTTTCGATATACTCACGGCTGACCTGTTCCTTTTCGTCTTTTCCCGATTGCTCTATGACAAAGCTCTCTGCCGATAAAATTTCGTCCTCGTAATTTTCTGCATCTCTCGCCAAAGAAGCCATCTGTTCAAAACGGATATACCCTGCTCCGAACAGAATAAGGAGATGTGCAAGCGCATTTGAATACGGCTCACTTGATACGGAGTCCTTTTCCCGGTCATTCATACACACAACCTCGGTATCATCGGGGATACGGACACCGCATATCTTAGCAAGAAAGGCACATCGCCAGATATAGGGAATTATCAGGTCGTCAGCCGCACAGTATTCATATACCTTTTTCGCATTCTCGCTCATTTATTTCCCCTCCGCACGGATATTTATGTACTTTCCCGTATCCTCCAGAAGGTAGGATTTCCTCACCGTTTCGCCGTTCAGCTTTTTCTTTGCCTTGCGGATAGTCCGTCCCGCAATAAGGTCGGCGGCATTTTCGGCAGTTACCGTAATTCCGTTGTACCTGTCCTCTTTCCAAAGGGTAAAGCCGCAGCCTTCTCTGCCCGATTCGCAGTAAAAATTCTTTTTGCCCTCGAATATTCGCTTTCCGCATCTCGGACAGATTCCGATTGGCTCTCTCATCGGTGAATTTGGATTTACACAGTTAAGCGGCTTTCTGCTGCGGTCGGGTGCTGTTTCAAGTGAGATAACAGAGGTTACAAAATCCTTTACATCACGGAAAAACTGCTCTGTGCCAATGTCCTTTTCCTTGACATCGGTAAAAAACTGCTCCCACTCGGCTGTTCTTTCAACCGATTTCACGCTGTCGGGGATTGAAGCTATGAAGTCCCTGCCGAACTGTGTCGATACGATATTTCTGTATGAACGTTCCGCATATCCTGCCTTTATAAGCTCCTCGATAACATCGGCTCTTGTGGCTTCCGTTCCGATACCCTTTCCCGATACTGCGGATTTGAGAAATTTATCGTCAATGCGGTTATCAATGTTTGCCATAACCGAAAGCAGGCTTGCATCGGTAAAATGCTTAGGCGGCTGAGTTTCAATTTCCTTTACCTTTATATCCTTTGCAATAAAGGAGCTGCCCTGTGCATAGCGTTCATCGGGAGAATTATCCGCACTTTCCTCTTTTTCCGTGTCATAGGCTTTCCAACCCGGTTCAACGGGAATTTCCTTTTTCAGCTTGTAGATAATGCCGTTGCAGGAAAAGGTGTAGTTTGCTTCTTCATACCTGTACGGTTTATCCGCCGCACAAAGCAGACGATTGACTGCAAGACCGTAAACATTCCTTTCGGTTTCCGAAAGTCCGCTTATCCCCTCGGTTCTCGCTTCGGGAATGATTGCGTGGTGATCGTGTCCGTCCATTCTGCTGTTGTTTATAACCCTGTCATCAAGGTTAAGTCCCTGTGCAATGAGCCTGTCTGCCCTTTCCGCATATTCGGGAACAGCCGCCAGACAGTCAACCGTGCGGATAACGCCGCTTTTCATATCCTCGGAGATATATGTGCAGTCCGTTCTCGGATATGTTATGAGCTTCTTTTCGTAAAGGCTCTGTGCGGCATCAAGTGTCTGCTTTGCCGTGTAACCGTAAACCTTATTTGCTTCCTGCTGCAATGAAGTAAGGCAATGCAGAAGCGGTCGGTTCTTGCTTTTGTTCTCTCTGACAGCGGATACAACGGACACATTTCTGCCGTTTGCGTAGTTCATCTGCCTTTCCGCTTCTTCACGGCTTTCGTAAACGCTTTCCGATAACGCACCGTTGGGCACTTCAAGGCGGTAGCTAACGCTCTTTTTGAAATTTTCAATTTCATTATCCCTCTGAGCAATAATTGACAGCACGGGCGTTTTCACCCTGCCGATATGATGAGCATAATTGTCAAGAACGCCATACAAACGTGACAGATTCATTCCGATTATCCAGTCTGCCTTCTGTCTTGCAAGTGCCGCCTTGTATTCTCCGTCAAAATCGCTGTCGGGAGGAAGATTTTTCATCTTTTCTCTTATTGCTTCATCGGTCATTGAATTGCACCAAAGTCTTTTTACAGGCTTCTTGCAGTTATTGGCTTCATAGATATGACGGAAGATAAGTTCGCCCTCTCGTCCTGCATCGGTGGCACAGATAAGCTCGTCCACCTCGTCAAGGTTTATGAGTTCGGAGATAAGCGAGCGAACATCTGCTGTGTCATTGCCGCCGGGGAATATCCTGAAATCGGGAAACATAGGCAGTTCATCAAGTTTGTATTTCTTTGAAAAGCCGTAATCAGTGGGTTCTCCCAAACCGTAAAGGTGTCCTCTCGCACTTACAACGTAATAGCCGCTGCCTTTGTAGCAATAGGCATTGCCGTTTCCGTGTATCTTCTCTCTTGCTCCCACAACGTGTGCCAGAATAGCACCTGTTGAGGGTTTCTCGGTTATGATCAGTTTCATAAAATCTTCCTTTCGACATAATAAAATATATTTCTCTTGACTTACACGGTAGAATGTAGTATAATATCATTAAGAGGTGATAACTATGACATTTTTTGAATATCTCTCCGACACTTTCGGTGTAAATGAACCGATTTTTTCATCTGATATTAAATTTGAAAACTACTCAAAGCCGTGGATTGCAAAGCAGCTTGCGGAGCTTTGCGAAAAAGGCAGTCTTGCTCGTTTTGAACGTGGTATTTACTACATTCCCGTAAAAACTCCTTTCGGCAAAAGCGTTCTCAATCCTAACAAGGTCATTGAACGCAAATATATTATGGATAACGGAAAGGCAAACGGCTTTTATTCGGGACTTACCGCCCTCAACAGGCTTGGTTTATCCACACAAATGCCAAACACTATTGAGATATGCACCAACAGCGAAAGGACTAAGCTGCGGACCGTAAAGGTCGGAAGCCGTGATGTCACTCTCCGCAGATCCAGAGTAAAAATCACAAATGAAAATCTGAATGTTATCAGCTTTCTTGAACTTATGAATACTATTCCGACAGGATTTTTTGACGATGAACGGAAAAACATTATCGGAAAATGGGTTCGGGACAACAAAATCACAAGAGATTTAATTCTGAAATACGCTCCCGAATTTCCCGACAAGGCTATGCGAAATCTTGTAGAAAGTGAGGCGGTTTTCTATGTTGCACAATGACAAAGAGCTGTTTGAACAGCTTGTTCTTCGTGCATCAGAATTCCTTGGAATAAAGGCGGAAATCATTGAAAAGGACTATTATGTCACTCTTTTTTTGAAAGAGCTTGTTTCCGTAATGCCCGAAGTCATTTTCAAGGGCGGTACTTCTCTTTCAAAATGCTATCATCTGATTGACCGATTTTCCGAGGATATTGACCTGAACATTGAAACGGAAACCAAGCCATCGGAAAGCAAACGCAAGCTGTTGAAAAGCAGCATTGTGGGTGTAATAGACAAGCTGAATTTCACGCTGACAAATCCCGATAATGTAAAGAGCCGCCGTGAATACAACCGATATATCATTGACTATCCCTCTGTTCTCGGTGCAGCCTATCTCAAAGAAATGCTTATCGTAGAAACAGCTGTTTATCAGAGGGCATACCCTACCGTAAGGAAACAGGCAGGAAGTCTGATTTATGATTATCTTTCCGCAAATGGCTTCTCTGATTTTGCAAAGCAGTATGACTTAGAACCTTTTGAGCTGAATGTACAGGCGGCTGAACGTACAATGATTGACAAGCTCTATGCTCTTGCCGATTATTACCTTGCAGGGACAATAGCAGAACATTCCCGTCACATTTATGACATTTACAAGCTTCTGTCCGTTGTGGAAATCAACGATGAACTGAAAGCTCTTGCGGTAAGTGTTGCAGATGAACGCCGTCCTCACAGCAGAAGCCTTTCCGTGCAGGAAGGTGTCAGCGTTAAGAATGTTCTTCGTGAAATCATTGACAACAGGGTTTATGAGGAGGATTACAACACCATCACATCAGCTCTGTTATTTGAGCCTGTCCCTTATGAATCAGCGGTTAATGCGTTGGAAATAATTCTTTCAAGTGACTTATTTGATTGATTCACAATCCGTCCTTCGGGGCGGATTTATTTTTTGATACATTTACCGCTGTCTTTCAGCCTTACGGAGTTACGCCATTTAACAATTCCCAAAGCTGCGGTCAATCCGCCGAACATAAAGAAATGAAACTTGCTGTCATTCCAGAATTCCTGCAAGAAGCCGGTTTCTTCCGTCTGTTCCTCGGTTATTGCCGTGGGAGGAAGCTCTTTGCTGTCCTCCCACTCTCGCCACTCGTTCACCGCAAAAGCAATAACAATAAGAGATACGATAATAACCGCATATCTGAAATTCTTTTCCGCTTTGCACTTCCCGATAAATTTTCCGAAAAGCTCTTTAAGTTTCTTCACTTGCTCCCTCCTCTCCGATTGGTGTATCTATCTGCCAGATGTCCGCACCGCTTAGCTCACCGTTAATGAGCTTTTGGTAAAACTCCTGTGCCTTGGAATTATCCGCAGCACCGAACTTTCTGAAATCGCCCTCATCAATATCCAGCTCCTTTTTAAACATATCAATGTATGAATCAATAAGTCCCTGTGCCTGTTCCGTATCAATGCCGTTTTCTTCCGCACCCGTCAGATCGATTATCTTTTCAAGCAGTTCATCTGCGGCAGGGCAAGCACCTATTTCTCCTGTGAGATTATCGTGATCGCTGTCGCAGTAGTATTCCCAAAAGTATCCCGAATCGGTTTGTATAAGTCTGCGCTTGCAGTTCATTCCCGTACAGGGGTTATCGTGAGTAACCTCCGTTGTTATTGGGATATACTCTGTCTTTTCAAAAAAGTCCATTATATCCTGCGGAGTAATGTTAAGCTGCATTTCTTCATCATCGGCATCGGGATTGTCCGCATCGGGTGCGGTTTCTTCGGGATTCATTGTTATAAGGGATTTGTACAGTGCCACATACGCAAGCATTTCCTCTGCGGATAAATCGCTGTTTATCTCCGTGTTTCCGAACTGATTTGTTCCCACCACAGGCTTTCCGCTGAATTCGGTCGCATCGTCAACACCATTGCTCGAATAGCCCACTTCAACCTCATAATGCTGTCTATGCTCATTGGGCGATAATTCGTCCTCAAGGGACTGTATACGCTCGGTATATTCGGCAAGAGCGGCTTCCCGTGCATTAGCAAGTGCCTGTCTGATTGCCTCTCCCATTGCATTGCTGATTGCCATAGCAGCCTGCGGATTGGGTGCTTGGTCTATAAGCGGCTGATACTGTGCCTGTATCTCCGCAACTAAGTCCTGACAGTGATCTGCAAAGAACGTCCCGAAATCAAGTCCGGCACTTTCGTAAACATACACACCGCCATACCAATCACCATAGTTCAGATAGTAATACGCCTGTGCCACATCAAGGTAGTTTTTCACCATAAGGGTATAGCCGTCTATTATCTCTGCCTTGGATTCAGCATTATGTTCGGTGGGAAGTCCCGTGTTCGGGTCATTATCCTCTCCTGCAAGGGAATATGAGAAGGGAGAAAGCCAGCCGAAAAATGCGGAAATGAGGATATATACAAGCACGGCAAGGAAAACCGGGAGAACGATAGCTCCTGCACCGCCGCCCAGAATGAGGGAAACGGCTTTCTTTTTCAAAGCACCCTTGACCGCACCGCCTTTAACTGCGGTATTTACGATACTTCCCTCAATCTTTTTGTTTTCCTTGAAGAAAATATCCTTACGCCTGTTTCTTATCTTCTTTGACTTCTGTTCCTTGGCGTATTCCTGTTTTTCCTCCCTGAGTTTATGACTGTTCCCGACCTTAGAGCTTCCCTGCTTTTCGCCGTCAGCTTCATTGCTTCGGCAGGATTTGTCATTGGTATTTTTGATTTTTTCATCTTTATCCTTTTCAACCTTGTCTTTATGATTACTGCCTATACCAAAACGGTTGCCGTGGTTTTCCATACGCTCGTCAACACGCTTTTTCTTTTTTAAATCGGTTTCGGCAAGTTTTTTTACCATTTTCTTGGCTTCAACGGCAGCCAGCGTTGCCGAAACATCAAGCACGGCAGAGCCTGCGGAATCGGAGCTTTGCAATGTTTGTGAAACATTCTGCACATTGCTGATTGCTTTCTGAGTTTCAGCACTTACCGCAGAACCGCCTACATTTGGAACAATACTGCCTTTCTGCTTTTTGGCAAATTCGCCGTATGCCTTTTTCGCCCGATATGCCCTTACCTCGCCGTTGTATGTATCAAATACCGCCTTGTCGGAGTTGCCGAGATATGTGCTTGTGGGGGATTTTTCCTCGGTTTCTTCAAGATGTTCCACCGGAACATCTGCAATATTTTTCTCTGTCTGCTCCAAATGTTCCAGTGGAACATCTTCGGTTTCGGCAACAACGGTCGCACGGTTAAGCCTGATAGCTTCGGCATTTTTCTGTTCGATAAAGGCTGCTCGCTTCATTCTTTCAGCCATTTCGGGAGTGATAGCCTTTTTCGCTTCGGGGATAACGCTGTCGGCGGTTTCCGAAAGATATTTTTTCTTATACTCCGAATGGGGTACTGACATCTTATCGTGAGAATGATTTTCGGCATTATCCGAAACATCAATATCGGGAGATATGTCACTTCTTGTGGCAAAAGTTTTTATTTTATCCTTATTCAGCCTGTCCAGATAAGCGGCACGTTTCATTCTCTCCGCTATTTCGGGAGTAATTGTCTTAGATACTGAAACTGAGTTTTCGGAGTTTGCGAAAATACCGCTATGCTCCGTATTTTCCGATGTTTTACCCTCGTTTTTTCTATCCCGATTGCTATGGTTATTGCGATTCGTGCCGTAAAGCATCTTCCGCATAGTTTCGGAGCGTTTGGGCGTTTGTGGGGTACTCTCTGACTTTTTGGGATTTTTTCCGATATGTCCGTGAATATCGGCTCTCTCCATTTTCTGAACCGATACAACACGATATTTTTTATGTTTCTGTGCGGAGTAGGCAGCCACCTTTCCCCTTTTCTTATCAAAAGAAGAAAGGGAGTGTTCTTCGACAGCCTGACCTTTCGCTTTATCAATCGTTGCCATAAACATCTCCCTTTCCTTGTTATGCAGTTTCCGTTTCGCCCTCGTTCATCATCTTCATAGTTTCCGAGAAGTTTGTACTCATCAGGCTGTAAAGCGTGGTATCCTTGGGGAACTCGTCATAGAACGGTATTTTTGTTTTTCCGCCTAAAATGAGAAGTCCGTGTCCGGCAGGAACATCATTTACAAACTGTATCTCACTGTCATTGATATTCAGAACGTCCTGAAGCTTCGCCGCATCGGTGGGGTTCTGTTTCAGAAGCACGATAAACTCCGAGTTTGCAAGCATATTCCTTGACTTATAATCCTTGAGCAAATCGTCCACGTTCTGCGTAATGCCAGTTAAAATACCGCCGTACTTTCTTGCACGCTTCCAGAGCATCTGCAAATAGTCGAGGGAATATTCATCGGCAAAAAGCAGGTGTGCTTCATCAATGAAAATGTAGGTCTTTCTGCCCTTTTCCTTGTTTTCCGCAAGACGGTTCCAGATGTAGTCAAGAATAAGGAGCATCGACTGTGTTTTCAGATTGCCGTTCAGGTCACGAATATCGTATGCGATAAAGCGGTTCTTCGTATTGACATTGGTCTGATTGTTGAAGTATTTAGCCGAGCCGTTGACGTACATATCAATGGTGATGATGAGCTTATCCTTCATTTCCTTCGGCACGTTTTCGGTTTCTTCCTTCATACATTCGAGGAATGTGCCGAGGGTAGGCATATCTTTTGGATCAAGAGTTTTCAGCACTCCCGACTTTGCGTATGCTTTCTGCACACAGCGGTCAACAAAGGACTTTTCCTGTGCGTTAAGAGGGTGCTTTGCGTCCATACACGAAATGAATGATGTTACAAGCTGGCATTTATCTGCGATAATATCCACTTCGGGATCGTCAAGCAGACGGAAATCAAAATCAAACATATTGATGTAGTTTGTAGAACCGTTGGAGAAACGGACTACCTCTCCGCCGAACGCTTCCGCAAGCTTCCAGTATTCCCTTTCGGGGTCAATTACCAAAACGTCCGCATTTTCATCGCCTGTGATGATGTTTGTAATCTCCGTTTTGACCTTAAAGGACTTGCCGCCGCCCGAAGCCGCAAGATAGAAGCCCGACGGATTTATAAGCCCTGTCACACGGTCAAAAAGGATAAGGTTATGGGAAAGCACGTTCATTCCATAGTATGTAGCGTGTTCCATCTGCACTTCACGGACATTGAACGGCATAAATATCGCAACGGATTCCGAGGGCATTGTGCGGAGATAGTCAAATTTTCTCTGATAGCCAAGGGGCAGGCAGTCCGCCATACCGTGTTCCTGCTCCCAAGCCATTTCGCCCTTGATACAGCCCGAACGCTTGAGGGTGCTTTCGATAACTTCAGCGCTTTCGTTAAGCTCGTCAAAGGTATCTGCTTTTATAAGTATCTGCGTATTCACCATAAAAAGCTTCTGATCCTTGACGGTTATCTTGTCGAATACGCTTACCATTGCATCACGCTGATTTTTTATTCTCTGGGGCATCTGCGAAGAGAAGTTTCCGTGCTGTGCCGCCTTGACCTCTCTCTTTGCCATATCCGTATCAACAGCGGTGATCTGATGCTGTACAAGCTTTCTCGCTTCGGCACTGTCATAAGTTTCGATATTGGTCGTTACCATAATTTCAATGCCAGTTCCGAGAAGTCCCGTAAGAATATCCGATGTGGCAGTTGAGGGATATTCACGGATATACAGCACCTTGGCATACTTGTCATTGAACATAAAGTAGTCCTTTTTGAAGTCGAAATAGTCGGGACTGCAATAGAGCTTTTCCCTGCCATTTGCAAAATCTTCTGTAAGAACGGGGACGTTCATTTCATCTGCTCCAACAAAGAAATCACGGAGCATTTCAATACGCTCCTGTGAGGTCAATGCACGGAGAGCTGTATTGCCGATGCGATTAAATGTATTCGTAGCGGTTATATCCAGCGTTCTGAAACGTCTTACAGCTGTTTCTTCATCGGGAGCTTTTATCGTAAGGGTTATGTACATATGCTTCTGAATTGCGTTCTGTCCCTTGCGGATATTTGCTTCAAGAACACGGGTGTTAAACTCGTGACGGAAGTCGAAAAGCTCGTCTGCCTTCTGGTGCATCAGAGTTGCCTTTTTGAATTCCTCCATATTCACACGGCTGTTCCAACAGCAAATCTGACAGTCAACGGAATCGTCCAGAATACCGAGAAACTCTATATATCTTTCAAGATACATATACTGCTGTTCCTCGTCCGCCAGATTGAAGTTTATATCGTCAAAGGTGTACGCCTTGGAATACATTTTCTTTCCTAAGAAGAAAATATCATCGGACAAAACTTTCCTGTAAGGCAAGGTGGAAAGGACCTTTTTGGAGAGATTTTTTCTTTCCTTTTCCCCTTTGTCCTTTTTGGATTTCCTGCTTTTCTTCTTATCGGGTTTGTTTGCGGCAAGACGGACAGCATCTTTTTCCCTTGCGGACATCGGAGCATTTTCATTTTCCTCCGCAGCAATATTTTTCCGTTTTTTCTTGGTCATTGCCCTTGCGCCGAAAGCAAGTCCTGCGGCGGCAATGGGTATCATTACAAGATAGGGATTTGCAAGCATATTATCCGCTGTGGGTGTTTCCTGCACAGTTTCGGTAATTGCCGCCGTTTCGGTCACGCTCTCGGTCACAACCTCTGTTGTAATCTCTGCTTCGGTCTGCATTTCCGTTATCTTTTCGGTAATCTCCGTAACCGCAGGAACAGGCTCGGAAACAACAGCGGTTTCCGTCTGCGTTACCTCAACTCCTGCTTCTTCAAGCGAATCTGACACCGCTTCCGCAACAATGCTTGAAATGACATCATCGGCATTTTCAGTATTTTCGGGTACGCTTGTTTCGGCAGGATTTTCAAGATGTTCCACCGGAACATTTTCATTTTCGGAAACATTGCTTTCAGTGCTTACGCTCTGAATACTCTCCGTTTCTGTGGGTGCTGTCTGCTCTCCCAAATCAAGGGTGCTTACAGCCGTTTCCTGCATCTCGATTACTGTTGTAACTGCATTTTCTTCCATACTCTCACTCCTCCCATTACTTTACTCTGAGCTGCAAACCGCTGAACGAGAAATACGCTTCGTCAGCCATATTTGCAATACGCTGATTTACCGTACATAAGGCTTCACGGTAAATGCTGTCGGTAATATCAAAGGGTGCAGGGGCAAATCCCGTTTCAGCGGAAATGATAACAAGTGTTCCTCCGCTGCTTTTTACCTCGCTCATAAGGACATTGATTGACAGCAAAAGCTCATTAACAAAAGCGGTCATTTCACGCTCGGAAACACTGACACTCGCCGCAAATTTTTCCATTGTTTTTCTGTAAATCCAGTCGGCAAGATTGTCAAGAACAAAGCATCTGTATTCCTTGTAATTGACGGGTGTTTTATCAACGCTGAAATTGCGGATAATATCCCATCTGAAATCTTTGCTCCGCTCGTTATAGATAATGCGGTTCAACGTCTTATCGTCCATATCCCTGCCCGTGCAGAGATA
>ERZ825525.1885-NODE-1885-length-15474-cov-3.017251_pt1 | contig 15474 bp, 15 predicted proteins | sample MGYA00519930_ERZ825525 | MGnify/ENA primary metagenome ERZ825525 (study PRJEB31778, sample SAMEA3449203) | human gut metagenome | biome: human gut; feature: human-associated habitat; material: faeces | place: United Kingdom | collected 2010/2012 ... | reverse complement strand
CGATAGCTACGGCAAATATACTACCATTCAATATTATATGCAGATATTTCGGGGCTGCTATCCGTTTACGGATGCCAGAACAGAAGTGTTTCAGGTTCCACTTACATGGTTTACACTCATGTACTTTTGTATTTACACTGCTCTCTTATATCCGATTCGGGACGCCAGCGGGGCAGGCATTCATGTTCTGCTGCGGGCAAAGAGCAGAGCCTTGTGGTGGTTCAGCAAATGTCTTGCGCTAACCGTGTGGAATCTGCTTTACTTTGCAGTCGGCTTTTGCTCTGTATGCGTATTCTGCTTTTTTACAAATGGTTTGTCTTGCTTTACCATTTTGCCGTATGATGTATTGCCTTGCGATGCTTTGACCTGCCTTTTGCCTTTCGGTTTTGCGTTGGCAATCTCGCTTCTTGCCTTTTGCCTTTGCATCTTTTGCTCTTTTGTCTGGGGACAGGTGTTTGCCATAAGTTGCCTTGTGGCCGTCTCATTCACTGAGTTTCCATCTCCTTTTCTCTGCTATGCCATGCTGATTCGCTGTAGAGCCATGTCTCCCGCTGGATTCGACGAAAGGGCAGGCTTGCTTTTCTACCTTATATTTGCCGGAATCGTATGCTTCATCGGTATGTTCCTGTTTTTACAACTTGACTTGTTTCCCGGACTTCAAAGGAGGCCGCAATGAAAGTTGAAATCAACCATCTTACCAAGGTGATTCAGGGCAATGTTGTTCTGGATGATATCAATGCCTGTTTTTCCTGTGCTTCCGGCGAAAACGGGGGACGGATTTACGGGATTCAAGGAATCAATGGAAGTGGCAAAACCATGCTTATGCGCGTGATCTGTGGCCTTGTGCTTCCCACAATGGGCACCGTGTCAATCGATGGAGAAATCATTGGTAAGGGTATCTCATTCCCGCGAAGCATTGGCCTTTTGCTGGAGAACCCAATCTTTATCGATGAATTCACTGGCGCAAAAAATCTTTCTCTTCTCTGTGATATCAAACGACTTGTTTCGCAAGCGCAGATTGGCGATACGTTGCGTCGACTGAACCCATCCGACAAAAGGCCCTTCCGCAAATATTCTCTCGGCATGAAGCAGCGCCTTGGAATCGCAGCCGCTATCGTTGAATCACCTGATCTGATTCTGTTGGACGAGCCATTCAATGCGTTGGATGAGTCGGGAATAAAAGAAATACGTGACCTTTTGCGTGAATTGCGCCAAAAGGGAAAGCTGATTGTGCTGACCTGCCATGATCGCCAGCAAATGGAATCGCTTGCGGATGAAATCATAGCGATGCGTGAGGGCCGGATTGTGAATGTGGACAAGAATTGCCACGAGGAGGTTTGAAGTGAAAAACAAACGACTTCATCATCGTGCGATTCTGCTTTTGCTCCTTTTGCTGGTTCTCTCTTTCGCAATCGGCCTGAGAATCACACGCTTAAATGGTTCTTATTTGGCAACCGAGGATTGTTATGGGTATCCGCAAAAGCCTATCGAGTGGAATGGTCTGAAAATAGAATTGATCGGTGCTGAAATTGTTGACGGGGAAGCATTTTTACAGGAATATAACATCGATCGGGAATCAATTTTTTCGGATTCCCTGTCAGAAAAGTACGCACTGTTTCATATATCTGTGACGAAGGTGTCGGATTCCCCATTGTTGACATACTATCGTTTTGATTATTGCGGAGCGGAAAAAGATGGCTGGCGAAATTTGGTTTCCCCGGAAATTTTCGAATCGCTGAACCCTCTGGCAAAAAAGCCGTCGCAGCTATCCGTAGGTGAAACCGAAGAACTCGCAATGGCGATTGGACTCCATAAGGATGCTTTTCGCAATACGGAATGGAGTAACCTTTCCACTTCCGATATAAGCCTCGTCATGTCTGTTTATCCACAAAAAGTGATTCTGCAATCTTCATGAGAGTGAAAATACACAGGAAAAGCAGCTTTGCCCCCAGTTCTGAAGCGCTGTATGGGGTATCGTACAGGCCTAAACTTAGGGGGCAATGGGTGCCGGTGCTCCGGCTACTCGCCGCTGCGGCGCTTGCGTGGGTGCTGATCAACGCCTTGGTCGAAGCCTACGGAGTGGGCGGGTGCAAATCTTGATGCGTTGAATCTTTGCAGAGGTCTGCAAATTAGAACTGCCGCTGCCTGGCTTCAAATCGAGTGTTAGCCGTCGCCGCGTTTGTTGATGTATGCCATAGTTAAGCCTCCTCAATGCGGGCAAGCCATGCGTCAAAGCTGGCCTTGCTGACTCGGATCGAAGTACCTATATGCAGCACACGGAAATCCGTTGTTGTGTTGCACAGTGTATAAGCTGCCCGCAGGCTGATGGACAGCATTTGGGCAATATCCTCGACCCGATAGACAAGCGCGCTTTGTTGCGTTGACTTGCCAATTTGTGTCGGTCCTATGGCATTGGTTTGAGACCCTGTCTCTATTGCTATCCCAGCCAGAACCGTTAGTATATTTGAATGGAACGACCCAGTGCTGGTTCAAGCTAACGGGTAAGCAGTGACAAATCGGAGGAATACCCTGGTCGATATAGCGCTTAATATGGGTATCTTATTAAATAAACCCAAAATCATGTTGCAGACTACTGTGCGAACACTAACTCCAAGGGGTTCATTCTCACGCCGTTTTGCATCACCTCAAAATGCAGGTGGTTGCCGGTGCTGTCGCCGGTGCTGCCTACATAACCTATAATCTGCCCTGCCGTTACCGCTTCACCTGCGGTAACGGCAGTTTGCGTCATATGGGCGTACCGCGTGGAAAGTCCAGCGCCGTTATCCAGCAGCACCTGATTGCCGTAGCTGTCGTTCCAGCCGCTGACCAGCACCGTGCCGCTGTGGGCAGCCAAGATGGGTGTTCTCTCCGGTGCGGGAATATCTGTGCCGCGATGCCCGGCATTGCCGAAGGCGTCCACTTCCCCGAAGTGGCAGGATATATAAGTGTGCCCCGGCAGCGGCCAGCACAACTCGCCATCGGCAACAGCAATCCCGCCGCACAGAGCAAGCAGGCTGGGGCGCATTTCCTCGGATAGCAGCTGGTGCAAAATGTCTTTTTGGTCTTGGGTGAAATTGTACAACTCGGCCAGTTCATCCACAGTTTTGCTGCTGACGGTGATGTGCAAAATATAGTCGGTCTGCTGCTCCGGGTCGGGGTCGTCCTCGGTGGGTTCGGGAGTGGTGTCTACTTCTTCGACCTCGTAGGTGATCTCGTGCATAGCCCAAAAGGTGTCTTGGATGCGCTGCATTTGGGCGGCATTGATAACGACAACATCGCTATCAGAGTTGAGGTTGGTATGTACTGCAAAGATGGCCAGCACCTCCGGCCAGTAGCTTGCCCATGTATGACCGTCCTCGTAGTCGTAGGTGATGGTGGTTTCGCTGCACTCCGGGTGGGCGGATACGATTTCATTGATGGCCGCGCCGAAGTCGGCGTTGGTGTCGGCTACGATTTCGGCAATAGGGATGCTGTTCGGGTCGCCGGATTCATCGGCAAACAAGATGCCCATCGGGGAGCCGATCACCGCCGCAGCCGCGCCTATGACCATCGCCAGCAACAGCACCACGCCGCCCGCACCAAGCAGCGCCAACAGCGATTGCGCGGCGTGCCGCACAGTTTGGGAGAGCAGGGCTTTGATTTTGGCTGCGATATAATGAACGCCACGGCTGATTGCTTCAACCGTGGCTTGTTTACTGCTGATTGTGGGCAGCTTGGGTGCGTGGGTAACGATGGGAGCGGTATTGCCCGCCGCTGTGGTTGCCGTCTGCTTTTGCAGATAGCGGCGCACAGCCTCGCGGGTCAGGTGCTGCCGCTTTAAGTGCTGCTGCATTTGGGCTTGGTAAGGCGGCGGTGCCGGTGTGGCCGATGACGGCACCGGGGCTTGCGGCGCTGGTGTTTTGGCTGCGATGGCCTTTTGCCGGAAGCGCTTCTTTTTGAACATTTCCCTGCGCTCGGTCTGCGTGGGAACAGTGACTTTCTCTTTTTCAGTCGGTTTTGATGCAGATTGGGTGCTGCCCTGCAAGGTGAGATTTTTCCGCTTCTCCTGCATTGCACGAAACTTGCGGTAGCTCATGCGGGCGGTGCTTTTGGCGGTGTTGCCTGTACGGGCAGCCACATCGGAAATGCCCTGCTGCACCTCGGTTTGTGCGTATTCTTCGGGTGATTCCTGCCGCTGCTCGGCGCCGCGTTCCCCCTGCGCCTTGGCCCGCATAAGTGTTTTGCGCACAAGCTGCTTGCGCTTTGCTTTAATTCCGGGCATCGTCGATCACCACATCGTCCAACTGGCGTGTGTATTCCGGGTAACGCAGTTTCACCGCCTCATACATATACGGTGCAAAGGAGCAGTCGAACAGGTCATACGGTGTACAGGATTTGTCATCGTATCCATTCCAAAGATTATAGGCAAACCGTGTCAGCTTGGTTGTGCCGTTGGTCTGCCATCCTGCGGCCAGCGATTCCGGCTTGATTTCGTCCTTTTCAAAATTGAAACAAGCGTCAATGTTATTCCGAAGCGCGGGTACGGCGGTCAGGGTGTAAATCAGTGCGCGGAGGTAGCTGTCCATTGCCTTGCAGCGGTTGAGGTGGGTTAAGTATGCCCTACGGTGGGCAGGGGTCATAAACTTAGGTTCGGTCATGGTGGTGTCCTCCTGCTTTCTTTATATATGAGGTTATATTTTTGAGATTCTAAGGCGGGCGACACCCCGCCTTTTGTTTGTGTAAAATCATGCTCTTAGCGATCTCCGTGGTCGATGGGTTTGATTTTCAGCTTATTGCCATCGCGCTGGAATTGCTCGTACTGTTCAGGAGTGCATTTCATCGGCAACAGGCCGTGCGGCGTGGGGAGAAAGACAACAGGGTTATGATACAGCCTTTCATATAAGAAAACCTGTCTATCAGTCAAACTGATAAAGTCTTCTCCGCCATTGCCGCAGACCACAAAAGAACCTGCAAGAAAATCTGTATGTCCGTAAAGCCGGTTAGGCGGCAAACCGTCAATCTTCCCGGAGTCGTTGCAGATAACGCAAACGCTATCTCTCCACGGACGGCAACATTCAATATCACCGCCGACAAGCTCCTGCAATGCCCTTAATGTGTTGGGAATCGTGCGTTCCTCCGGGTATTTACCGGGCTGCACATACAGCACGCGGATTTCATTTTCACTCATAGGATTCACTCCATTTCACCGGGTTTAGTCGTGAGTAATTTGTAAGTATTAGTATCCTTGGGTTGGGGGTTGTTGAATGGGATAAGGCTGTTGCCCATTTTGATAATGCCCTCGCCGGGCTGAGCCAGAAGCAAGTATTTTCGCTGCGGCTCGGACAGGCCGTACAGTTCTACCACGCTGTCAATGTCCTTGGTTTGGCGCAGCATGACCACAAATTCGGAGTTTGCCAGCATGGCATAGGCGGTGTCATTGGTAAGGCAGTCCTGCACATTTTGCGTGATGCCGGTGGCGTAGGCGTTGTACTTTCTGAATCGCTTCCAACTTGTGTACAGGAAATTGGCGCTCAAAGAATCGCGCAGCAGCAGATAGATTTCGTCAAAGTACACCCATGTGGCGGCCTTGGGGTCGTTGCGTTCGTTGCTCATAACAGCGGTGTTGATGTACTCCAGCATGGACAGCATGGCAACTGGCTTTAGCTGTTCCCCCAAGCTCTGGATGTTGAAGCAGATCAGGCGGTTGCTCATATCCACATTTGTAGGCTGGGCGAACACCTGCATACTGCCGGTTGCGAAAATTTCCAGTGCAAGTGCCAATTCTTTGGAACGGTTGTCGCCCTGACTGTTCAGCGCCGCCCACAAATCCTTGATGGTCGGGCAAGGCGCTGTGTATTTAGATTCGATAAGCGGTTTGTAAATGCTCCTCAATGCGCGGTCAATCAGACTTCTATCTCCGGGCAGAACATTTTCTTTTTTCATAATCTGTTCGCACAGGCTCAACACAAACTCTGCTTTTGCCACATAGGGCGGGATGTCCGTGGATTTGTCTGGCTTAAAGTCCAGTGGATTGAAATAGGTGCTGCTATCCACCGAGATATTGACTACCTCGCCGCCCAACTCCTGCACAAGCGGCGCATATTCATTTTCGGGGTCTACGATATAAAACCGGGCCTTGGTAAAACGCAGATACAGCATAAGGATTTCCAGTTTGACGAACATAGACTTACCGCCGCCGGATGTCGCCACAACCATTGCATTGCCGTTGACGAGAGTTGTGCGCAGCCCGATGATAAGATTACCTGTGACCGCGTTTCGGCCATAGCAGATGCCGCCCGGAGTGAGAATTTCTTGCGTATTGAACGGTACAAGTGCTGTCAGCGATTTCGTCAGCATCGTGCGCACACTCTCGATGCGGCGCAAGCCGTAAGGCATGGCCGTGTTAAAGGCGCGTTCCTGCTGAAAATACAACTCGGTGAATCGGCAGTTATAGTTTGCCGCCGTGGTTTTCAGTGCATCGGTTTCCAGCGCGAGATCTTCCAGTGTGTCAGCAAAGTAAGTGACGGTGAGCAGGCTCAAAAACATCTGCTGGTCGTTCTCCGTCATTTCTTTGCGGATGTTGGCAATGATGCGGTCCTGCTCCTGCGTCCGCTGCGGTACGGAGGAAGTGAAGTCCAGATTTTCCACGGATTTCTTATTGAAACGGACTTTCTCGGCGTCGGTTTTCATCTGTGCGCTGTCGATTTCCTTGAAAGCATCCTCGGTTTCCACCGGCTCAATGTCGATTGATAACACAATGTATGGCACTTGCTGAAGCAGTGCGGAGATAAACTTATCATCAAGCTGCTGCGGGTACTCGCTGATCGTCATGCACTTGGCATAAAAATCCTCAATTTCAATATGTTTTTTGCAAAAGCGGATGCAGTCCGGGGCGATAGAATCGCGGAAGTCCTGCCCAAGTTTGGCGCAATTATCAAAGTCGAAGTTAAAACGCCCCTCCTCGGAAATGCGAAAAAACTTGTGCAGTACCTCCAGCCGTGCGCGGTTGTCCAGCGGCGTGACGCTGCACTCCAGCGCGGAAAACGCGGACAAAAGATGCCCCTGCACCTGTACAAAGCGTTCGCGGGCCTCTTTTACGCCGGGTTTGTTCGTGGACACGATGATGTACTTATGCTGCACCACATTTCCATTTTCGCGGGCGTTGGCCTTGATTTGGCGGTTGCGTTCGGCGCGGAGGGCATCAAAGCCGTCGTTCTCGCGGTGGTACAGCACATCACGGGCAAAGGCTTTTTCATCCATGCGCTGGCTGACGATGCAGACTTGCATCCAGCAGTCAGCGGGGATGCCCGCGTAGACCGTGCCAAGCTGCGTTAAAATATTCTGCTTGGCCGCGTCACTCTGCATGGCGTAGTTGATGTCGCTGATTTGCCACATCAAACTGAACACATTTTCCGATTGCCAAACACCGTCTGCATAGATTCTGTCGATGGGGATGCTCTGCTGCACGGAACGGGGCATTTTATAGCTGCCGCGCGTTTTTCGCGTAGATGCGTACTCACTTAGTCTCAATGCTTATCACCTTTTTTCTTTTTGCAATATTTGTTTTCGGTTTTCCATAACCGCCAATCGTTTCTGATAACTGTGCTGTCTATTACAACAAGCAGGAATTTTTCAAAGGTCAGACAGTCATAAGTGAAAAATCCTGCTGCTGCAATCGGCGCAGCGGCCACAATGCAGACCCAGCCCGCCGTTTCATGACCCAACAGTGGGGTCAGCCCCAAATAGACCGCAACTGCCACGGCAATGGCCGCGCCGGAGCAAATCATCTGCCGCAGATTCAGCCCCAAAAAGATTTCCTCTTGGTAATGGCGGATTTCTTTATTTATCGGAATTTGCATATTACAACCCCATCATTTCATGGATAATTCGGTCAGAGCCTTTTATCAGCCCCACAAGTACGAGCATATTGAACACGGTTTCGGCAAGGAAGTTCCACACAATAGTGGTCGCTTCACCGCTGGTTACTGTCGGCGTACTGACAAACGCCGAGTAAATCACGCAGGCCAGCACAATGACCGCACCCTCTAAGCACACGCCGACATAACTTTTCAAAAACGATATGCCCACGGATTGTGTGCTTTCCCCAGCAAAAGCCGCCAGCGGCAGCGGAGCCAGCGCTGTGTACATATACAAACGGAAGAAGCGGCCATACACGGTAAGGATCATTACAAAGGAAAGCACCGTAATGAACAAGCTGCCGAGAATCGTTACGAGCCATAGCGGTATGCTGGCGAGAAATCCCACATTTTCGATAGCGGTCTGCATTTCTGCGGGCAGCGACACCATAGCTTCCGAGATACCGCCCATGCTGTCGGCCATATCTGTGACGATGCCGTTACAGATGGAAAACACATTCAGCATAATGTCCATGCCATATCCCACAAGTGCCTTTGCCGCCACAAAGCGGAGAAAGTAGTGGATAGCAGCTTCGGGGCGTTTTAACTCGTGAAAATTCATTGTGTTTTTGCATAACGATATAGCAAAGAACAGCACGACCAGTGCATAGCCAATGCCAACCATACCATTGTGCAGTGTCTGCATCACGCCCCACACAGCGCCGCCCTTAAAAGTTTGGGGGCCGGTTGTTACCAGCCCCCATAACTCGCCCAGTTTTCCATTCCATGTAGAAAAGGCATTATTCAGATTTTCGACAATCCAGTTTTGATTCAAGTTTCCACCCACTTTCAGATAAAAGAAAACAGCCGACAGAAAGTCTGCCGACTGCATAGCTTAATTAAAAAAATTGTTTGTTATTAGGGTGTCCATTGTAGAAGCAACTGCATCACACACTTCATCAAAGCTGATGGTGGAAGCGTAGTCGAAATCTTTTCGGTAATTATCCCATTGCCTACGCATAATCTCGCTGTTTCGCACCGCTTCCACAATTGCTCTATAATCTTGCAAAATCGAATCAGAGCCTCGCTTACTGGCTGTAGCCATCAGTGCCGCCCCTAAAGCGGGAAAGTCTATATTTTCTGCTTGCAGTTTGGTAAGGATATAGACATCATAATAATCTCTTGGCCGGGTATTCTGGTCACTGCGAGATATTACAGTCTCCAGCTTTTCCGCCAGAATGGTGGCCAAATTGTATGCCATAACTTGAATATGACGATCTTCCAGCATCAACTTGTAGTCATATTGAATTTCGCGTGGTGTGATTTTATCGCCAGTAGTAATGTCCAGCTTTAAGGGAACTGCCATAGGAGGAAAATCGGCTGTCAAAGCTACGCGGTATCCAGTATATTCATCACCCTCCCGGATTTCACCAATGCTTTTGAATGTAAATGTGATGTCATCGTCAACCGAAACGGTGAGAATCTGCTCTATCATTTTTTGGACGGCATCCTGCGTAACTGGATAACCCTTTATGGTTGCATCCATATCCATTGTCGCTCTGGAGTTCAGCCCCACCATAGAGGAAATTAAAAAGCCACCTTTGATAATGTAATTATCCCGATACGGGGATAATGATACTCGCTCCAAGAATCGTTCCAGCATATAATTTTGCAGAACAAGCTGTGCGGAAATCTGGTTTTCTTTCGCCAGCTTTTTCATAATCACTTTCAGCTGCATAGCGTTTTTCATAATAGTACCTCCAAATAAGGACGCAGCCGTTTTTCTACGCGTAGTTGATGAGCATATTCCGAAAGCAAAGGAATGTTCTTATCTTTACGGCCAGCGTACCGCTTGAATGCATCTGTAATGATCTGAATATCCGTGTGGCTGATGGGTTTTAGAATTTCACATAGGGTTTTTTCTGCATTGTAGGCCCGGACTGTATTTCCGGCAGGGGTGTCAACCAGCGCGATTCCAAGACTGTAATAAGGCTCTTTCTTGCAAGAGCATAAAATTCCCGCTGCTTTTGGACTGGATGTATTATATCCATAGGGAAATGCCATGTGAAACTTGTGTGGTGTCCTGTCAGTCAAATCATGCAGAAACAGTGCGGTATTCAATGCAAATACACCACGCTTATATCGCTCTTGAATGGATACAAATTCATCCTCCCAAACTTCCGGCAGGGTATATACCCCACGGGAGACCTGATCTAATCGGCCTGTATCGGCCAAATATTTCAAACTTCCGCGTGATATTCCGGCAGAAGAAATCATAGCAGCAGTTACGATGCCATTATTTTGGGAAGCCAACTCTATAATCTTCGTTGTAGAATCCATAGCACACACCTTCTCTTGAATTGACTTTCACGCTAAACATTATACGCTCGTTTAGCATAAATGTCAACAAGACGGCATCGCTTACAGAATCATATCAAGAATATCCTTTGCAAAGTAAATGACCACGCCGCCGAAGAACGTCATAAAGCCTTGCGCCCGCTGGCTGGCATCGTGGCCTTTGAGGGCAAGGCCGATTTGCACGATGCCGAAGCCCAGCAGGATCGCGCCGATGGCTTTGATGGCGCTGAACACAAAGTCGCTCAGATTGTTGATGGTCGTCAGCGGATCATCTGCAAAGGCAGGCATGGCCATAACAAAAGCAGCGGCAACCACCGTCGCCGCCACAAGATAAAGGCGCTTGATTTTGCGGTCAGTCACCTTGGTCGTATTGAGAGAAGTTTTCTTCATTTTCATAATAATTTTCCTCCGGGTGTTTTTCTAAGTAGTCGAGCTGTTCGTACATTTCTTCGGTGATTTCGGGTGCTGTCGCTGCGGCAACAGCATCCATTGTGATAGTGACGGCGTCACCCATATAGTCGGGCGGCATTACATAAGGCTCACCTCCTGCATCGGGTGTATATTTTACATTCGGGTGATGAAGCAGATTATACTTTTTGTCGATGACCGGGTCCTCGCTGCGCATCAGCAGCAGGCACTCATCGTCACGCATACGGCGGATTTCATCCGGCATACACAGTTCACGGCCCGCCGTTTGCAGGCTGTCGCTGCTGCTGCCCCGGCTGCCTTTGCCAATGCTTTGGCTTTTGGTGCGTTCGGTTTCCTTGCCGAGAATTTTGGAAAGATACTCGTATGTACCGTACTCGTTACCGCCGAGGTAAAGCAGGGTGTCACAGTTTCCGATTATGCCTTCCCAATCGTCTTTGAACAGGCTTTTTAGCTGGGCAATGTTCTGTAAAACAATGTCACAGCTGATATTTCGGCTGCGGCACACGGCCAAAATGTTTTTGAAGTTTTTGGGCAAGGCGACATTCGCAAATTCATCCATCATCAGCCGCACATGAATCGGCAGCGCACCGTTGTATTCCGGTGTAGAATCGGCCAAACGAAAAAGTTGGTCGAAAAGCTGCGTGTAGAGCATCGTTGCAATGAAATTAAAAGTTGTATCATTGTCGGGCAAAACAATAAATAATGCCCGCTGCTCCAGCCCCATACGCGGCAGGAACATTTCATCGCGCGAAGTCATTTCTGCAAACTTGCGGGAGTTGAACATATACAAGTTTGCCGCTGCCGAAATCAAGATGGATTGCAGCGTCTTTTTCGCACCCAACATAAAAGACTTGAATTGCAGGACAGCGGGGTGCTGCGGGTCACGGCGCTCCAGTTCTCCAAACAGCATCATCAAGGGGTTCTCGACCATTTCATTTTCGCTGACTTGGCAATTCAGAATCATATACATCAATGTGGAAAAATTCTGCTCACTGGCAGGGGCTTCGTACATGAGATAGAGAATCAGTGCGGAGATCAGCAGCACAGAAGAATCATCCCAAAACTTATCACCGCCGCTGGGGGCATCCTTGGGTTTGGTGTTGTTGACGATGGCGAACGCCAGCTTGATGGCGTCCTCATCGGTTTCGAGATAGGCCATCGGATTGTAATGGCCTTGAAAATGCACAAGGTCAAGCACTGTCACGCTGATACCTTTCGTTTCCATGATTCTGCCGAGGGTGCGCGTCAATTCCCCTTTGGGGTCCAGAAATAGATATGAGCCAATCAGTTGCAGCGCGTTGGGCTTCACATAAAAGCGTGTCTTGCCGCTGCCAGATCCGCCGATTACGATAATGTTGAGATTATGTTTATGCGCATGGCTGTCGGTGCTGAAGCGTACATTCTCGGTCAAGATGTAATTTTCTTTGGAGTCTTTAGTGTTGCGGTACTTGATGTTTAGTCTGTGGGCGCTGCCCCACTTGGCCGTGCCGTGCTCTGCGCCGGGGTGGCGATCTGCTTGGTCGAGCATATAGCAGTAGACGGCCAATGGATAAAGCACCAGCACCGCCAGCAGGAATTTTGGAGTGCTGGCGCACCAGCGCAGCATGGATGGGGTGTGCAGAATTTCGGACAACACTGCGGTGATTTCTGCCAACCCCTGTGTCTGTTCAGTTGCCTGTGCCAGTGCTGCGGCAGCAAACAGCAGCGGTATCAGCAACAGTCCATACAGAATGATTTCTGTGCGGCGGTCCTTATTCGGGCACATGATGTTTAGCGGGCCTCATCCCGCTGCGGTGCGCTCTGACCGCGCTGCAAACCGAGTGCCTTTTCCACAGTGTCTCCAATAGTCACAGACAGTTCCCGAATTTCTTCCAGTGTTTTGCGTTCCTCGTCGGGTAGAATGTGGGTGTCCATCCCGTCCAGCGTAGCGACAGCGGTATCGGGCATCGGCAGGGAAAACCGCCCGCAAAACTCCACCGAAACGGCCATTGCTGTTTTTCGCAGATAAGGCGCTTGGGAGATACCCGGTGTGTGCTGCTCTGCGGTTGCAATGACGATTTCGGCGGGCAGTCGTGCCAGCACTTCACGCTGCGGCATGGCCGTTGGGAACACAATCGCGTGTTGCTCGGCATCGTACCCGACAACGCCCTCATTTTGAAAAATGATGTTGACCGGAGAAAGGCGCTCCAGTTCATTGATGGCCTTGTCCATCTGCTCCGGCTTGATTTCAGGAATCGGATACGGCTTGTTGCCGTAGGTCATGGACACATCGAAAATTGAGCCGACATTATAATAACCATTGACGCGCACAAGCTGCGGGATGCCTTTTGCCCCTTTGTTTACGCGCCGCCCGAATTTATCCCAGTCTTTGGCGGTCAATACGGCCCGCGCTTGCGGCAGGGTTTGCAGCACAAGTGCTGCATTGCCGGATGTGATATGGCTGCCAAGCCGCCCCCTGCCGTACAGATAGTCGGCAAGGCGCTGGCCATCCTGCACAACTTCCTGCAATGCGGATCTTTGCGCCGCAATGGTTTCTTTAAGTTCGGCTTGCTTTTTGGCTTTCCACTCCTCGATGGGCAATCGCTGTTCGTACATTTATCGTTCCTCCTTCGCAGTAATATCCTGCACTTTTTCCTGCGCCTGTGCTGCTGTCCGGGCAGCGTTTTTCAGCGCCATAATGGTTGCCCGCACAGATGGGCGTGGGTCAATATTCAAAGGATTCTTCCCGCGCGTCAGCAAGCTGTCGCCGGATTGACGGCGGGTTGGGTCTTTTTTTCGGTCTGCCGTAGTGACCTTGGGAATGGCATACCCAAGCTGCTCATAGATACGGTTCAATTTAGCGACATCTTCGGCTTTGAACATGACATCTACTTTTTCGTTCTGTGCCTTATCTTTCACAACAGCAAACAGAACGCCGTACTGCTTGGCCAATTCCTTAAACTGTCCCACGTCTTTGCTTTGCAGGGCAATAATTTTTAGTTCCTTGCCCTCCCGCAGCAGACGGTCAAGGCTGGTTTTGCCTTTCACTTTAGGATTTTCCTTGGCGTAGGCCAGCGATAAGGCCAGTGCATTTTTAATACCCAGCGCAGACAGCTTAATGGCTACTTCGGTAACCTGTAAGGCTTCCCGCACCATCTGATCGGCTGCTTCGCCTCCGTTGTTCATATTGTTTCACCTCATTTCGTTCTTCCTGTGCGGCAAGTTCTGCTTGCCGTAGTTTTTCCTGCACCTCGGCGGCATCTGTTTCGATGTCGGAACAGATGTAAACCTCATGGCGCAGGGCTTTCATTTGCTGGGTCAGTGATTTGATTTTTTCTTCCCGCGCGGCACGTTCCGGCTCACGTTTTTGGCGATACAGAACTTTGCGCTGGCGGGCAAGCTGTTGGATTTGGACTTCTGCATTTTCCTTGTAGGCCAGCAGTTCATCCATAGTTTCAATATGGTTTTCCCATAGGAATTTTGTCTGCTGCTGGTATCGGCTGAACAGCAGAAAATCCTCACGCAGCAAAAAGTAGCAGCGCTTTGTGCTCTTGCCGTGGTAGGCTTTCCGCAGCAGGGCGCAGTAGTGATAGTAGCAAGCCATAAAGCCGGATACCTTCGGATACCGGCGCGGCAGCTTGCCGCGATACCGCGCTCGCCGCACAGTGGGTTGTAATTCTGTGGGCTGCCATTTCGGTTTTGCCGGGGCATTTTCCTGCCGGTATTCCTGCTGCATTTCGGTGGGCATACGGTGCAGTTGGCGGTAATACTCCCGCAGCGCTGTCTCGGAAAAGCGCGGGTCGAGCCGGTCAATGCGGATATTTCGCTGAGCGTCTTTATGGCGCACCGCTATGTGTTCCACACGCGGGCCATATTTGACCGTGTAGCCCATGTTCTGCAATTCGAGAATAAAACCATCAAAGCTGTCGGCGGCAGCAATAGCCTGTTCCACATCTTTGCGTACCATACCACGAATGGTAGGCTTGCCGGTCTGACCGCTTAGCCACTCGTCATAAGATTTTCCCTTGCCGTCCGTTTCGATGACGGACAGCCGATTCTCTCTGCAAAGTTCATCGGAAGTTTCGCGGATTCCTTTATAATAGGTATTGAAATCGCTTCGGAACATTTTGCCGTCAGCATAGGACACAGAATTAACAACAATATGATTATGTAGATGCCCTCGGTCAAGGTGGGTTGATACAGTACATTCAAATCGATCTGCGAGAAAGCGCTGCACAAACTCGCAGCCGATTTGATGCACTTGGTCGGGCGTGGCTTCGCCGGGCGCAAAACTTTGTATAATATGATAGGCCAAAATGTTGCCGTCTTTTACAGGCTTGCGCCAGCGTGTTTTGGTTTCCATCATAATTTCATAGGCGTTTTGCGGTATACAGTTAAATCCGCTTACATATAGTTGGTGTTCGGTTTTGTCATTGTTTTGAGTGTAGTTAAGCAGCTTGTTCAAGTCCTCCGCACTCCGGCGCTCGGTTTTCATTGGATTGCTTGTATAGTCTAAACACAGATTCAAGTTCGACTTCACCTTAATAATTTTGGTATATGCCATATCAAAGACTATCCCTCACACAGCGCCACATATCTTCCAGTAGGCTTTGCGCTCTGTCCAACTGCAAAGCACTTACTCGGCCTGTCGCATTTGCAACGTGGGTCAACTGATTCAAATTGTTGCCGATGGCCGACAACTGCTGGCGCAGTTTGTTGTAGCTGTCGGGTGGTGCGGGTTTGATTCTGCACCCATCCACCAACGCACGGACAAACGGCTCCATTTTCATGCCCGCAATTTCGCACTTTCCTTTTAAGGCTGCATATTCTTCTTCAGTAAAGCGGACAGTCAACTGCTTTTTTCGTATTGCGA
>ERZ825525.1882-NODE-1882-length-15487-cov-2.768209_pt1 | contig 15487 bp, 14 predicted proteins | sample MGYA00519930_ERZ825525 | MGnify/ENA primary metagenome ERZ825525 (study PRJEB31778, sample SAMEA3449203) | human gut metagenome | biome: human gut; feature: human-associated habitat; material: faeces | place: United Kingdom | collected 2010/2012 ... | reverse complement strand
TTATCGGATTCGGAGCAGGCTTCCCCGCCAAGCCCGACCCCGGAGCCGCGCATGAGCTTATCCGCCGTGCGGGAGTTCAGCCCTCAGAGGCGCTGTACGTCGGCGACAGCAACGTTGATATCCAGACCGGTCACAACGCCGGCATAGACGTCTGCGGAGCACTGTGGGGCTTCCGCGGCTACGAGGAGCTTTCAGCGATGAACCCTACATATCTTGCAAAGGACGCCGCCGAGCTGGAAAAGATCATCATGGGTTGAGTGTGGGCAATTTCAATTAAAATCCAGTTGGCATAGTAGTGAAATTACACAAAAATGTAAATACCACGGGAAAATTCTTGTGAAAACTGTAGACAAATCCGTCCGTTCGTGATATACTTATATCAACGGAAACACCACCGTAAAAGGTGAAGCTACTCAGACGGAGGCGATCCATCATGGCTAAGAAGATAATTACCATCACAAGACAATACGGAAGCGGCGGCAGAGAAATCGGCGAGACCCTCGCAAAGCGGCTGGGCGTAAGCTTCTGGGATAACAAGCTGCTGGACGTTGCGGCAAAGGACAGCGGCATACACAAGACTCACTTCGAGGAAAGCGACGAGCGCCGCACGAACAGCTTCCTGTATCTGCTCTCGACCACCTACGGTCAGGGTGGAGTTCCGTTTGACGACGCGCTGTTCTTTGCACAGCTGAACGCTATTCAGAAGATTGCTTCGAAGGAATCCTGCCTTATCATCGGCAGGTGCGCGGACTATGCCCTCAGGGACTTCAACAATGTGGTCAACATCTACATCACGGCTCCCCTGGAGGACCGCATAAATCGCGCTATAAACGCCTATGGTATCGGCGAGAAGCACGCTGCGGAGTACGTAAAGCGCATGGATAAGCAGCGTATCTCCTACTACAACTACTACACCGACAAGCGCTGGGGCGTTCCGGAGAACTACGAGCTGTGTCTCGACAGTTCCGCGCTCGGCATTGAAGGCTCTGTAGACCTGCTTGAGGATTTCATCAAGAAATATTTTAAGGAATAAGTAAACGTCCGGGGCTGCTTGATTGCAGTCCCGGATTTTGTTTCTAATTAAGAATTAAGTGCAGGCTGTTGGTCTGCACTTTTTTATTAATCAGGGAACTCCGCAAGCTCCCTGATAAACACATCAGCAAACTGCGAAACGTCCCCGCGGGGCGCGGTGTTCGGGTCGTATATCCCGATGACCCGGAAGCCTGCGTTATGCGCAGTCTCTGCGCAGTAGGCGGAGTCCTCCACCACGGTGCATTCAGCTATGGAAGCCCCCAGCCGCTGAGCTGCCTGCAGGAAAATATCCGGCTTGTCCTTGTGCGCTCCCGCTTCGGTGCAGTCAAGGTAGAACCGGAAAAACCTGTCCAGCCCGAATTTCTTCATGAACGGCTCGGACACCCAGCGGTCGGTAGCGCTCGCAATGCACATCACGGCGCCCTCTGAGTAAAGCCGCTCCAGAAGCTCCAGCGCTCCGGGGCGCGGCTGAATGATCTCCGCATACTTCTCCTTCATCGCCAGGCGGACCTGCTGCATTCGCTCATGGTCGTAACGCTCGTCCTCCCGGAAGCTTCCGTACCAGTAGCCCATGCTGTCCGCGAGGGTTCCGTCCAGGTCAAATATGTAGTATTTCATAGTACCCTTCCTTTATTCTATTATTCCGTAGGTGAGTTTCAGCAGCAGCACCCTTGTGACCGCTTCGTTGATTCGCTCCTCCGGTATCTCGCCGGATTCCACCGCCGCCGTCAGAGCCTCCGCCGCGGAAGCGTAGTCGGTGCAGCACAGGATATCCGCTCCGGCTTTCAGAGCCGTGACTGCCGCCGCGTTTTCCCCGCAGTACTCCCCTACTGCGTCCATTGAGAGATCGTCGGTCATCGCCGCGCCGGTGAATCCCTGCTCCCGCAGGAACGCATACATTTTCCCGGACAGCGACCCAGGCAGGCTGTCGTCTATGCAGTTGACGATATTGTGCGACACCATCACCACCGGAGCGCCTGCGGATATCCCCGCCCGGAACGGCTCCAGGTCAAGCTCCGTGATCTCGGAAAGCGGGCGCTCGTCTATTGAAATTCCCGTGTGAGTGTCCAGGTTGTTGCCGTAGCCCGGGAAGTGCTTCAGTGCGCATATCAGCCCGCTCTGCCCGTAGCTTTCCACAGCCGTGCCCACCGCCCGGGAGGTCTGCTGTGGATCGGTGCTGAAAGCGCGGTCGTAGATGAAATCCGTCTCGGAGCGCGGCAGGTCGCACACCGGCGCGAGGTTCATATTAAGCCCCAGGGAGCTCATCAGCCCGGATATCTCCTGCGCTTCGGAACTCACCGCGTCCAGCCCCTGTGACAGAACCTCAGCCTGTGCCGGGAACGGCTCCGCACGGTACTGCGGGTACTTTGAGATACGCACCACCGTGCCGCCCTCCTCGTCCGCCGCAAACAGCATTCGCAGCTTCGACGCGCTCTGTATCTCCGCGATTTCCGCGGTTATCTCCTCCGGAGTGCTGCCGCGGAAATCCACGCCGAACATCACGTAACCTCCAAGGTGGTATTTCTGCGCCTCGGACAGCGCGTTTTCTCCCGGGTACCTTGCTAGTATTACCTGACCCGCTTTCTCGGCGGTGGTCATTCCTGAGAGTATCTCAGCTGCGCGCTGTTCCGGGGTTCCGGAGTCTTCGGCGGGAGATTCCACGGTCACTGATTGTTCAGTTGACTGGATCTGCCCGTCAGCTTCGCTATTTTCGGAAGTTGCTCCAGGTTCCCCGGAGCTGTCAGCGGCTGTAGATTCCGTCACCACGGAGGGCGTTGGCAGACCTGAAACAAGTTCGGTGGACTGGCAGCCGCTCAGCCCGCTTATTATAAGTAATGCTCCCGCCAGGGGAAGCAGCAGTTTCTTCATGGCTGTGCTCCTTTCAGATTTATAGTCACCTCTAAAAATCTGCCTTGAAGGAGGTTTTTAGAGTTTCCCTTATATTGTACAGCCTGGCGCGAAAATTGTCAAGCAGCCAGTTATAAATTGAATTTATAGCTAGCTATAAAAATAAAGGATTAGACAAATACCTACCGTTGTGATATACTTAGTACAGAAAGAAAAACACGGAGGTGCTGAAATGAAAGAAATCATGAAAGTCATAAGAACCGACCGAATGTGCAACTCAGCACGAATGTCACGAATGTGAAGACGATCCCGATAACACGGACGCGAAAGAAAAACCAAAAAACTGAACAACCTGAACAACACAAACGAACGAAATTAATTATAATTTGGAGGATAAACACCATGTCAGAGAACAAGAACTACAGATTTGAGACCTTACAGCTCCACGTTGGCCAGGAGCAGCCCGACCCTGCTTCCGACGCACGCGCAGTGCCGATATACGCAACAACTTCCTACGTTTTCAAGAACTCCGCTCATGCAGCCGCACGTTTCGGACTTGCTGACGCGGGCAACATCTACGGCAGACTTACCAACTCCACCCAGGACGTATTCGAGAAGCGCATCGCAGCTCTCGAGGGCGGCGTAGCTGCACTGGCTACCGCTTCCGGCGCTGCCGCTATCACCTACACCATTCAGGCTCTTGCAAAGCAGGGCGAGAACATCGTAGCTGCAAACACCATCTACGGCGGAACCTACAACCTGCTGGAACACACACTTCCGCTGTACGGCATAACCGCAAAATTCGTAGATCCTTATGTTGAAGGCTCCTTCGAGGCGGCTATCGACGAGAACACCAAGGCGCTGTACGTTGAGTCCCTGGGCAACCCGAACTCCAACGTAGCCGACATCGAGACCCTCGCGAAGATCGCTCACAAGCACGGTATCCCGCTGGTAGTTGACAGCACCTTTGCAACTCCTTACCTGCTCCGCCCGATCGAGTACGGCGCTGACATCGTGGTACACTCCGCTACAAAGTTCATCGGCGGCCACGGAACAGCGATCGGCGGCGTTATCGTAGACAGCGGCAACTTCGACTGGAAGAAGTCCGGCAGATACGCATGGATCTCCGAGCCGAACCCCTCCTACCACGGCATCAGCTTCTCGGACGCAGTTGGCGCGGCAGCTTTCGTGACCTACATCAGAGCTATCCTCCTGCGCGACACCGGCGCTACTATCTCTCCGTTCCACGCATTCATATTCCTCCAGGGTCTGGAAACCCTCTCGCTGCGTGTTGAGCGCCACGTATTCAACGCGCTGAAGGTAGTTGAGTACCTCAGCAAGCACCCGCAGGTAGAGGCTGTACATCACCCCTCCCTCGCTTCCGAGCCTACTCACGAGCTTTACAAGAAGTACTTCCCGAACGGCGGCGGCTCCATTTTCACCTTCGAGGTAAAGGGCACCGCAGAGGACGCTCAGAAGTTCATCGACAACCTGCCGATATTCTCCCTGCTTGCTAACGTTGCCGACGTTAAGTCCCTGGTTATCCACCCGGCTTCCACAACTCACTCCCAGCTCACCGAATCCGAGCTGCTCGAGCAGGGTATCAAGCCCAACACCATCAGACTTTCCATCGGCACCGAGCATATCGACGACCTCATTGAGGCTCTCGATACTGCATTCGCAGCCATCAAGTAATTTCCCGCAGCATTGTCATCGGTTTTTCCTTACTGAATATATTTTCCCCGGGAACTTCCCGGGGAGCTTTTTTGTCCGGAACACCTGAAATCAGGCGCCACTTTGACGGCATACAAAGCTATGCCGCCCGTGAGGCTGTCAATAAGGTTTATAAATTTTCGCGTAGCGTATTGGTTTTCGCTTCCTTTTGCTTACAAAAGGAAGTGGGAGCGTGAGGTGTCTCCCCCAGCGGGGGAGGTGGCACGAAGTGCCAGAGGGGCTGACCGTAAGACCAGAGCCCTCACCACTCTGCGCGCTGGCGCGCAGTTAAACGATTCAATGGCGCTAAAGGGGTGTGGGGGAAAACAAGAGTTTTCCCCCACAGTTTTTGAAATTTACTGCCGTTATGACTTTTTCGACAAGCCGACGGGCAGGCGCATTGCCTGCCCGTATCAGATTATCCGCCAGAACCGCGGTCACTTTGTGAGCGAAATTCTCTTTATCGTGAGATCGCTGCTGAATGTTACCGCATTATACATGAACAGCGCCTGCTGGTACTCCGAAAGGTCGATGAGCCTGCCGAGGTCAACGTTGATGTAGCGCATATCCACCATGGTTATCTTGCTGTAGTGGTTCGCAAGGAACGGCACCAGACTGTGCGCGTAGCTGTCCTTTATCAGCAGGAGGTTCTTGCCGTTGTCAACGTCGGTCTCTATGGTGACTATCGGCGAATTGCTTCCGGTGAAGCTGGAGTATTTGTCCTTAACGTCAAGGTAGCTGCGGACGTACAGACTGTCGTATACAGTCTCCTTGGCCCCGTCGAACACCGTCATTTTTACCTTCGGACCGCCGGAGGCAAGGTGGAAGTAATCGATGCTGTCCGGAGTTACTCCGTTGTCCAGCGTTTTGGAATACAGGGTACCGCGGAAACTGCTGCTCGCGGTCTCAATATTGAACTGGTCGAGGGTGTACGCGCTGTAGCCCAGAGTCTTTGCCGCCGCGCAGTACGCGTAGTACGCGCCGAGGCTCGTCCAGTGATGGTCGGTGCGGTAGAATACGTACTCCGAACTGTGCTCCGTGAGGTAGCTCAGGCAGTCCACCGTGCTGATCCCGTTCATCTTCTTGTAGCACTCGTCGATGAAGGTCTTTTCGCTGAGGTACCCGGCGTAGGTCGGTATTTTCGAAGTATAAAGCTCCTGCACCGTCGGCGCCATCATGAAGCTTACCTGAATATCCGGGTGAGTCTCCGCGAAACGGTTCATCGCATTCAGCGAGGACTCAACGTCGCTCTTGTCGTAGGTCTTGAAAGCCTGTATCATCTGGTCGTCAACGGTGTAAACTCCGTTGATCTCTTTCTTGCCTGCGAGCTTCTCCATCTCGTTGCGGGCGCGCACCCACTCCTCGCGGCCTACCAGGTGGTCGGAAAAGTAGGTCTCGAATTTATCCATCCAGCTGTCTTCGTCGCGGGTGGTGATGTCGTCCCAGCGGATAGCGCCGAGAACATCGCCGAGATTCTCCGCTTTGTCCATTTTTGTGTGGTTAACGATATCCGGGAACTTCGCCAGCGTGCGGTTCTCGTTTTCGCTGCGCTCCTGTTTCGGGAGAGCGATGGTAACTATCGGCACCGTAAGCAGTATTACGGCGAACAGCGCCGCGGTCAGCTTCGCGGGGGTCATGTGGAATTTCTTGTTCATTCGGCTCTCCTTTCTCAGAAGTTAAAGTACAGGAACGGATTGTAGTTAGAGGTGGAAAGGTACGCCACTGAAGCGAGCATGATGACCGTATCCACAACCGGGAATCCATACTGCACCCAGGTCGGAGCCTTTTTGCGGATATAGTCCGCGATGGTCTTGAGCACATCGGAGCTGCCGAAAATGCACACTGCAAAAATAATACCATAGTTTACGATATAGTTCGTTGCGGTGTCGTCTATGAACACACCGTTTCCGCCGAACATCGCCGAAATGAACGTCCATATCTGCTCGAAAACGTTGCCGAAGCTGACAGTCCCGGGAGCCACCGCGTCGAACATTACCCAGCCGAACACCACCATAATGAACGTGTACAGCCAACTGAAAAATGAGGGTATCTTCTCAAGCACCTTTCCGAGAAACAGCCGCTCAATCACTATCAGGATACCGAAGTAGGTGCCCCACAGCATGAAGTTCCAGCTTGCGCCGTGCCAGATACCGGTGATCGTCCACACTACGAGGAGGTTGATAATGGTTCGCGGCAGACCCTTGCGGCTTCCGCCCATCGGGAAATAGATGTAGCTCTTGAACCAGTCGCCGAGCGTGATGTGCCAGCGCCGCCAGAATTCCGCAACGCTGTGCGACATATAGGGATAGTTGAAGTTCTCCGGGAAGTTGAATCCCATCATCTTTCCGAGACCTATCGCCATATCGGAGTATCCGCTGAAATCAAAGTAAATCTGGAACGTGAACGCAAGGATACCGAGCCACGCCGTCACTGCGGAGATCTCGCCGTAATCCATCGCCTTTATCTCAGTCCACAGCAGACCTATGTTGTTGGCTATGAGCACCTTCTTGCCAAGCCCGACGATGAATCTTGAGATACCGTCGCCGATCATCTTTTCGGTGATGGTGCGGTCGTCGATCTCGTTCTGGATATCCTCGTACCTTACGATAGGCCCCGCCACGATCTGCGGGAACAGCGTAACGAACGCCATGAAGCTGGCCGCGTTCTTCTGAACCTTTATCTGCCGGCGGTAGAGGTCGATGGTGTAGCTCATCGACTGGAACGTAAAGAAGCTGATGCCGATGGGAAGCGGCAGGTTCGGGTTCGGGATAGCGATCCCGAATCCGGCGTTCAGAGCCTCAATGATGAACCCGAGGTACTTGAACGTAGCAAGCAGGCCGATGTTCATTATCAGCGAGACCAGCAGGCACGCCGTTCGTATTTTCGGCCGGTCGTCGTATTTGTCGATTATGCGGCCGGCGGTGTAGTCGATGAAAGTCGACAGTATCATCACCAGGACGTATATCGGCTCGCCCCATGCGTAGAACACAAGTCCGCTTATCAGTATGACGACGTTCTTGGCTTTCTTCGGCACGAGGTAGTACAATATCAGCGTTATCGGAAGAAACGCAAACAGAAATGTTAAGCTGGAAAATACCATAAATGCACCCTTGTTACTTTTGTTCTTCGTCCATTTTCCGGACGGCTTCTATAAATCCGCTGCGGGAAAACATTCTGTTACCCATTTCCAGCAGCAGCTTTGCGGAAAGCAGCTCCGGCAGCCCCAGGCGCTTTTGCAGCTCCCGGCGGCGCTCTGCGGAGTTCTCTCCGCCGATGAGACCCAGCTCCATGAGGTCGGTGCGGGTCAGCGGATCTTCGTGTTTTTCCGGAGCCTCGCCGTCGATCACGGCACCGCAGTTTTTCAGCGCCTCGATTATCAGCTCGTCCGGGATTCCCTCAACGCCTAGCTTCCCCTGCTTCGAGGGCTGGGGCTTCCTGCGCTCCTTGCCGAAAATATCCGGCGTCACCGCGTTCAGCACCTCTCCATTTTTGACGATGCTGCGGATAAACGAGCGTATCTGGAACCCCGCGCTGTCGCTGTCGGTGAGGATAATTATGCCGGTCTTTTCCGCCAGGGACTTTATCAGCTCCTGCTTATCGGCGTCCTTGTAGATGGAAAAGCCGTTCGTGCATATTATCGCCGTATCCACGATGTTGGAGAGCCGTATCTTGTCGTACCTGCCCTCAACTATTATTGCTTGTTTGACGCGTATCATACCCGCGCGCCTTTCAATGCGGAAATTTCTGTGAACGCCCGCTCAAGCAGCAGCCGGCTGTCGGTCTTGGAGGAGTTCATCAGCCGGTTGGTGCGGAAAAGCACCTCCATGCAGGCGTTGAGGTATCCATCGGACAGCCCCCGCGCCTTCGTGCAGGCCTTCCCGAAATAGTAGGCTCTGCCGCCGAAGTAGCCGAAATCCGCTGCCGCCTGCTGGGAGCTTTTCCCTGCCCTGACCGCGAGCTTCCCGCGGTAGCAGTCCACGAACGCCCCGGACACCGCCGAAAGGATAAGCACAGGCTCCATGCGCTGCTGAAACAGGTCGTCGAGCATACGCAGAGCCGCTCCGCAGTTTCCCGCGAACAGCAGCTCGGAAAGGTCGTAGGCGCTGGCGTCCAGCGTCCGGGGAACCAGCGCACTTATATCGGCGCGGGTTATCTCCCCGCTCTGGCGGTAGGTGCAGAGCTTCTCGACCTCGGTCTGAAGCAGCGTCAGCGAACACCCGCAGCGCTCCGCAAGGAACGCCGCGTCCTGCGCGGAAAGCGTGCAGCCCGCCTTCGCCGACTTGCGCGCCGCCATTCCCGCGACAGCGTTCACGCTAAGCAGCGGGAACTTGCAGACCGCCCCGCGCTTCTCCACTGTTTCGACAAGCTTCTTGGTCTTTGCCTTGGGCTTGGCGTCGTCGAGCGCGGTTGTTATCAGCGCAAATACAATCACGGTGGTCTCGGGAAGCTCCTCCACCAGCTTTATCATGTCCTTGAGCTGCTGGTTATCAAGGGATTCCGGGTCGAGGTCGGTTATGCGGACGCACTTGTTCGGCGCGAAAAACGGCATGCTCTCCGCAAAATCGGAGAGCTTGTCCATGTCAGGAACTCCGCGTACTTTGAGCAGATTCAGTCCGTCGCCCTCGAGCGCCCCGGCGGTTTTTATCACCATGTCGGTGTAGGTGCGGGTGAGGAAGTCCTCCTCGCCATAGAAGAAATACGCGGGGCGCACCTTCCCCGCCTGGAGCTCGCTGCGGAGCGCATTCTCCGGTGTGAGCCGGAATACAGGTCCCTTAGCCATTACGCCTTACGCCATTTCGGTGGCGAGCTTTTTGCCGCCGAGAATGTGGAAATGCAGATGGCGTACGGTCTGACCTCCGTCCTCGCCGATGTTGCTGACTACGCGGTAGCCGCCGGTGAGGCCTTCCTCCCTGGCGATAATCGGGATCATCTCGAAGATGTGCGCAACTATCGCGCTGTTTTCGGGAGTGATCTCGTCAACCCCGGCGATGTGGGTCTTGGGGATAACGAGGATGTGCGTGGGAGCCATCGGCGCGATGTCGCGGAATGCAAGCACCTGGTCGTCCTCGAAAACCTTTGTTGAAGGGATCTCGCCGGAAATGATCTTGCAGAATAAGCAGTCGTTCATGATTTTGTCCTCCTGATATATATGACAGTTCTTTTATTGTTTGGTTACATGGAAAATTACGGTTTTATCAGCGCACGAACAGAGAAATCCCTCCGAGGCAGAGTCCGATGACGGCCATCACGCCAAAGAATAATATCCAGTTCTTTATAGTGCGGAGGTCGCTCGCCTTGCGAAGCTGTATCAGCCGGTCGATCTCCTCGCCGGTCATGTCCGGAACAGTGCTCTCAACACGGCAGTACGACCTTTTTCCGTTTTCGTAGGTCGCATATACTCCGTCCGGAAGGCTTCCGTTTTTTTCAAGCTCCTCATAGCCCACAGCCTCGTCAGCCGGGATAATATCACTTTTTATCAAACCCGCGAGTCGCATTTCCCTGATGTACTCGATACCCGCCTCTGATTTCTTCGGTGTGATCTTCTGCTCGTCCATAAGCACCTCCAAATATTAACAAAAATTTAACTTTGCCCATTACCTAAAATGTCGTTTTCCCCGTGAACCAAAGAAAACGACATTTTAACGTTGTTAAAATAAACCGATGAGCCTTTAATTACTTGATATACTTTGCAGCGATATCAGCGGCAGCAGCCAGAGCGTCCTTTATCTTGGAAGCGTCCGGGATACCCGCCATAGCCTGGTCGGGCTTTCCGCCGCCCTTGCCGCCTGCGACAGCCGCGATCTCACGAACGAGGGTTCCTGCGTTCGCGCCCTTTGCGACCGCGCTCTTGGAGCACTTGCAGAGTATGCTGCTCTTGCCGTCCGCAGTTCCTGCGAGTACTGCAACGAAGCAGTCGAACTTATCCGCGAGGGAATCGCCGATCTTGCGGAGCCCGTCAGCGCCTGTGCCGTCCAGCGCAGCGGTGACGATCTTCACGCCGTTTACTTCGGGGCAGCCTGCGCCGAGGTCGCCGAGCTGTGCGTTAGCCGCAGCCTGAGCCATGCTCTCGATCTTCTTATCCTTCTCGCGCAGCTCGCTCATAACGCTCTCGCAGCGGTGAACCAGCTCGTTGGAGTTGGAGATCTTGAGAACGTCGGAAGCCTTCGCGAGGGTGTCCTTCATGGAGTTGAGCAGGTTCAGCACGTTCATGCCTGTTACAGCCTCGATACGTCTTACGCCGCTTGCTACGGAGGACTCGGAAACTATCTTGAACAGACCAGCCTCGGAGGAGTTCTTCAGGTGAGTGCCGCCGCAGAACTCAGTGGAGTAATCGCCGACGGAAACAACGCGTACCACGTCGCCGTACTTCTCGCCGAACAGAGCCATAGCGCCCTTCTTCTTTGCTTCCTCGATGGGCAGCTCCTCGGTGACTACCGGAACAGCCTCCATGATGACATTATTTACATATTCCTCGACCTTAGCAAGCTCCTCGGGAGTTACCGCGCTGAAGTGGCTGAAGTCGAAACGGCACTGATACGGGTCGACATAAGAACCCGCCTGGTGTACGTGGTCGCCGAGAACATGTCTCAGAGCAGCCTGGAGGATATGGGCGCAGGTGTGGTTGCGCTGTGTAGCCGCGCGCTTCTCGGCGTCTTACGGTCTCGCCGGCAGCGAATCCGCCGCTTACTACCTTACCGTTGGAGATGAACGCGCCGTTTGTGAGCTTCTGGGTGTTGGTGATCTCGATAACGTTGTCGCCGGAAACTACGGTGCCGCAGTCGCCGACCTGACCGCCCATCTCAGCGTAGAACGGAGTTTCCTCCAGAACTACGGAAACATCATCGCCCTCTTCGCAGAGTTCGGAAACTTCGCCGTTCTTCACAATGGCGAGCAGCTTTGTCTGCTTCTCAAGTTCGGCGTAGCCCACGAATGTGGTCTTGTAGGCGTCGAGCGCGGAGTTCTTCGCGTTGTCCCAGCCGCCGCCGAGCTTCTTGTTCTTGCGGGCGGTGTCCTTCTGGACCTTCATGCACTCCTGGAAGCCCTCCTCGTCAGCCTCGAGACCGTTCTCGTGCAGTATCTCCTTGGTGAGGTCGAGCGGGAATCCGTATGTGTCGTGCAGCTTGAATACGTCAGCGCCGGGCAGCACCTTTTCGCCGCTGCTCTGGAGCTTCTCGATCATCTCGTTCAGGATCTCAGTACCCTTGTCGATGGTCTTTGCGAAGCTCTCCTCCTCGGTCTGGATAACCTTCTTGATGTAAGCGCGCTTCTCGTCAAGCTCCGGATAAGCGGAGAGGTTCTCGTTGATAACGGTGTCGCATACCTCGTGGAGGAACGGCTTTGTGCAGCCGAGAAGTCTGCCGTGTCTTGCGGCTCTTCTGAGCAGTCTGCGGAGAACGTAGCCTCTGCCCTCGTTGGAGGGGAGAACGCCGTCGCCTACCATGAATGTGGTGCTTCTGATATGGTCGGTGATAACGCGCAGGGAGATGTCCTTTACGGGGTCAGCCTTGTAGTCAACGCCGACGATGGAGCTTATCTTCTTGAGGATATTCTGAACGGTGTCGACCTCGAACAGGTTGTCAACGTCCTGCATTACGCATGCGAGACGCTCCAGACCCATGCCGGTGTCGATGTTCTTGGTCTTGAGCTGGGTGTAGTTGCCGTGGCCGTCGTTGTCGAACTGGGTGAATACGTTGTTCCAGATCTCGATGATACGGTCGCAGTCGCCGACTTCCTCGAAGTTGTCCTGACCGATGTGGTCGAAGTGACCGTACTTCTCGCCGCGGTCGTAGTGTATCTCAGAGCAGGGGCCGCAGGGACCGCTTCCGTGCTCCCAGAAGTTATCAGCCTTGCCGAGCTTGATAATACGCTCGCGCGGAACTCCGACCTCGTTAGCCCAGATGTCTCCGGCTTCGTCGTCCTGCTCGTAGATTGTGACCCACAGGCGCTCAGGCGGGATCTCCAGAACCTTGGTGAGGTACTCCCACGCCCATGCGATGGCTTCATGCTTGAAGTAGTCGCCAAAAGAGAAGTTGCCGAGCATTTCGAAGTAAGTTCCGTGGCGCGCGGTCTTGCCGACGTTCTCGATATCAGGTGTACGAATGCACTTCTGGCAGGTGGTGACGCGGTGGCGCGGCGGCTCCTCGATACCCTGGAAGTACTTTTTCAGCGGGGTCATTCCGGCGTTGATGAGCAGGATAGAATTATCCCCCTGCGGAACCAGCGGAAAGCTGTTCAGGCGCAGGTGTCCCTTGCTCTCGAAGAAACTCAGGTAGCTCTCGCGGAGATCATTAAGTCCAGTCCATTTCATAATGTTTGTCCTCTTTGTTTTGCAAAATTTATCTGTTTACTCCATAAGGAATACGCATACATATTTATTATACATCTTTTTCGCCAAAAGTCAATAGTAAAGTGCTTATTTTGCGGGAGACGCGCCGATTTGATCAGCTGCGGCGGATCGCTCCCTGTTGAATCGACCGCACTTTTGTGCAAAAACAACAAAAATAAGAATGAAAAATCTTGGCGTTTTGTGGTAGACATTTCAGCGCTTCTATGCTATAATAAAGTGTACAAAGGCGCAGACCTGTTATTATGATTCGACTGGAGGAATTCATATGGCAAAGAAAAAGCTGTTCGGCAATAACATCAAGCCCTCCTGCAAATACTGCGAGTTAGGCATCGCCGGCGAAGGCGACAAGATACACTGCTCCAAGATGGGCGACGTAAAGGCTTACGACTCCTGCAAGAAGTTCGTGTATTCCCCGCTGAAAAGGATTCCCAAGAAGGAGCTTCAGCTTGCAAACTCCGCGGTAAACGATATCGACTTCTGATACTGCACCGGCTGCGGTTCAGTTAAGACGCCAAAACAGAAACGCCCCACGCTTCACGCATGGGGTTTTTTGTGTAAAAATCTCAGATTTTATGGAAAATTACTTAATTATCTCTTGCCAAACGCCTGAAATTGTGCTATACTAATCATGATTACAATGCCGTAACTGGCATTACATATGGGAAATTGAGGAAATATATTAAGGAGAGGATAATTATGAAACTCAACAAGAGAATAGCCGCTGCGGTTCTTTCCGGCTGCCTTACCGTTGGAGCGGTTCAGGGTGCAATGCCGCTTACAAGCTTTGCAGCGATAACAGACTACGATTCCAATGATTGCGTATGGTATTACGATCCCAGTCTGTTCTGCGGAACCGGCGAAACCATCCCCAACGAGAAGTTCATAAAGGCGATCCAGTCCGCCGCCAACGTCAAGGACTACACCGAGATCACCTTCGGAAACCTGGAGCGCATCACCTCGCTCAACCTCAGCGGAATGGGTCTTGAGTCCATACCGGGTATCGTGCAGTACATGCCGCGCCTGCGTACCCTCGACCTTTCCAACAACAAGCTGCGCAGCTCCACCATCGGCACGCTCGACCTTTCGAAGGATATTGCTCTGACCTCCGTTGACCTCAATAACTACCTTACAAGCGTACCTGCATGGTTCTCCGCGCTCAACATCACCACCAAGAAGATAAACAACAACCTTCTTAATTCCACCAATCAGCGCAAGCTCGTCGTAACTCCGGATACCTACTACTTCGGCGTAGGGGATACACTGTCTGAGCTGGATATCAATGCGTTCAAGGATAAGGTTCTGTCCACTGTTACTCTCAGCGATAAGAGCCTGCTTCCTGAGTATTTCTACGATCCGGATCTTCCTACTTACAACATTCCCGACAGCGAGAAGAATAATTCCGCTTACCTCAAGAATGAAAATATTGAATTTGATATCGACTTCAGTTCAAACGTTACCAACGGAGTAGTAAGTAAGGCAGGAAAGATCACCGGTACCATTTCTCTTGGCATTTATGGTACTGGAACCAGCTCCAACCCGAATATCCGCACCACCGTTACGGTGTACTTCCTCGACGGCAGCGACCCCACAACCGTTAAGTTCCGCCTCGAGACCCTCATCTCCGAGTGCGAGAAGCTCACGAAGGACTCCTACACCTCCACGAGCTGGACGGTATTCTCAAATCAGCTCAGCACCGCAAAGGCTATCCTGAGCTACAGCAACACCGACAGCGACATGCTCCAGAACGCCTACGACAGCCTGACCGAGGCGAAGAAAAATCTCGTAAGCGGCGTAAACGCCAACACCAAGAAGATACTTTCCGACCTCCTCACCATCGCCAAGACCTACAAGGAGGAGGACTACACCGCTGAAAGCTGGAAGCCCCTCGCGGAAGCTGCCACGCTGCTTTCAGACGCTTCCTCGGACGCTTCCACCTCCCTCGACGACGCAAACAAGGCGATAAAGGCGTTCCAGGACGCACAGAACGGGCTGGTAGCTACAAAGCAGTCCACACCGGACAAGATCACCAAGGCTGAGTTTGAGTCCATCTACGGCGAAAACAAGTACGTCACCACCAGGGGCGCCACCCGCGACGGCTCCAAGTATAGCTGGAAGTTCATCGGCACCGACGTTTCCAAGCCCGCCGACTTCGACCCCGAGGTGCTCTACACCAGCAGCGTCGAGGAGCAGATCCGCTTTGAAGTAGGCTCCGCGAGCGACTACCAGATAATCTCCTTCAAGCAGACCGGCGCTTTCCCCGGAATCGGCGAACTCACACTTGACGTTTCAAAGGTATACAAGAACGGCGTTTACAGACTCTATAAGTGGAACACAGCCACCAAGAAATCTGAATTCATCAGAGAGGTAACAGTCGAGAACGGCTCCGTTACCACAAGTTTCAGCGAGGGCGGCGATTACTTCATAAGCTCCGTGCTTCAGAATTTCCAGATGATCTCCTCCAATTTCGTTATCAACAACGACAAGCGCACCATCGCTGCCGGCTTCAAGAAGAAGTACACCGTTGCTGATTTCCGCGACAACATCGAA
>ERZ825525.1880-NODE-1880-length-15493-cov-34.030444_pt1 | contig 15493 bp, 9 predicted proteins | sample MGYA00519930_ERZ825525 | MGnify/ENA primary metagenome ERZ825525 (study PRJEB31778, sample SAMEA3449203) | human gut metagenome | biome: human gut; feature: human-associated habitat; material: faeces | place: United Kingdom | collected 2010/2012 ... | reverse complement strand
ACATCGGGATTTTCTCAAACTGTGAATGTCCGATGATAACTGCGTCATAATCTCCGGTTGCAATCCTGCCACAGAACTTTTTACGGTTCTTGGTTTCAAAATCTTTCTTTGTTGCGACAAGGATATTCGCCGCCGGATAGAGCTGCAAATACTCAGCCGCCCATTGTTCGGTCAAGTGATTTGGTACAACAAACAGTGACTTGTTACAAAGCCCAAGCCTTTTCGACTCCTGTGCTGCCGCTACCATTTCAAAAGTTTTTCCTGCTCCGACTGCGTGTGCAAGAAGTGTATTTCCTCCGTAAAGGATATGGGCAACCGCATTTTTCTGATGTTCCCTGAGTTCAATTTCAGGGTTCATACCATTGAAAATGATATGACTTCCATCATACTCACGAGGTCTGACACTGTTGAATTTCTCATTGTAGGATTTGCAAAGCCTTTCCCTTCGTTCAGGGTCAGACCATATCCAGTCCTGAAATTCCTGCTTAATCATTTCCTGCTTCGACTGAGCAATCGCTGTTTCCTTTTTATTCAGGACAGCCTTTTTCTTTCCCTCATCATCTTCGATATAATCAAAGATACGCACATCTTTTAAATTCAGCGTTTCCTCAATAATCTTATAGGCATTGATGCGGGAAGTTCCGTAAGTGTTATATGCCCTTACATTTCCTTTGTCATAGGATTTGCCCTCAATATTCCACTCACTCGTAAATGGAGAGAAGTGAACTTTGATATTCCACTGTGCATAGCGTGGTGTTTCAAGCAAATGAAAGATAAACTCCTGCACATCGTCCGGTGGCAGCCAAGTTGCACCAAGTCGCACGGAAATTTCACTTGCAGTCAGGTCTTTCGGCTGCACCTTTTGAAGTGCTTCTACATTGACCTTATAATCTTCCGGATAGAGTTCTGCCGAGTTCTTTGCAATCCTCAGCTTTTCCCTGACATTACCCGAAAGGTATTCATCAGCCATCAGATACTTCGGTTCGTAAGAATTTCCATACTCATAAAGCGGGTTTAGGAAGATAACACCCTTTAAGTCCTCAAAGATTTCATTCTCCGATTTACCGGAAAGCCCCATCATATAGTCCATATCAATCGTGGCTTTTTCTCCAAGAGATACCGCCAACGCTTCGCTTGCCGTATCAACAGAAGTAACCGGAGTATGCGGCTTAATTGTCCTCTTAGAAAACATATCAGCCTTACGTTCCAGTTCTCCGTCCTCTCCGATTATCTCCAATGCAGAAAGCAAAGAGAATGAACTGTCCTGCGAAAAAGCAGAGGTATTTGCACGGCTGTTAATGAGTCCGTACTTACCTGAAAAAGTATCATAAAGTCTGTTTAATCTCTCCTGCTCCGCTTTGATTTCGCTGTCAGGGTAATCTTCTGTCTGCAATTCAATCAGCTTTCTGACGGAATTTCTAATGGCAATCATACCCTTAATTCGGTTCTCTGCGGTTGCCGACACTTCCACCGGAGTCATACGGGAATTTTCTCGATAGTAGATTTTATCGTCCACCACCGTATAGGAAAAGTTTCTCACTGTTGGGTCTGCCGGAATAGAATTATCTTCCTCCTCCAGTTCTTCCTCGGCTTCATATTCCGTGATTTCTCCGTGAATATTTGCTACCGCTTCATCAAGCTGTGCTGCAAGGTCTGCATTTTCATACGGCACACAAGTTGCTTCCATACCAAAACGCCCCGATACCATCTTCATTTCTCCAAGTATCATTTCGGGGTGCTGCACAAAATAAGAGTTCATCTTAATTCCGTTCTCATCGGTATCAAGATGAAGCCAATCCGGCTCAATATCTATCAGTCTGTCACGCTTTTGCAGGATAAGAATATCCGAAACGACTTCCGTTCCTGCATTACCCTTAAAGGTATTATTCGGCAATCGGATTGCTCCAAGAAGCTCTGCTCTCTGTGCAATATACTTTCGTACTGCTAAAGTTTCCTTATCCATTGTGCCTTTGCTCGTTACAAGAGCCAGCACACCGCCGGGTCTTAACTTATCAAGGGACTTGGCAAAAAAGTAATCGTGTATCAGGAACTTATGCTTGTCATACCTTTTATCCGATACCTTAAAATCTCCAAAAGGTACATTTCCAACCACTCCATCAAAGAAGCTGTCCGGCAGATTGGTTTCTTCAAATCCTTGTGCCGCAATTGTTGTTTTCTGATAAAGCTGCTGTGCAATCCCTGCGGAAATCGTATCAAGTTCCACACCGTAAATCTTACTGTCCTGCATTGTGTCCGGCAGCATACCGATGAAATTACCAATACCGCAGGACGGCTCTAACAAGTTGCCTTCCTTAAAGCCCATCTGCTCCATTGCCTTATAAATGGCTGTGATAACTTCGGGCGGCGTGTAGAACGCAGTCAACGTGCTTTCTCTTGCCGAAGCATATTCCTCCGATGTTAATACCGAAGAAAGTTCCAGATATTCAGTTGCCCACGCTGAATTATTTTCATCAAAGACTTCTGAAAGTCCACCCCAACCGACATACTTTGATAAGATAATCTGTTCTTCAGGAGTGGCAAATCTGTTTTCTTCCTGACACTTTTTAAGAAGCTGTATCGCCATAATATTTCTGCGGAAGCGTTCCTTTTTACCTACCGTTTCAACCTCATTTTCTCTGAGATTAAAGGTATGACGGTCTGCCATAGGCACATCAGGGTGCAGGTCAAAGCCCTTGACCTTTTTCTTCTGCTCCCAAGCGGGAACTACCGGCTCAGGCTCTTTATCGTAACCGTTTCCTATGCGATACCCCTGCTTATACATTTCATCATAGCTGTCAAAACCTGACTGCGAAGCTACTATCTCTCGATAATCCTCTATCGGCATACTGCCCATATTGGTCTGAACTTCTTCCGCTTCATTTCTTTCTTCGGCAGGTTCTTCTTTTACAATCAAATGCTCATTTATCGGATTCTCTCGCACTTTTCTGTCAAACTCTGTGCGTGAAAATTCCTTATTGAACAGTGGCATATCATAGTCATAGAGCATTACTCTCTCATCATCAACAGATAAGATTTCATACTCAGAAGCACCGATATACACCTTATCGCCAAGATGATATTCATACTGCACATCTTGTAGCTGTTCTGCTTCTTCAGGTTCTTTTTCGGTTGGTTCGACCTCTTGCTCCGGTGGTGCATTAGAAAGTATCTCACGATTTCTTTTCGTTTCCTCGATTTTGGCTCTGCGTTCCTCTTGACTTTCAAGCCACTGAGGATAGTGTTCTTTTTCCTTTGGATTTAAGTATCTGTCTGTTCGGATAAGTTCCCCGATACGCTTCTCCACCTGCGACCACGAAAGCGTGATATGCGGCTTCTCTTTACCGATACCTTTCGTAATCGTAATACCTTTTCCATCGTGGCTCTCATCGATGCCTGCTCCGATTATTACTGGATAAGAGCCGCCCCAACCGTATTCATTTTTCAAGAAGTCGGCATTTTCTTTTGCAGAAAGGCTTTTTTCAAACTGCTCATAAATACGCATTTTTCCCTCAGAAAATCCGCTTCCATTCGCAAGAACAGCATCGATAATCTCCTGAGAAAAAGTAAAGGCAGAGGTTTTCTTTTCCTCTGCCCGACCGTCTAATATGAATGTCATCTGACCGTCCATTGACGGTAATGGTTTTATGCTGTCACTTAATTCTCCCAGTAATCGCATAGCTTCAAAATGACGGGCAATAACAGCCCAATCATAAAAGCTCTGTGCGGTTCTGCTGTCATATTTGCCCTCCCACAAATGCAGAACATTTTCAAAGGTCTTATATCCTACTGTCCTGCCGTCCTCTAGGGTAAGCTCTGTATAATCATTATTGAAAATGCTCTTTATATACTCTGTGCGGTCTTTGTTATCAAGATTGCGTTCATAATAATCTTTGATTTCTTCCAGACTTGCCGACAAATGCGGTGTTGTTCTGAGAATTTCATTGATTACCTCATCACGCCCAAAGAACGGAAGGCTTTTGTCCTCGTGAGTTCTATCGTAATACTCTAAACGAATATCACTTCCGCTTTCACGATTTCCTGTGCCGAGCTGCGAAGAGCGTTCATCAGACGAACCCATTTCATCATATCCTCTGCTTTCATCTGTTCGGTCACTCCCTCTTTCTGTGCCATCTGGCTCAGGATTGTTTCTTCCATCTTGCTGGCTCTCTGTTCCACTTCCGCCAAGTGCTGTGTCAGTTCGCCCCTCGTCAGGAGATTGTAGTAAAGGACTCTGTGATGTTCCTTCAGAAACTTTCTCCTCATCTGAGCGTATCTGCCCAAAGTCACTTCCGGCTGCTGTGGAAGTTTCAGGTTCGGAAGGCTGTAATCGCCCACCATCGTGTAGGTCAGTTCGTTCATCGTCCAAACTCCTTTCGTCGTTATTTTCAACCTTATTGTATTCATTCCTGTCCTGACCGACAATTATGCGATTTTGACGGTTGAGTGCAGTAATTGTTTTAGATATTTCCGTCAATCCCATTTCTGCAATATCACTGGTAGCAAATCCAAGTGCATTGAGTGTTTCCTGCGTATTGAAGTTGGTAACATCTCTGAAATCATCAAGTTCAAAATAACCGTCCGTATCAACGCCGAGCCTTGACATCATCATATATGCCACACTGTTTGTCACGACATTTTTATAAATGAAAGCCACAATATCCTCTTCCACTTCCTCAAAGGAACTGCCCTCGGTTGCATAGTAAAGGTCTTGCAGATAATCAGGGATATTATCCTCTGCCGCATTTCTTGCTGCTCCCATAATTGCTTCGGCAAGACTGCTCTTATTCTCAATCTCTCCGAAAGTGCTTTCCAATGTTTCAATCACATCAGCTTCGTATTCCTGACGCATATCCCAAATCGGGACTGTTCTTGAATATCTGCTTTCGTGAGTATCTGAAATATCAAAGTAATGTGTCAGTCTTTGCCGAGAACGGTTTTCATCAGCAAAAACAGCAATACCTCTTGCACCTCGGTTGACCCATCTGCCAAAAATTTTGTTCCACTGCTCTATCTCAAGAACCGCTGTTGCATCAGGTCGCTGTGCATATACAAGTAGCTGTTCGTCATAACGTAACTTATAATTTCGGCAAGCCGAAGCCAAGAATGCCTGCCAGTTCTGAGGATTTGACACAACCGTTTTGCAGGTGCGGTTGTAAAGCTCAGAAATAAGGTCATATTTTCGTGCCATTACTCTTGCACCTCCTTATCGCTGTTTTTCTCTGTTTCTGGTCTTGTTTTTTGACGGTTCGGATTGATTGACAGGTTCAACTTTACTTCCACTAAGCTCCATTTTTTCAGCAAACTCGCATATATGATAGCAGCAATTTCCGACATACAAATGGTAGTCATCAATATACTTGCACACTCTGTCTGCTGTGTGTCCATCACGAAAAGTAATCCTGATTTTCCCTCCATCGGGAATATAGAATTTCAAATTGTAATGACTGTCTATAAATCGAATTTGCTTTTCCTGCGGCTCTGCTCTATTCTCCTGTTGCTTCATTTCCCTTACCTCTCATTTTTGTTGCTTCATCAGAACCGCCGCCCAAATACGAAAAGAGTTTACCGGACTTTGTATTCTTCTGAAGCTCCATAATCACACCCATATCAGGAATCGTGATATTCGGGATTTTCAGGATTGCTTCCATATCAAGCTGCTGCAACTTTTTCTCCGTATCACAACCGGAGTCAAAGAGTTTATTCAGCACCTTGACCTTATTCTGAAAAGTTGCTTTGTCTTTCACGAAAATACCTCCTTAGCTAATGTTGATTACAATAGAAATACTGCCGCTCTGTTCTTCTTTCTGCGGATTACGTGAATACTCAGGAAAAAGGGACTGTACTCTCTGCCTTGCCCTGCGTATGGTTTCAAAACAAGGAAGTCCGTATGCTCGGTAATTAAATACAATATCCTCAAGCGGAAGATTTCCGGCAGGTATATATCCGTACCGATTGTAATAATGCAGAATGAGAAGCATATCATCATACCTCGACATCGGGCATTCCTTTAAGATTTCAAGCACTCGGCTCTCCACCGTTTTCTGTTGTTTCATAATGTTCCTCCAAAAATTAAAGGGACAGAGTTTTTTTACGCTCTGCCCCGACTGGTTAATGTTCGCTTGTTACTTACTTCTTACGGTTTTTAACCTGAAGAAAGATAAAGCCGCCGACAATAACGGCGACTAATGCGATAGCGATAATTGTCTTTGCTTCCATTACTCGTTACCCTCCTTTTTCTTCTTTTTGTGTGCAACAACAGAAGTTACGGCGATACCGACAGCAGAAAGTCCGGCAAGGACATACCAAAGTTTCATATTGGTATCATCTCCTGTTTTCGGAGTATCCCTCAACTCATTGTGCATTTTTACAACGGCTGTTTCATCAAGTTTGATAGTAACATTCTGGTCGGCCGGTGTGATATATGCGGCAGAGGCATTGTTTGCCACTTCGGATACGGTATATTCGCCAATACGAAGTCCCTCAATCACAATTTCGCCGTTCTTATCTGTTTCAAATGTCATATCATAACCGTTTGCTCCGGTTACTCTGAACGCAAAACCTTTAACCTTACCATCTGAAGATGTCTTGACGATTTTCAGTGTTCCACGCATAGCTTCATTGATAAATCCAACACCAGCCTTATTCTCAACGGAATAAGTTGTTTCGTCTTTCTCAATGAAAACAGAGTATTCTCCCTTATCAAGCAGGAAGCCCTCTGGTGCTTTTGTTTCACGGACAATATATTTTCCGTAAAGCAGCTCTTTCATCTCATAAATTCCGGTTTCGGTTTCTTCAAGATTTCCGATAAGTTCATCGCCATCATCAATCTTTCCGTTCTCATTGGTGTCCTTATATACCTCAAAGGTTGCACCCGTAAGTTTGTTATCTGGATATTCAGCGTCCATCTTCGTGAGTCTGATATTGCCGTGAACATACTCATTGACAATCTCAATTTCAACTACCTGCTCGGCTTTGCTGATATTGACCTCATACGCTTTTTCATCAAGAACAAATCCCTTTGGCTGCTCGATTTCTCTTACAATCCATTTGCCATAAGGAACTTTTGCAAAAGAAAAACTACCGTCTTTTGCAGAGGTAGTCGTCATAAGTGCAGTATCTTTTGTAAATTCTGTTTCTTCGGCTTTGAAGATACCGATAACAGCACCCTCAAGTGCTTCTCCATTCTCGTCAATCTTCTTACCTGATACAGAACCATAGATAAGTTCATTCTTGATTTCTTTTCCGTCATTCACTTTGATTTCAACCGTTGCGGTATCCTGACCTGCGTATTCAAATACAACCGGATACTTCGTATCAGAGAGAATATAATGCTCATCGGTTGCAATCTCTTTGACATAGTATTTGCCAAACGGAAGGTCTGACTTCATAACAGCAGTTCCATTTTCATTTACGCTGACAATCTCAATCAGTCCATCAGCCGGAATAACGGTACCGCTTGCAGATACAATATCTTCTGCGGCATAAAGACCAAAGCTGATGTTTTTGATTTCTCCGTTGTCGCCAATACCAAATGTCTTATCCTTTTCAATGGCTTTTGCAAGGCTTACCTGAACTTTCTGTCTTTCGTTATAGAATGATGTGGAAGTTTCGGTAACAGAGATATTCTGACCTGCATAAGTAAGCTCAACCGTATGTGTTTCGCCACTCACTACCATTCCATCAGGTGCGGTAATTTCCTTGACCTCGTATTTTCCGAGATAAAGTTCTTTGCTCTTAACAAATCCATCGGAGCTTGTTGTGATAGTATCTACCACTTCGCCCTTTGAATAGCGGAGTGTACCGTCCGGTGTGCTAATATCTTCCGCAGCACGGACTTCATAAACTGCACCCTCAAGTCCTGCCACTTCATAAGCAGGCTGATAAATAACATCACTGTCCTCAGAACCACTTACATTGACACCACTAAATACTTCTCCGGTCTTTTCAACCGTGATAGTACCTTTCTGTGCCATATTCGGCTTATTGACTTTCACAACAGTTACGCCGCCTTCCTCTGTGGAATTTTCTTCGGTAATATCAAAATATACCGGAGTATCATCAAGTACATATCCGTATGGAGCTTGTACCTCTACGATAGAATACCCCTTGCCGTAATCCAGTTTCTCAGGTGTGACAAGAGAACCGTTTGCGTCGGTATAGAACACATCAATCGTGGTCGGTGTCGGATAAGTAAAGGTCATTTTGACCTGATTGCCCTGCGGGTCATAAATCTTAAATCCTGCTCCTGCATACGGAATACTCTTTCCGCTTTCTGCGTCCACCTTGACTACATTGACAAAGCTCTCGAAGTTACGGTTATTGATGAGATAACGATAAGTCTGTGCATTCTGTGAAATGAACACATCAAAATCATCCATCATTTCTCTGCCTTCCCAACCGGAAGTCTGGTGTACGGTATAAATACCATACGGCATATCTTTGGTCTGACCGAAGCCATTTTCATCGCAAACAATGGTATCTCTCTCGTCTTTATTGGCTGCGTCATAGCTTCCGGCAGATTTCAAATAAATCTCAAAGGAAGCACCCTTTTCAGGAGTTTCAATCTTTGTTTCTCCATCATCAGTGTGTTTAATGATAGCCACGTTACCTTTGATTACCTGCTCGGTTACATCATTGGAAGTAAGGTTGTGTTCCACCTCATAAAGTTTCGGGTCTGCACCTACCTTGTGAATGGTCTTATCAAGGAGATAGCCTTCACTCGGTGTAATTTCTCGGATTGTCCAGTCGGTATCACAAACATATTCTTTAGTAGTGAACTGACCGTTTTCATCAGTAACATACTTATCTACAAGCGTTTCGCCCTTATAGATACCGTAAACTGCTCCCGAAAGTTTGGCATTGCCCTGTGCTTCGCCTTTCTCAGCGTCGCTCTTTGTTACTGTTACAGTAAATTTCTTCAAAATGTTATTGAAGTTTCTTGTGGTTACTTCTTTCCACTTCACTGGTGCAGTCTGATTTTTCGGTACAACATAACGGATAGCTGTGTCTACTTCTTCAAGGGTATATGGTTCAGAACCACTGATAAGCACATCTTTGAAAGTTGCCACACCGTTTTTGTCTGTAACTGCATACTGGTCAACAGCAGCACCGGAAAGAGAAGTACCGAAAAGATGGAACTTCATACCTTCAACAAGATTATCTTCTGAGGACTTCACTACCTGAAGGTCGCCACGCTTCAATTTGTTATTAAAATTGACCTTTGCAACCTGTCCTGCTACAACAGTAACTCTATGTGTTTCCTGCGGCTCGTACTTATCGTATGCCTGCTCGGTTACAGTATAGATACCCGGCATAAGGTTATCAATCTGGAACTTGCCGCCATTGGCTGTTGTAACCGTCTGATTGATACCGTTTCCGGTAATCGTGAAGTTAATACCGTCAACCTTGCCGTCCTCACTGGTCTTTACAATCTGACAAGAACCATAGCTGACTTTCATCTTCACATAACCGTTGATACTGTCGCTTACTTCCTGAGCATAGCTGACAACATCCTGCACACTGGAATTCTGACCGTGTTTGCCCTCTGACCATACAACCACACCTCTGCGGACTGCATTTTTCTTGGTTGCGGTAATGGTAAATTCCTTACTCGGTGCTGTATCCATAGAAACCGTAAGTTTGTTACCATTCACTGAAAAGCTCACTCCACTGATGCTTGCCTTGAAATTATATTTGGACAGCACATTATTGGAATCTGTCAGAGTAGTTGTGTACTTGCTTCCGTTCCACTCAAGTTCTATTGTCTTTGCCGAACCGGATGATTTATTACAAAAACTCGGTATGGTCGCATGGTTCTGTACACTCTGCACCATACTGTTGTAATAACTGAAAATCTTATTGTGAAGCGGATGCTTTGCATTGATGACATCTTTCACATTGCTGCAACCACTGGCTGCTACATGATTGAAGTTCACATCACGCTCTCCGATAACAGTTTCCCAGATAAGAAGCTGTGTGGCATAAGCCTGTGCAATGCTGTTTGCTGCTGCTTCATTCTGTGACCTCCAAGATGTCGAGATTGTCCCACGATAGCCATACTGTAAAATACGACCAACGAAAAGACGGATTTCATCTCCGGAAATAACCCCGTTGGATGCAAGGTTATTAAAATAATTTTCGTCATACTTATTCATTGTCTGACCGACCTTGAGCGAAATTCCAGGCTCAATACAATAAGCAACATTGCCTGAGTATGAGCCAATAGCCTTAAGATTGGTAAAATTGGAACGTCCGGTATGCCAACCATTTTTCAAGGTCAAATTGCTATGTCCCCATACCCCATCGTAATTAGCATCGCCATCACGAGGGAAATCGACCATATAAACATCGGCTTTTTCTCCCGAAGCAGCATATGCTGTTGTCGAGCCAATGCCTGCAAAAGTGGTCACACACATAAGGGTCGCCAAGAAAAGCGACGTGACTCTTTTGAATTTTGACTTTATCATTGCGTTTCCTCCTGTAAAAATTGAAAAACACACCGTATCTCTACGATGTGCCTTTGTGGATTTTCTCTTACGACAAGATTTACCTGCCGAAAAACAAATGCAGATTTTTCGTTAATTTTTCATTTTACCATACACCTCCAGTCCGTTCATACTGTGCGATTGCCCCTTAGAGATAGACATATACTTTGAGATAGTTATATTCAAGTGAGATAGTATATATCATTTTCGGTAGGTAAAAGTATAACTAAGGGGTTAGAGTGTGAGAAAGGGGAACTGTAAAACAGGCTATCTGCTGTCACGCTCTGCACGATTACGCAAGAACTTGTTGTAATGCTCCAATGCTTTGCAGACAAAATCCTCCGTCTGACTGACGGGAATGTTTTTCGGGATAAGCTGTCTTACTCTGTCGCCCCTCAACACAATTTTCTCCTTTTGGTTCGGCTTTTCCTCAGACATAACAGCGTGGATTGCTTCGGTTGTAAGGTTGCCCTCGTTGAATAACTTTCGCATACGGATTGTCTGGTCGTGTGACGGGGTTGCGTCATTCAGGTCGATTTCGTCAACCACATCACGCTGGCAATCTTCGTCAAGATAGGAAAGTTCTACGGCAGGACGCATTTTAATACGCCCCTCGTCAACAAATTCAAGCAGTTCAGGAACAAGGTTTGTCAGGCGAATATACCTGCGTATTTGTTCACGACTTTCCCCTACTTCTTCTCCAATACGAGAAACCGAAAGGGCATCTTTACCTGCCAACTTCTCCACCAGTGGTGTAGAAGTTAAATCTGTTCTTTGTCCCTGCCTTTTCATTGCTTCCAAACGCATTTTATAGGCAAAGGCTTTTTCACTCGGCAATATCTCTGACCTCTGAAAATTACTCTCAACCATTAAAATGGTCGCTTCATCTCTGTTCAGGTCTACAATCTCACTTCTCAGGGTTCCAAATCCTGCCAGTTCACAAGCTCGCTTTCGTCTGTGTCCTGAAACAAGTTCATATCTTCCGTCCTCTTTCTGCCTTACCGTTACCGGAGTAATAACCCCTCTTTCCTTGACACTCTCCACAAGCTGCATCATATCTTCATCGTCCCTGACCTTAAACGGGTGGTCGGGGAAATCATCAATCAGCTCTAACGGAATATCTCGGATTTTTGAAAGCTGTTCTTCATCTCTCTGTGCCTGCGTAGTAAATAAATCATCGAGCTTCGTGAGAGTGAAGTCGCTCTTTCTTCCTGCCATCGGCTAACACCTCCTTTGTAAATTCAGCGTATGCCTTAGACACTGTGCTGTTTGGCTCATAAGCATAAATGCTCTTGCCTTTGGAAGAAGTTTCAGCGGCTTTTACGGCAATCGGGATTTGTGTTCGATACATCCTTATCTGATTACCGAAGTTTGCCCTGAGTGCTTCCACCGTACTCTTTGCAAGGTTTGTTCGGCTATCCACCAAAGTAAGCAGCATACCGTCTATCTTAATATCCGGATTGATATACTTCTTTACTTTTGAAATGGTCTGCACAAGCTGTGTCATACCCTTTGCAGGCAAATACTGAGCCTGAACCGGAATGATAACACTGTCTGCCGCCGATAAAGCATTGAGAGTAACCATACCAAGTGAAGGCATACAGTCTATAATTACATAATCATATCTGTTCTTCACTTGACTCAGATAATTCTTGAGTGTAGTTTCTCTGCTCATTGCGTTTACAAGGTTAAATTCCATTGCTGAAAGCTCAAGGTTTGCCGGAACAAGGTCAACACCTTCTTCGTGGTGCAGGATACCAACCATAGGGTCTGTCATCGTTTCATTGATTACATCTGTGAGTTTCGTTGCAAGCGTGATACCCAAGCCGTCTGTATCCTGCCAACCAAGACAAGTCGTTAAATCGCCCTGCGGGTCTGCGTCTATGAGCAATACTTTCTTGCCCTGCATTGCAAGACCTACACCGAGATTTACCGTAGTGGTTGTTTTTCCCACTCCGCCTTTTTGATTGCATATTGCAATCGTTTTGCAGTTTGACACTTTGTTGTCCTCCTTTCTTAAAATTCATAGCTTTTCGGCTATGTACCTGACCGATTCATTTCCTAATCGGTCGTGGCAATATTTATTCTCAATACCCCTTGCCGTGCAAGACGCTGTGGGAAGTCACTAAGGAACAGATAGCTAATCTGTATCATAGGAGTTTCACCTCTGCCGGGTTTTCCGCCAGCCCCGTAGGGAAGTATCATTATCATTCTGACTGTCGTCGCCATAACAGGGGCAACCTGTTATTTATATAGGGAGTTCTCGCTATTCTGAAATTCAGAAGTTTCGGCGTACCCGATAAGGTGGCTATCATCAGAAATAAAGTCTTAGTGACCTGTATATTCAGTTTTCAAAGTTCAAGTGAAAGGCTTCCGATTTTATGGTTCGGAATTAACCCCTTCACTTGTTTGAACTGGGAGAGGCATTTTGCACCCCCCTCTGAGCAAAAATTTTTTAACTTTTTTTGAAAATAAAAAAAGCCGCCTATTATAAATTTAAGGTCAATAGACGGAGGGTAGAAATGTTCATATTTATGATGTATAATATGTGATATTAAAGATTGATAAATCGGAATTTGAGAAGGTAAGTGAATGGGATACCACAATACAAGTACCAAGGAGGAATATGAGAATGTCGAAAGATGAGTATTTGATCACCGATGCGCCCCTCAAAGCGTTGACGGTTTTTGCAATGCCGATGATTCTTGGGAGTTTTTTTCAGCAAATATACAATATGGCCGACTCCATTATTGTCGGCCAGTTTGTTGGTTCTTCTGCACTTGCAGCTGTCGGTGCCTGTGCAGCATTGACCAATGTGTTCATTTGTGTGGCACTGGGAGCCGGCGTAGGTGCCGGTGTGCTGGTGAGCCGCTATTTCGGTGCCAAAGAATATGGCAAAATGAAAACCATTGTGTCAACGTCCTTGCTCAGCTTTTTGATTCTGAGCATTGTCCTTGGCGTTTTTGGCTTATGCTTTTCCCTCCCGATGATGCGGGGCTTGCAAACCCCTCCCGACATTCTGGATGAGGCGGTGCTGTATCTGCGGGTCTATTTTGCGGGCTTTCCGTTCTTGTTTATGTATAACATTCTCTCCAACATGTTCACCTCCATCGGTGAATCAAGAATTCCCTTGGCACTCCTGATTTTTTCTTCTGTCCTGAATATTTTTATGGACCTTTGGATGGTTGCTGGGCTTGGTCTGGGCGTGTTCGGTGCCGCTCTTGCAACCTTGATTGCCCAAGGCATTTCCGCCATATTTTCCTTTCTGATTTTTCTTCATCGGATGCGGCGATACGAGAGCCCATTTCAACGATTTGACTGGCGGGGGCTGCAATCCATGCTGCAAATTGCCGTGCCGTCGATTCTTCAGCAGTCTACGGTGTCCATCGGTATGCTGATTGTGCAGGCAGTTGTAAATCCATTCGGCACACAGGCGCTGGCAGGCTATTCGGCGACGATGCGAGTAGAGAATGTGTTCTCTTTGATTTTTGTCTCCATCGGCAATGCGGTTTCGCCGTTTGTTTCCCAAAACCTTGGCGCAGGCAAGCCCCAACGCATCAAAAAAGGGTACCACGCTGCACTGGTGCTGGATCTGTGCTTTGCAGCCATTGCGTTTGTGGTCATTGAAGCGCTGCACACGCAGATTTCCTCGCTGTTCTTGGGAAAAGACGGAACGGTGTTGGCCTATCAGGTGTCTGGTGATTATATGAGATGGCTTGGTTACTTTTTCATCTTCATGGGTATCAAGATGGCAACCGATGGAGTTCTTCGCGGTCTCGGAATTATGCGTCCGTTCCTCGTTGCAAACATGGTGAACCTTGCGATTCGCCTGTCCGTTGCATTGATCTGTGCACCGCGTTTTGGCATTATATTTGTCTGGCTCGCTGTACCAGCTGGTTGGTTTGCGAACTTTTTAATATCCTATGTGGCTCTCAGAAGATCATGGCCGCCTGCTGAAGTGGTGTCACAATTGCCAGGGACACCTGGCTTGAAAAACTGATGGCATAACAATATGATGCTATGCTATAATAAAGTAAACGATTTGAAATATAAATTCAGAAATTCGGGAAGAAAATGGCAAATGGAGAAACTTGGAAATTAGGCAGAAAACCAAAAATCATTTTGGATTTTCAGGCGGGGGAAAAGCGTATGGATGATTTCAAAAAACTCACAGAGCAACTTATGAAAATATATATTAATGCTGAATCAGTAAATGATTTGGGTATAGAAAATTATTTTGATGAAAATATCAGTCTGATTGGAACTGGGAAACATGAATTATTCACGAATCTGCATGAGTTTTTGGAATCATTTAAAGTTGATGTAAAACGAAGAGGTAAAATCAGCATTGAGGTGAGAAATTTACATCAGGAAGAAGAAAGACTTGATGATGACCATGTTCTTGTACATGGAAGAGTAATAGTTGGAGGGAATAAACATGAAAATTGCAGTAACATATGATAATGGAGAGATTTTTCAGCATTTTGGAAAAACAGAGTCTTTTAAAGTTTATGAAGTGGAAGACAACAAAGTAGTTTCCAGTGAAGTAATCGGTTCTAACGGTACAGGACATGGCGCACTTGCAGGTCTGCTTGCTGAGCAGGGTGTAAATGTTCTGATCTGCGGTGGTATCGGCGGAGGCGCTCAGACAGCACTCACAGAGGCTGGAATCGAGATGGTTGCCGGTGCACAGGGAAACACCGATGATGTTGTAGAAGCATATCTGAAAGGCGAATTAGTATCTTCCGGAGCTAACTGCGACCATCACCATCATGAAGAAGGTCATTCCTGTGGCAGTCATGAGGAGGGACACTCCTGTGGAGACAGCTGCGGTGGTGGATGCGGTGGATGTGGCGGATCACAGCCACAGCTTACAGGACGCAATGTAGGAAAAACCTGCCGCACACATTACAGAGGAACTTTCAATGACGGAACACAGTTTGATTCTTCTTACGACCGTGGCGAACCGCTGGAATTCATCTGCGGTGCAGGCCAGATGATCAGAGGAT
>ERZ825525.1876-NODE-1876-length-15555-cov-161.157097_pt1 | contig 15555 bp, 8 predicted proteins | sample MGYA00519930_ERZ825525 | MGnify/ENA primary metagenome ERZ825525 (study PRJEB31778, sample SAMEA3449203) | human gut metagenome | biome: human gut; feature: human-associated habitat; material: faeces | place: United Kingdom | collected 2010/2012 ... | reverse complement strand
TAGAAAAACATAATTAATTTAATACCAACAGAAACATGATTCATTTAAAAGACTTTTGGCGGACAATCAGAAGGACGCTTACCGTATTTATATTAGGAACTACCGTGGCTGTCTTCACATGCCAGGCCATAAATCCTCCTTTCGTGATTAAACATCTGGGTGACGGACAGAGTATCGTCCAAATTGACGAGCAGAAGAAGTTTTTGCTGCTGCCGGTGGAAGAGGCTTCTCCGGAGGCAAAATTGTATATGATAGCGGACAATGATGTTGTACGCAGTATGAACGTGCGATTGGCAGTCAATAAGGTTGACTATTTTGTTCCGGTCGATTTGACCGGCTTCGATAATAAACATCTCTCTTTCAACTTCCAGCTTATTCCGGATTCGGCCTTATGCTGGGAAGAAATGAAACTGTCGGATGAATTCGATGTTTCGAACCGGGAGAAGTACCGTCCGGTGTATCATTTCAGCCCGGCTTACGGTTGGATGAATGATCCTAACGGAATGTTCTACAAAGACGGGGTCTACCATTTGTTCTACCAGCATAATCCCTACGGCTCCATGTGGGGGAACATGCATTGGGGACATGCCACCAGTACGGACCTCGTCACTTGGGAACATCACGGAGATGCTATTTCGCCCGATGCGCTGGGAACAATTTTCAGTGGCTCTTGTGTTGTCGACAAGGATAATACGGCCGGGTTCGGTGCCGGTGCCGTCATTGCTTTCTATACATCGGCAAGCGACCGCCAAGTGCAGAGCATGGCCTATAGCCTTGACAACGGAAAGACCTTCAAGAAGTATGCGCGAAATCCCATCCTGACTTCCACGCAGCGCGACTTCCGTGACCCTAAAGTCATCTGGCACGAAGATACCAAGAAATGGATCATGGTTCTTGCCGTAGGGCAGGAAATGGAGATATACTCTTCTGCCGACCTGAAGAGCTGGACGCTGGAGAGCAAATTCGGTGAAGGACAAGGTGCTCACGGCGGAGTCTGGGAGTGTCCCGACCTGCTTGAACTGCCGGTTGAAGGTACGGAACTGAAGAAGTGGGTACTCGTCTGTAACCTCAATCCGGGTGGACCGTTCGGTGGCTCTGCCACACAATATTTCGTGGGGACATTTGACGGAAAGAGATTCGTGAACGAGTCTCCCGCAGTGACGAAATGGATGGACTGGGGAAAAGACCATTATGCAACTGTCACTTGGAGCAATGCTCCTGCAGGACGTGTCATTGCATTGGCATGGATGAGCAACTGGCAATATGCCAACGATGTGCCCACCCGCCAATACCGTAGTGCCAACTCCGTGCCGCGCGACCTTTCGCTCTATACCTCGGAGGGTGAAACCTATGTAAAGGTAACCCCGTCTCCCGAATTGCTGAAACTGAGGGATAAAGGCAGCAAGAAGCGTGCTTTCAAGGTAGACCGCACGTATAATCTGGACAAACTGCTGAATGACAATTCCGGAACGTATGAAATCGAAATGACCATCAAGAACAAGGATGCGGATGTGATAGGATTCCAGCTCTTTAACTCGAAAGGCGAGGAGGTGGAGATGTACTATAACCTGGCGGAAAAGACGTTCACCATGGACCGTACCAAGAGTGGCGAGGTGACGTTCAGCAAGGACTTCCCTGCAGTGACCGTGGCTCCTGTCGAGGGTGGCAATGAAATGAAAATCCGCTTGTTCGTAGACAAGTCGAGCATTGAAGCGTTTGGCAACGACGGACGTTTTGCCATGACAAATCTTGTATTCCCGTCGGAACCTTACAACCGCATCAGTTTCTATGCTAAAGGTGGAAGCTGCAATGTCACCTCGTTTACTGTGTACAAACTCGGATTAAAATAACAGATAATAATCTTCAGCATGGAAAATACTAAGAATTCTTCTTTGGCAAAGCTCTTTCCGGTCATGCTTTGCTTCTTCGCCATGGGCTTTGTGGATTTGGTGGGCATCGCCTCCAACTACGTGAAGGCCGACTTGAACCTGACCGACTCGCAAGCCAACATATTCCCGTCTCTGGTGTTCTTCTGGTTCCTCATCTTCTCCGTACCTACGGGTATGCTGATGAACCGCATCGGACGCAAGAAGACGGTGCTTCTCAGCCTTGTCATCACGTTTGCCTCTTTGCTTCTCCCGGTTTTCGGAGACGGCTACGTGCTGATGCTGCTCTCGTTCTCATTGCTGGGCATCGGCAATGCGCTGATGCAAACGTCGCTCAACCCGCTGCTTTCCAATATCGTAAGCGGCGAGCGGCTGGCAAGTTCGCTCACCTTCGGACAGTTTGTAAAAGCCATTGCTTCGTTTCTGGCTCCATACATCGCCATGTGGGGAGCTACGCAGGCCATTCCGTCTCTGGGCATGGGCTGGAGGGTGCTGTTCCCGGTCTATATGGTCATTGCGGTGATTGCCATTCTCTGGCTGAGCGGTACTTCCATCCGCGAGGAAAAGGAAGAGGGACGCCCTTCCACCTTCGGGGAGTGCCTCGCTCTGCTGGGCAAGCCGTTTATCTTTCTCTGCTTCCTGGGCATCATGTGCCATGTGGGCATTGATGTAGGTACGAATACCACAGCGCCCAAAATCCTGATGGAGCGTCTGGGCATGACGCTGGCCGATGCCGGCTTTGCCACCAGCCTTTACTTCATCTTCCGCACGGCGGGTTGCTTTCTCGGAGCCTTCATCCTTCAGAAGATGGCTCCCCGAACCTTCTTCGGCATCAGCGTGTTATGTATGTTGGCTGCGATGGTAGGGTTGTTCGTTTTCCATGAAAAGGCAATGATATACATCTGCATTGCCCTTATCGGTTTCGGCAATTCGAACATCTTTCCGGTTATCTTCTCCCAAGCGTTGCTTGCTATGCCACAAAAGAAGAACGAGGTTTCCGGCTTGATGATTATGGGGCTCTTCGGCGGTACGGTATTTCCGATAGCAATGGGCTTGGCAAGTGATGCTGTAGGACAAAGCGGTGCCGTGGCTGTAATGACGGTGGGGGTAGTGTACTTGTTCTTCTATATGCTGCGTATGAAGCGGTAATCTTTGTTCGCAGGCTGCGGACACATATCCCAAGGCTGCGGATATCTGTCCCAAGGTTGCGGATGTCTATCCCAAGCCTTGGGATAGAGATAATCCTTAGTTCTTAGAGACTTTTTAATAGATAATTGGCAACTTTTCATTCTATAGTTAGGAACTTTTTTATTAGGTTTGCAGCGGGTAGGACATTGAGTTTGCCGTGAATAAAATATATCATTCATTAAACAATATAATATTATGAATAAGATAATAGTAGGTATGGGCGAGGCTCTGTGGGACTGCCTCCCCGAAGGAAAGAAGATAGGCGGTGCTCCGGCAAACTTTGCTTACCATGCATCGCAGTTTGGTTTCGACAGCCGTGTGGTCAGTGCCGTAGGTGCCGATGCGGATGGGGACGAGATTCTGGATGTGTTCGCCCGGAAGGGGCTGCGCACGCAGATTGAGCGCGTGCCTTACCCCACGGGAACGGTGCAGGTGACGCTCGATGCCGTGGGCGTGCCGTGCTATGAGATAAAAGAAGGCGTGGCCTGGGACAACATTCCCTTTACCGACGAACTGAAGCGTCTGGCACTGAACACGCGTGCCGTATGTTTCGGCTCTTTGGCGCAACGCAGTGAAACAAGCCGCATCACCATCAACCGTTTTCTCGACACGATGCCCGATGCGGAGGGGCAACTGAAGATATTCGACATCAATCTCCGCCAAGGGTTCTATACCAAAGAGATACTCTGCGAATCCATGCGCCGCTGCAACATCCTCAAGATAAACGATGAGGAGCTGGTGACCATCAGCCGTATTTTCGGCTACCCGGGCATCGACTTGCAGGACAAATGCTGGATTCTGCTGGCTAAATATAACCTGAAAATGCTTATCTTGACTTGTGGAACGAACGGCAGCTATGTGTTCACTCCGGGAGTGGTTTCCTTCCAGGAGACGCCCAAGGTACCGGTGGCGGACACCGTTGGAGCCGGTGACTCGTTCACGGCAGCCTTCACCGCTGCCATTCTCAGCGGGAAGCAGGTGCCCGATGCCCATAAACTGGCGGTGGAAGTCTCTGCCTATGTATGTACCCAGAGCGGTGCCATGCCGGAATTGCCGGTGGCCTTGAAAGAAAGGCTGGCATAGATTTTTCTTATTCTTTTCACATTTTTCGTTATCTTTGCTCATCTGCAATCTTAAATCAGAGGAAAGTGAAGATGAGACAGCATAACCTTCGGATTTTATTCTTTCTGCTCGTGCTTTGGGGAGTGGCGGTTGCCTGCTCCCGGCGCGAGGCACGTTTCCGTATCGGCGTTTCCCAATGTAGCGAGGATGAATGGCGGCGCCAGATGAACAGTGAGATACTCCGTGAAGCCCATTTCTACGAAGATGTGGAGGTGGACATCCGTACTGCCGTCGACGATAATGACCGTCAGGCAAAAGACATTCGTGAGCTGATAGCCGAAGGGGTGGATCTGCTGATTGTGGCCCCTAATGAAGCCACTCCGATAACTCCGGTTGTGGAGGAGGCATACAACCGGGGCATTCCGGTGATTGTAGTGGACCGTAAAATCCTTTCGGACAAATACACGGCCTACGTCGGTGCAGACAACTACGAGATAGGGAAAGCTGTGGGAGAGTATGTGGCCAATGTGCTGCATGGGCAGGGAGATGTGGTGGAAATCTCAGGTTTGGTGGGCTCCACACCTGCCGTAGACCGTCATCAAGGATTTGTGAAGGCTATATCCGCTTATCCCGGTATCCGGTTGCTGGCCGTTGAAGACGGTGCCTGGTTGCAACTCAAGGCCGGAGAGAAAATGGATACCCTGCTGAGCCGCTTTCCGCATATCGACCTGGTGTATGCGCAGAATGACCGTATGGCGGCCGGAGCCTATGCTGCCGCTGCCCGCAAGGGGCGGGAGAAGGAAATGCGGTTTATCGGCATAGACGCCCTGTCCGGCAAAGACTACGGAGTGGAGAAAGTGCTTGCCGGCGAACTGGATGCCACGTTTATATACCCTACCGGTGGCGACCGCGTGATGCAGATTGCCATGGATATTCTGAACAAGCGTGATTTCCCCCGTGAAACTATCCTGGGCACTTCCGTCGTCGACCGCGACAATGCTCTCATCATGAAGATGCAGACCGCCCACATCGGCACCCTGGATGGAAAGATAGAAACCCTGAACGGAAAGATAAACCAGTATTTGGCCAGTTATGCCACGCAGCAGGTTGTCTTGTACGGCAGTCTGTCCGCCCTATTGTTGCTGGTCGGCTTGTTGGTGGCTGTCTACCTCTCCTTGCGTGCCAAGAACCGGTTGAACCGTGAGCTGTCCATGCAGAAAAAGAAACTGGAGGAACAGAAAACCCAGTTAATACAGCAGAAGGAACTGTTGGAAGTACAGAAGTCGCAGTTAGAACAGCTTTCCCATGAACTGGAGGAGGCTACGCATGCCAAGCTGGTGTTCTTCACGAATATTTCGCACGATTTCCGTACTCCGCTGACGCTGATAGCCGATCCCATAGAGCAGCTTCTTGCCAACCGCACCCTCGACGGACAGCCGCGCCAGCTCCTCGAGCTGATGAAAAAGAATGTACATATCCTGCTTCGCCTGGTCAACCAGATACTTGATTTCCGGAAGGTGGAGAACGGGCGCATGGAACTCCATCTCGAACCTTTTGATTTGCTCGACAGTTTCCGGGGCTGGAACGACTCTTTCCGCATGGCGTTGCTGAAGAAACATATTGCTTTCAGCTTTGAGGCATCTCCCGATACGGACTTCCGGATGATGGCGGATGCGGAGAAGATGGAGCGCATTTACTTCAATCTCTTCTCCAATGCCGTGAAGTATACGCCGGAGAACGGGAAAATCACCGTACGGTTGTTAAAGTCGGAACAGAACTACAGTCTGTCCGTCTTCAATTCCGGCAGCTACATTTCTTCGACCGATGTGGAAGCCATCTTCGAGCGCTTCTATCAAGTGGACGGGCATCAAGCCGGTACCGGTATCGGACTGGCGCTGGTACGTGCCTTTGTAGAGATGCATGGCGGTAACATTACGGCACGCAGTGACGAGAAAGGCACTACTTTCATCGTTACTTTCCCGCAGCAGGATGTTTCGCAGTACCATCCCACCATAGTGACGTTGCCTGCCGAAGAGAAGGACGTGTCGTCCACCCTGATAGATACGGAAGTGAAGGCATGCGAAGAGGTGGTTGAGGCTGATTGTCCTACTGTGCTGGTAATTGACGATAATGCGGATATTCGCAACTATGTGAAGTCACTTCTGTCGAACGAGTTCCGTGTATTGGATGCTGCGGACGGGACAGAGGGTATCCGGCTGGCCATGAAGTATGTGCCGGATGTGATTATCTCCGATGTAATGATGCCCGGTATGGATGGTGTGGAATGCTGCCGCCGCTTGAAGGGGGAGTTGCAGACATGCCATATACCGGTGATTCTGCTGACGGCCTGCTCGCTGGACGAACAGCGTATCCAGGGCTATGATGGCGGTGCCGATTCTTATATTTCCAAACCATTCAATTCGCAGCTGCTCTTGTCTCGTGTCCGCAATCTCATTGCAAACCGCCGTCAGTTGAGGCAGTTCTTCGGAGATAACCAGACTATCGAGAAGGAAACCATCAGTGATTTGGATAAGGGTTTCGTCTCCCGCTTCAAATCGCTTGTCGAGGAGAGAATGAAAGATGCGGAACTCAATGTGGAGGATTTGGGACGGAATATGGGTATGAGCCGTGTGCAGCTTTACCGTAAGCTGAAATCGCTGACCAACTATTCGCCGAATGAGCTGCTGCGCCAGATGAGGTTGAAAAAGGCTGCCTCACTGCTTGCCTCCTCTGACATGACGGTAGCGGAGATTGCCTATGAAGTGGGCTTTTCGTCACCTTCCTATTTCACGAAATGCTATAAGGAACAGTTTGGGGAGAGTCCTACCGAGTTTCTGAAAAGAAGGGGATAGCTGTTGTCTATCCCCCTTGTTCTTAATACACGTCTGTTTACTTCTGTAAATGATACTGGAACTTATTTCAGTATTTGAGGCAGGTTTTCCCTTCCCCAGAAGTAGTAAACACAGATTCCAATCCAGCTTGTGAGCAGGATGATAATTGCAACTAATAGTTTCTTCACGCCGTCTACCGGCCACTTCATGATTTCAAGTACGGCTTTGACACACAGAACCACACCGATAATCCAAATGATAAATCCAATCATAACCTGTGATATTTAGTATTGTTAATTAAAAACAAATAGAGACTACGCCTTATTCAGGAGCAGCCTCTATTCTTTATTTAGTAATCGGAATTACTCTGTAACTTCAGCGCCCCAATTTTCTTTGGAAAGACGCTTGTAGCTGTTGTAACGCCATTTAGCGTTTTCTTCAGCAGCCTTGAACAGCTCGTCGGCCTCCTGCGGATATTGCTTCATTACGGATGCGTAACGAACTTCACCCTTCAGGAAGTCTTGGAATCCGCTCCAATCCGGTTCCTTGCTATCCAGCGTGAACGGATTCTTGCCTTCAGCCTCCAGAGCCGGGTTGTAACGCCACAAGTGCCAGTAACCGCACTTAACGGCCTTTTCTTCCTCTGCCTGGCTCTTGCCCATACCTGCCTTCAGACCGTGGTTGATACACGGAGCGTAAGCGATGATGAGTGACGGACCGGGATATGCTTCTGCTTCACGGATAGCCTTTAAAGTCTGAGCCTGGTCGGCACCCATAGCGATTTGGGCAACGTATACGTAACCGTAAGTAGTAGCCATCAGACCGAGGTCTTTCTTGCGTACACGCTTACCGGCAGCGGCAAACTTGGCGATAGCGCCTACCGGGGTAGCCTTGGAAGACTGACCGCCTGTGTTGGAGTAAACCTCAGTATCCAGTACGAGGATGTTGACATCCTTACCGCTTGCGATTACATGGTCGAGACCACCGTAACCGATGTCGTAAGAGGCACCGTCGCCACCGATAATCCACTGGCTGCGTTTTACCAGGTATTGAGACAGACTGGCGATAGTCTTGCAGCTGTCGCACTTGTCTTTGGCAGCTTCTACCATCGGAATAATCTTTTCAGCCAGTTCCTTGCTCTTGTCTGCATCGTACATGTTTTCAATCCAAGCCTGGAATACTTCTTTGTATTCAGCCGGAGTTCCTTCTGCTGCGATGGCATCTTCCATAGCCTTCACGATACGTGCGCGCATCTTTTCGTTGGCAAGCTCCATACCCAGACCGAATTCGCAGAAGTCCTCGAACAATGAGTTAGCCCAAGCAGGACCGTGACCCTTTTCGTTCTTGGTATAAGGAGTAGAAGGTACTGAACCGGAGTAGATGGAAGAACATCCTGTTGCGTTGGCTACCATTTCGCGGTCACCGAACAACTGGGAAATCAGCTTCACATACGGAGTTTCACCACAACCGGAGCAAGCACCTGAGAACTCGAACAACGGAGTGGCGAACTGAGAGTTCTTTACGTTGGCCTTGATGTCAACCAAGTGTTGTTTGCTCTTCACGTTTTCAGCACAGTAAGTCCAGTTGGCAGCTTCCGGCAATTGGCTTTCGAGGTGCTTCATAGTCAGAGCCTTGCCACCCTTCTTCGGGTTGCCCGGACAGACATCGGCACAGTTGCCACAACCCAGACAGTCGAGAACGTCTACCTGAATACGGAATGTCATACCGTCGAATGCTTTACCTACAGCCTTCAGTTGAGTGAAGTTGGCACCCTTCTGCTCTTCAGCATCGAGTACGAACGGACGGATGGAAGCGTGAGGACAAACGTAAGCACACTTGTTACACTGGATACAGTTCTCAGCGTTCCATTCGGGAACGAATGCGGCTACACCACGTTTCTCATATTTGGCAGTGCCTTGTTCCCAAGTACCGTCTTCAATACCCTTGAATGCAGATACCGGCAATAAGTCACCGTCTTGTGCGTTGATAGGACGAACCACTTCGTTGATGAATGCAGGATCGTTGTTTTCAGCCTTGGCGTCGTCTGCCAGATTGGCCCAAGCCGGGTCAACGGTCAGTTGCTTGTATTCGCCGCCACGGTCAACTGCTGCGTAGTTCTTGTTGACAACGTCTTCACCCTTCTTGCCGTAAGACTTAACGATGAATTTCTTCATCTGTTCTACAGCCAGGTCAACCGGAATAACGCCGGTGATACGGAAGAATGCGGATTGCAGGATGGTGTTGGTACGGTTGCCCAAACCGATTTCTTGTGCAATCTGAGTAGCGTTGATATAGTAAACAGTGATATTGTTCTGTGCAAAGTACTTCTTCACCTTGTTGGGCAGGTTCTTGGCAAGCTCTTCGCCTTCCCAGATGGTGTTCAGCAAGAAAGAGCCGTTCTTACGCAAGCCGCGGGTTACGTCGTACATGTGCAGGTAAGCTTGAACGTGGCAAGCCACGAAGTTAGGCGTGTTTACCAGGTATGTAGAGCGGATAGGAGTATCACCGAAACGCAGGTGCGAGCAGGTGAAACCGCCTGATTTCTTGGAGTCGTAAGAGAAATAAGCCTGGCAGTGCTTGTCGGTATTGTCACCGATAATCTTCACAGAGTTCTTGTTGGCACCTACTGTACCGTCAGCGCCCAAACCGTAGAATTTGGCTTCGAACATGCCTTCGCCGCCCAATGCGATTTCTTCTTCCTGGGGCAGAGAAGTGAAGGTAACGTCGTCTACGATACCGATAGTGAAGTGGTTCTTCGGCATCGGCATAGCCAGGTTCTTGTAAACGGCGAGGATTTGCGCGGGAGTAGTGTCCTTGGATCCCAAACCGTAACGGCCGCCTACGATAACCGGAGCATTCTCTGCACCGTAGAAGCAGTCTTTTACGTCGAGGTACAACGGTTCGCCGTTAGCACCCGGTTCTTTCGTACGGTCCAGTACGGCAATCTTCTTGGCAGTCTTGGGAACGGCGGCAAGGAAGTGCTTGGCAGAGAACGGACGATACAAGTGAACGGCAACCAAACCAACCTTTTCGCCATTGGCAACGAGGTGGTCGATAGCTTCGCGGGCAGCTTCCGTTACAGAACCCATGGCGATGATAACGCGTTCTGCATCTTCTGCACCGTAGTAATCGAACAAACCATACTTGCGGCCTGTGATTTTGGAAATCTCGTTCATGTATTCCTCAACGATAGCCGGAACTGCTTCATAGTAGTTGTTGCAAGATTCACGGTGTTGGAAGAAGTGGTCAGGATTTTCGGCCATACCACGGGCAACCGGGTTCATCGGGTTCAATGCACGTGCGCGGAATTCAGCCAAAGCTTCCTGGTCGATAAGCGGAGCGAGGTCTTCGTTCTCCAACATTTCAATCTTCTGGATTTCGTGAGAAGTACGGAAGCCGTCGAAGAAGTTCATAAACGGAACACGGGCCTTGATGGTGGCTAGGTGGGCAACACCTGCCAAGTCCATAACTTCTTGTACAGAACCTTCGGCCAACATGGCAAAACCAGTCTGGCGTGCAGACATAACGTCCTGGTGGTCACCGAAGATACACAGTGCATGGCTTGCCAATGTACGTGCTGATACGTGGAATACACAAGGCAGGAATTCACCGGCAATCTTGTACATGTTCGGGATCATCAGCAACAGACCTTGTGAAGCTGTGTAAGTAGTAGTCAGCGCACCGGCTTGCAGAGAGCCGTGGACGGCACCTGCAGCACCACCTTCTGACTGCATTTCCTGTACCAATACTGTTTCGCCGAAGATGTTCTTGCGACCTGCGGCAGCCCATTCGTCTACGTATTCAGCCATCGTAGAAGAGGGGGTGATGGGGTAGATGGCAGCTACTTCGGAGAACATATACGAGATATGTGCAGCAGCCTGGTTACCATCACAAGTAATGAATTTCTTCTGTTTAGTCATAACTAAATTGAATTATTTATTTAAGTAAAAAAATCTCTCTCTTAATACAAGAAACCGAATAACCAGAGAGGTATTTGGTTGCCTCGGCCTATTTCTGCCTTATGCAGTACATAAGTAACTCCCGGATTATTCTTTATCTTTGTTCCTTCCGGACAAATCTTGAAAGGCATCACCTCATCTACCATGAACGAGATGTTCTTGTCGCCCTTGTTCACCTTGTGGTCCTTCCACATTGTGTTGGCAAAGAAAGTGTCCAGTACGTCTTGCTCTTCCACCTTGACGGGATAGATGGAATACATCAGATTTGAATTGTGCATCATTATCTTCGACGGCTTCTTGGGGAATTCTTCTCCCTTCGGATAGACCATATTGATGAGTCGTGCGTCTGCCAGATACTTGATGTAATTCATCACGGTGGCACGGGAGGTCTGTATGTCGTTTGCCAGTTGGCTGACATTCGGCGCTTTCGGCCCGTCCACGGCCAACAAATATAGTAATTTCTTTATCTTCGAAAGGTATTTCAGCTCAATTTGTTTGATGAGCAGGATGTCTACTTCCACCATCATGTTCATTGTCTTGAGCAGATTCTCCGAGAAGTTACGCTTTTCGAGGAAGAAAGGGTAGAAGCCGTGGTGCATATAGTCCTGCATGTAGTCCAATGGACGTACTTTGGAGAGGATGCCTTTGGCTATCTGTTCGTGGTTGCTCAGGATTTCTTCCAACGGATAGGCGTGGAACTTCATGCCCGTCTGCAGGTTCAGGTATTCGCGGAAGGAGAAGCCGCGCAGGTTGTAGCTCTTCACGATGTCGCGCAACTCCATATTCTCCTCTTTCAGGCGCATCACGGACGAGCCGGTGAACACGATTTTCAGGTTGGGGAAGCGGTCGTAGCACATACGCAGTTCCTTGCTCCATTCCGGGTACTTGAATACCTGGTCTATCAACAGCACTTTTCCTCCGCGACGCTGGAATTCGGCGGCGAACTCCACGATGCCATGTCCGGAGAAGTAGAAGTTGTTCATGTTGATGAAGAGGCAGGAGCGGTCTGTGCCGAATTTCTCTTTGGCATATTGCAGCAAGAAAGTGGTCTTACCTACGCCTCTTGTGCCTTTGATACCGATAAGACGGTCATTCCAGTCTATTTCGTCCATGAGGTCGCGGCGTACGGGAGCATTGGTATGCTCTACGAGATAAGCGTGTGTACGGTAAAATGCTTCCATGCTTTAAATTCGGTTTATCGGGCGACAAATATACGGCTTTTTTATAGATTTGCAAAGTAGAGATGGCAAAATATTATATAACTTTGCACTCTCATACAAAACGTGAGTAATTGGTTAACATTTGAAAGATGAAACTTTATGTGTTCAATCCTGATGCAGATATGGCATTGGGAAATAATGAAGAAAATTATATGGCGCCCGCTACCATCCGCCGTATGGCTGAAGACTTGGCTTTGTTGCCGATTTGGTATGCCCAGCCAGGTAGTGGGGTACTGGCCTCTTCCGCCTATAATGCAGATTATCTGAAACAGATGCAACAGTTGTTCCGGCTGGATGTGCATTTGGTGACAGAGCCGGAGCTGCCCGATTATGCTGATGTGCGGGTAATGCCTTGGGGATGGAACCCCGCTATCCGTAAACGGATGTTGAAAGGCGGTGTTCTGGGAAAAAATCTTCCTACGCCGGATGCTTTGGATAAATATCGTATGAAGGCTGCCCGTAGTAACGCTTTGGCTTTTCGCGCACTTTTCTATTTCAATAAAATAGATTATACTTGTGGTGACGGTTGTTGCTTGGTGGAGGCTGATGGTAGAATGACGGATATCTCTCCGGATATTGTTGATCGTTACAAGGAGGGATGTGTGTTCAAATCACTTTGGTCGGGAAGTGGAAAGGGATTGTGTTGGTGCCGTCATGGCTTTACGAAAAATGTTTCCGATTGGTGTAGTAGGGCGCTGAAAGAAAATAGAGGTTTTGTGATGGAGCCTATATTTGATAAGGTGGAAGACTTTGCCATGGAATTTTATTCGGATGGTCGGGGAAAGCTTCTTTTTGTCGGCTATTCCCGTTTTGTTACGGATGACAAAGGGGCATATCGTGGTAATATCCTTACTTCGGATGAGCAAGTGGAGGAATGGATTCAGCAATATGTACCCTTTGAAGCATTTGTACGCATACGCAATATGATGCAGAAAGCATTGGAAACGAGTTATGCTACATCTTATATGGGTTTCTTGGGTGTGGACATGATGGTCTGCCGTCAGAAGGAAGGGCATCCGTATGCCATCAACCCCCATGTCGAAATAAATCTACGGATGAATATGGGAATCGTTTCCCATGTGCTTAGTGATCATTTCATTGTCCCCGGTGGGGAGGGACGTTTCTCCATTGATTGTTTTCCGACCCATGAAGCTTTGATGGAGCGGCATGAGCAGGATATGCAAAGCTATCCGCTGGTGGTGAAGGACGGCAGGGTTGTTTCCGGCTATCTGCCTCTGGTACCGGTCACTCCGAAGAGCCGTTACCGGGCTTTTGTCTGTGTCACTGCTGCTGAATAGCTTCGCTTTCGTTTCCGCAACGGTCTATGGCTGTCACGGCAAAATATTTTCGGGCAGTCCACGGGCGGATGGGGGCATAGGTATATTCCGTACCTTGTACTCGTTGTGCCAGGATATTCTCCGGATTGGAGGTATCTACGGGATAGGTGTCCGAACCGTAGATTACATACATCGGAGCATTCCGCTTGTCATTGTCCGTGGCGGGTTGCCAGCTTAGTTTCCAATAGCCGTTTTCCGGTGTTTCCACCGTGAGTCCGGCGGGAGGTGTAGGAGCTACATTGTCTATCCACGGCATGGCGGGTTGCAGGGCCGGGGCGGTATAGAAGTCTTCTTCCAGCGCATCATAAAGCCCTTGCGTGTTGTCCATCAGATACTTCACACGGTAGTGCGCCTCGCCTGCCAGACCTTGTGCACGGATAAAGTATATCTGCCGCTCAATCTCGTCCAACGTCCAGTTCCCCTCGCCGGGGTCGAGGAAGTAGATGCCCAGCCCGGGAATGATTTGGCGTCCGTTGCTTTGTTCCTGCCAGTCGAGGGCAAAGGGATAGAAGTGGTTGCCACGGAAATAGAGCATCGGATAAATCTGGTCCTGGATGCCTTCGCCCAGCCAACCCTGCACGTCCTGATAGACGGTGTGGAAAGCGTTCCAGCCACGCGACGGGTAGCGGGAAGTGTCTTTGTATTTCCCTACCGGGCAGGTGCTGACCTTTACCCAGGGTTTCATGGCTTTTACACCTTTATATATATAGCGTACTATTTCCGTCAGGTTGTCTCTGCGCCATTGGGCAAGGCTGCGTCCTTTGCTGTATTTGCGGTAGTCGTAGCTGTCGGGAAAACGGGGGGCGTTTTCCGGATAGCGCAGGTAGTCGAAGTGTACCCCGTCTACATCGTAGCGTTCCACCACTTCGCGAACAAGGCTCATCAGGTATTCTTTGGTTTGTGGATGTCCGGGATTCAGGAAGTATTCGCGTTTGTAGGGTACGCAGATGGCGCGTTTCTTTTTGGTGACGGACTCTTTGCCGAGGGCTGCCACATGCTTGCGGTTGCCCAGAGGAATAGTTACCATCCAGGCATGGCACTCCATGCCGCGTTTGTGGCATTCGGCTACGGCAAAGGCAAGCGGATCGTAGCCGGGGTCGCCGCCCGCCTTCCCGGTCAGTATGGAGTTGTAGGGTTCGATGGCCGATTTGTAGAGGACATCTCCCCGTGTACGGATCTGGAACAGTACGGTGTTGAAGTTGGCGGCTTTCAGTCTGTCCAGTATTTCAATCAGTTCGGCCTGCTGCTTGCGGATGCTTTCGGGCGAAGTGGCGCGTGTCCGCGGCCAGTCCAGCCCGTAGACGGCGGTTATCCAGGCGGCACGCACTTCGTGCTTGGGTGGTTGTGCGGCAAGCGGCAGCAGGACTGCCATATATAGTAAAATGGAAATAATCCGTTTCATTTTTCTCTTTTCTTCTTTATTTCTGTCATATTTCTCGGCGAAGATAAGCAAAACACCCGATTATTTTGTGCTGTTTACTTGGAAACTGTTACATTTGCATACTTTAAAAACATTAACACGCCATGATTACATTTACCCTTTGCCTGCTGGCGCTGATAGCCGGCTATTTTATTTACGGACGTTTCATCGAACGCGTCTTTAGTCCCGACGACCGCAAGACACCTGCCCTTACGAGAGCCGATGGAGTGGATTACATCCCACTGCCCACCTGGAAGATTTTCATGATACAGTTTCTCAATATAGCCGGGCTGGGGCCTATCTTCGGTGCCATCATGGGAGCCAAGTTCGGCACGGCATCCTATCTGTGGATTGTGTTCGGCAGTATCTTTGCCGGTGCCGTGCACGACTATCTTGCCGGTATGCTCTCCTTGCGGCATGACGGGGAAAGCCTGCCGGAAATCATCGGACGCTATCTGGGGCTGACCACCAAGCAGGTGATGCGCGGCTTTACCGTCATCCTAATGATATTGGTGGGAGCTGTCTTTGTGGCAGGGCCGGCCGGACTGCTTGCCAAGTTGACCCCTGACAGCTTGGATACCACCTTCTGGATTATTGTTGTTTTCGCTTATTATATCTTTGCCACTTTGCTGCCGGTAGATAAGATTATCGG
>ERZ825525.1866-NODE-1866-length-15668-cov-3.099981_pt1 | contig 15668 bp, 14 predicted proteins | sample MGYA00519930_ERZ825525 | MGnify/ENA primary metagenome ERZ825525 (study PRJEB31778, sample SAMEA3449203) | human gut metagenome | biome: human gut; feature: human-associated habitat; material: faeces | place: United Kingdom | collected 2010/2012 ... | reverse complement strand
GTGGCGGCGTGGATGGTGGACATGAGCGCCTGCTCAATGCCGAACTCGTCGTTGACGACCTTGGCAAGGGGCGCTAAGCAGTTGGTGGTGCAAGAGGCGTTGGAGACGACCTTCATGTCGGAATGGAGCAGCATGTGGTTCACGCCCATGACGAACGTGGGGGTGACCTCATCCTTGCCGGGCGCTGTCAGGATGACCTTCTTCGCGCCGCCCTTGAAGTGGCGGGACGCCTTCTCGGTGTTGTTGTACGCACCGGTGGATTCGATGACGTATTCCGCGCCGCAGCTCTCCCAGGGGATCATGGCGGCGTCCGCCTCGCTGAACACGCGGATCCTGTGGCCGTTGACGATGAGGTTCTGATCCTCACGCTCCACCGTGCCGATGAACTGACGGAACACGGAATCGTACTTGATCATATAGACCATGTAATCCACGTCCGCCTTGCGGAGATTGATGCCGCAGATGTCAAACGTCTCCGGACGCTCCATCATGATGCGCAGGACGACACGTCCGATTCGGCCGAAGCCGTTGATGCCGACTTTGATCGCCATAGCTGAGTTTCCTCCTAATATCCCCGTTCGGGTATTCCGGCGGCGCGCCGCCTCGCTCGTAAGCCTATCGTAACACAGGCCGGAAGCTTTGTGTACCCCCTTTTGCACAAAACGCATGACGAAAAAAAGTTGCATTTTTGCCGGTTTTCACAGCTTTTTCACGAATGGATAGTACAAGGAATTTGAAATATTCCATACGTTTGCTACCGCCCGACCGGCAGAAAAGAAAGCGGCAGTCCCCCGCCGCTTTCTTTTTTCTCCCTTTTAAGATAATGGTTGCTGCTGCTTAGGCAGCCGACGTCCATGTAGACTTAGTTCATCCGCCGGAAAATAAACAAGAGCAAGCCTCAGTTGCACCTTGCTCTTGTTATGCGGCGTATAGTTTTCAATTTGCCAGTTCAAAAGTTGTTAGTCTTTTCTTTGACCACGATATCATAGTTTTTATCCAGCGCTCAGTAATTGATTTGCATAGCGGCTAAGCCTCTCACACGGTTCGTATTTTGCCTTATATCCTACGCCGTTGATTATGACAAACGGATTGAATGCTGTAATTTTTTCCTGAGCCCCATCAGCCATTGTTAGCGTGAACAAGACCGTTTGACCGCAATAGTCGTTATATGAATGATCTTCATTATAGATGGTAACCTCGCCGAGATATGAAACAAGTTCTTCTACATCTGTAATTTGGACTGTCTTATCGGGCGGAAAGAAATAGACTGTTGCGGAAACAATATCGGAGGCTTTCAAATCTTTATAAGGCATTTTCCCTCTCAAAATAATCACGCCTGCCGTCAGAACGATGATCGCAACTGCCATAGTGATAGCTACTTTCTTTCTCATACGGACAACTCCTTTCGAAATATATCATGGTAGTTTGGACAGGCAATCTGCCCAGCAACCATTAACTTAAAAGGGAGTTATATTTTTCCTTTTCCATCCACGCAAGCTCTTTTTGGCCTGTGGGATTCACTTTGCGTTTTTTTCTTCCTCCAGCGCCTTTTCCAGCGCGATGGAGAGCTGGTCGGGGCAGGAGGTCGGCTTGAAGCCGCAGCGGATGCCGCGCATCCGCTCGATGGCGTCCGTGGCCTTCATGCCGCGCACAAGGCTCGAAATGCCCTGCAGGTTGCCGTTGCAGCCGCCGAGCACGCGCACATCCTTGATGACGCCGTCCTCCAGATCAACTTCCATCTGCTTCGAGCAGGTGCCCTTGGGATAATAGGTATAGGTCGTCATGGGGTCTCCTTACTTGGTCTTGATGATGGCCGCAAACAGCGACGCGGGCTTGTCCGTGCGGTTGGCGATGCCGTGACTCTCGCCGTCATAGCAGATGGCGAAGTCGCCGGGGTGCATTTTGCGCTCGGTGCCGTTGTCGTTGAGCGTGACCTCGCCCTCATGGAAGAAGAACACCTCGTACTCGCCGGTGTGGGTGTGCGTGCCCAGCGAGCAGCCCGGCTCGAGCTTGATCTCGGCGAACATCTTCGCGTTCTCCGGCATGTTCTCCAGCACATAGTCGCGCTTGTCGAGCGTACCGTCGCCGCCGCGGGCGTTGGGCGTCAGGACCTGCTTTCGGTCCTCTGCACGAATGATCATAAATCATCTCTCCTTTGCCATTTGGCTTTTGTCGGGACAAGCATACCACAAAGCGCGGCGCGGTGCAAGTCCCCCCGCGCGGCACGGCAAAAAATCCCGCGCCGCCTTGACGCGGACGCCGCGCCGGTGCTATCATAGGCTCACCGAATCTCATTCAGGAGGCTTTTCCGATGAAAACTGTTATTGCCACCACTGCGGCGCCCGGCGCCATCGGTCCCTATTCGCAGGCCATCGAAGCAGGCGGCTTCGTATTCGTCTCCGGCCAGCTCCCGCTCGATCCCGCCACCGGCGCGTTCGTCCCCGGCGGTGTGGAGGAGCAGGCCGAGCAGTCGCTCCGAAACCTCAAGGCCGTTCTCGCCGGTGCGGGCTGCACGATGGAGGATGTGGTCAAGACCACCGTTTTCCTCACCGACATGGGCGCGTTCGCCGCGGTGAACGCCGTGTACGCCAAATATTTTGAGGGCGATTGCCCCGCGCGCAGCGCGGTGCAGGTCGGCGCGCTGCCCAAGGGCGCGCTGGTCGAGATCGAAGCCATCGCCGTCAAGAAATAACATGGCGCAGCCGACACGCTGCGGCTGGGCCGGACCGGAGCCGATCTACCTCGATTACCACGACCACGAGTGGGGCCGCCCCACGCACGACGATCGCGCGCTCTTTGAGCTGCTGTCCCTCGAGGGGATGCAGGCGGGGCTTTCGTGGATCACCATTCTCAAAAAGCGCGAGGCTTTCCGCGCGGCCTTCGCGGACTTCGAGCCTGCTGCGGTCGCCCGCTTCGATGAAGCAAAGGTCGCGGAGCTGATGCAGAACGCCGGCATCGTCCGCAACCGCCGCAAGATCGTCTCCGTCATTGAAAACGCCCGGCATTTTTTAGAGGTGCAGCGGGAGTTCGGCAGCTTCGACCGCTTTCTCTGGGCCTACGTCGACGGCAAGCCCATCGTCAACAGCCCAGAGACGGACGCCGACGTGCCCGCCTCCACCCCGCTCTCCGACCGCATCAGCCGCGACCTGAAAAAGCGCGGCTTTACCTTTGTCGGCACCACCATCGTCTACTCCCTGCTCCAGTCGGCGGGGCTGGTGGACGACCATCTGAAGGGCTGCAGCTGGCACGCCAGCTGCCGTCCGCCGGAATAACGCGAAACAGAGGAGAGCTCCGCGAGCTTTCCTCTGTCCGTTTTGAAAGACGCGCGGCGGCGGTTGATTTTCTCCTCTGCGCGGCATACTAATCAAAAATACTTTCAGGAGGTTTCCCATGTGTACCGCAGCAACGTACCAAACCAGAGACTTTTACATGGGCCGCACGCTCGACTATGAGTTTTCCTACGGCGAGGAGATCGTCATCACTCCGCGCCGCTTCCCCATCGCCCTGCGCCACGGCGGCGTGATGGACACGCATTACGCCATCATCGGCACGGCGCACGTCGCCGATGGCTTCCCGCTTTACTACGACGCGGTGAACGAAAAGGGGCTCGGCATGGCGGGGCTCAACTTTGTCGGCAGCGCGCAATACGCCGAGGTCGTCCCCGATCGGGAGAATATCGCGCAGTTTGAGTTCATTCCCCGGCTGCTGGGCCGCTGCGCGACGCTCGCGGAGGCCCGTGAGGCCCTGCGCACGCTGAATCTCACCGGCACGCCGTTCAGCGAACGCCTTCCCGCCTCGCAGCTTCATTGGCTCCTTGCCGACAAAAGCGGCGCGGTCGTGATCGAGTCCGTCGCGGACGGTCTGAAGGTCTACGACGATCCCGCGGGCGTGCTGACGAACAACCCGCCCTTCCCGCAGCAGATGTTCGCGCTCAACAACTTCATGCACCTCTCGCCGAAGCAGCCGGAAAATCTCTTTTCCGACGCGCTCCCGCTCACGCTCTACAGCCGCGGCATGGGCGCGCTGGGACTGCCCGGCGACCTCTCCTCCGCCTCGCGCTTTGTGCGCGCGGCGTTCACGCGGCTCCATTCCGTCTCCGGCGAGGGCGAAGCCGACAGCGTCGGGCAGTTCTTCCACATCCTCGGCGCGGTCGAGCAGCAGAACGGCTGCTGCGAGGTCCGCCCCGGCGAATACGAGCGGACCATCTACACCTCCTGCTGGAACGCAGACCGCGGCATCTATTACTACACGACCTACACCAACCGCCGCATTTCGGCGGTGGAGCTGCGCCGCGAGGACCTCGACGCCGCCGCGCTCATCCGCTACCCGATGCGCACGCGGGAGGACATTTTTTATCAGAACGCCCCCGGCACGGAGTCTTAGCGCCCCCGCCCGCAGCCCCTCCTTCCCCTGCAATTTTGTCACATTTTTGACAATGTGGGACGATTCTGACAAGGGCACCGGACAAATCTGATAAATTGCGTGTAAAACTGCTAAGTTCGGCAAATTTTCTTGCCATCGTTCCGTATAAGTTGTAATATTTTTGTAATCTGATGGGATCGGGAACGTTCCCGATGACCCCCCGGATAAATTTTGAATTGGAGGAAAATTTGCATGAAAAAGCTCATTGCTCTGCTCCTCTGCCTGGTGATGGCGCTCAGCCTGGTCGCCTGCGGCAGCAAGCAGGACGACACCCAGGCCCCCGCTGACGATCAGCAGGGCGCCGAAGAGACCAGCCTCGTCGACGCCGCCAAGGCCGAGGGCAAGCTCGTGGTCTACGGCTCCTGCGAGGAGGAGTACCTCGCCGCCGCCTGTGAGAACTTCGAGAAGATGTACGGCATCGAGGTCGAGTATCAGCGTCTGTCCACCGGTGAGGTGCAGGCCAAGATCGAGGAAGAGAACGGCAATCCGTCTGCCGATGTCTGGTTCGGCGGCACGACCGATCCCTACAACGTCTGCGCGGCCGAGGGTCTGCTCGAGGCCTATCAGGCGGAGAACGCCTCTCACATCGCCAAGCCCCAGTACAAGAACGCTGACGGCTACTGGTACGGCATCTACACCGGCATCCTTGGCTTCATGGTCAACACCGACGAGCTCGAGCGCATGGGTCTTGAGGCTCCTCAGGATTGGCCCGACCTGCTCAAGCCCGAGTACAAGGGCCTGATCTGGCTGTCCAACTACAACACCGCCGGCACCGCCAAGCTGGTCATCAACACCATGATCCAGAAGTACGGCCACGATGAGGGCATCCAGTACCTCGTCGACCTCGATAAGAACATCGAGGTTTACACCAAGTCCGGCTCCGGTCCGAGCAAGAACGTCGGCACCGGCGAGTGCGTCATCGGCATCGGCTTCCTGCATGACGGCATCACCCAGATCATCGACAACGGCTACGATAACATCGAGCTGATCATCCCGTCCTCCGGCACCTCCTGTGAGATCGGCGCTACCGCCATCTTCAAGGGCGCCGCGCACCCCAACGCCGCGAAGCTGTGGATCGAGTACGCGCTCTCCCCTGACTGCGTGAACCTCGCCGCTCAGAACGGCTCCTATCAGTTCCTGGTCATTGACAACGCCACCCAGCCCGAGGCTGCCGCGGAGTTCGGTCTGGACCCCGAGAACGTCATGGACTATGACTTCGACGACGCCACCAAGAACATCAAGACCTACGTTGAGGAGGTCATGAATGCTCTGGCCGCCTCCGGCGCGAACACCGGCGACGAGAACCGCTTCCAGGTGAAGTAATTCTCCCTACATCGTCTATCGCATCGACCCAACGATCCCGACGGGGCGGCGGCATGAGCCGCTGCCCCGCCTGCGTTTTCCTCCAAACCACCAAGAAAGGAGTTCCCTATGGTACGTTCTCAAAGCGCGGCGCTGGACCGGAAAAAGCTGATGGCCGATCCCATCATGGTCACCACCATCGTCGTGCTCATCACCTTTCTGACTCTGTTCATTCTCTATCCGCTGGCGATCCTGCTGGTGGACAGCTTCGTGGGCGACGGCAGCTTCGGCTTCGGCATCTTCGAGCGCATCTTCGCCATGCCCACCTTTACCAAGGCCATCACCAACACGCTGAAGGTCGGCTTCCTCGTCGGCATCCTCTCGGCGCTGCTCGGCCTGCTCTTTGCCTATGTCGAAGTCTACGTCCGCGTCGGTAAATTTGTCGGCGGCCTTTTCAAGGTCGTCTCGATGCTGCCGGTCGTCTCCCCGCCGTTCGTGCTGTCGCTTTCCATGATCATGCTCTTCGGCAAGTCGGGCATCATCACCCGCTTCCTGCTCGGCATCTACGACAACAGCGTCTACGGCTTCTGGGGCATCGCCGTCGTGCAGACGCTCACCTTCTTCCCCGTGTGCTACATGATGCTCAAGGGTCTTTTGAAGAACATCGACCCCTCGCTTGAGGAGGCCGCGCGCGACATGGGCGCGAGCCGCTGGAAGGTCTTCACCAGCGTCACGCTGCCGCTGATGCTCCCCGGTCTCGGCAACGCCTTCCTCGTCACCTTCATCGAGTCCATCGCCGACTTCGCCAACCCCATGCTCATCGGCGGCTCCTACGATACCCTCGCCACCACCATTTATCTGCAGATCACCGGCTCCTACGATAAGCCGGGCGCGGCGGCGATGGCGGTCGTGCTGCTGTGCATCACGCTGGCGATGTTTGCGGTGCAGAAGTATTACCTCGAGCGCAAGACCGCCGCGACCCTGACCGGCAAGGCCTCCCGCGGCCGTATGCTCATCGAGGATAAGAGTGTCAAGATCCCGCTGACCATTCTCTGCGGTCTTGCCGCCACCTTCGTCATCCTCATGTACCTGTGCGTGCCCATCGGCGCGTTCTTCCCCACTTGGGGCTACAAGTTCTTCCCGCTCACCGGCAAATGGTTCAAGCTCATCTTCACGCGCTACCACGGTCTGCAGGCGTTCTGGGATTCCTTCCGCCTGAGCCTCATCTCCGCCCCCATCACGGCGCTGCTGAGCATGATCATCTCCTACCTCGTCGTCAAGCGGAGCTTTAAGTCCAAGGGCTTCATCGAGGCGGTGTCCATGCTCGCCATGGCCGTGCCCGGCACGGTGCTCGGCGTCGGCTACATCCGCGGCTTCTCCGCGGGCGTGTTCCGCACCGGCTTCCTGCAGGGGCTTTACGGCACGGGATTGATCCTCATCATCGTCTTTGTCGTGCGTTCGCTGCCGACCGGCACGCGCAGCGGCATCTCCGCCCTGCGTCAGATCGACAAGTCCATCGAGGAATCCGCCTACGACATGGGCGCGGACAGCTTCAAGGTCTTTATGACCGTCACGCTGCCGCTCATCAAGGACTCCTTCCTCTCCGGCCTTGTGACCGCGTTCGTGCGCTCCATCACCGCAATTTCCGCCATCATCCTGCTCGTGACGCCGCAGTTCCTGCTCATCACGGTGCAGATCAACGAGTTTGCCGAAAAGGGCTCCTACAGCCTCGCCTGCGCGTTCGCGACGATCCTCATCGTCATCACCTACGGCGCGGTGCTGCTGATGAATCTCTTTATGAACCATTTCGGCACCAGCAAAAAAATGAAGGAGGACTAAGCCATGGATAAGATCAAGAAGGGCGTTCGCCTCGACCATATCTCCAAAATCTATCAGGACCCCAAGACCGGCAAGGACTTCTATGCCGTTAAGGACACCTCGCTGACCATCGAGCCGGGTTCCTTCGTCACGTTGCTCGGCCCCTCCGGCTGCGGCAAGACCACCACGCTGCGCATGATCGCGGGCTTTGAAAGCCCCGACGAGGGCGAGATCTACCTCGGCGACGAGCCGATCAACGCCCTCACGCCCAACAAGCGCGACACCGCGATGGTGTTCCAGTCCTACGCCCTGTTCCCCCACTACAACGTGTTCGACAACGTGGCCTACGGCCTGAAGCTGCGCAAGGTGCCGAAGGACGAGATCCGCGAGCGCGTCATGCACATCCTCGACCTCGTCGAGCTGACGGGCATGGAGGGCCGCATGACCAACCAGCTCTCCGGCGGTCAGCAGCAGCGCGTGGCGCTTGCCCGCGCGCTGGTCATCGAGCCGAGCGTGCTGCTCTTCGACGAGCCGCTCTCGAACCTCGACGCCAAGCTGCGCGTTTCCATGCGCACCGAGATCCGCCGCATCCAGCAGGAGGTCGGCATCACCGCCATCTACGTCACGCACGACCAGAGCGAGGCGATGGCGCTCTCGGACCAGATCATCATCATGAACAAGGGCGTCGTCGCTCAGATCGGCACGCCGCAGGAGATCTACTATCACCCCGTGAGCGAGTTCGTCGCCGACTTCATCGGCGAGGCGAACTTCCTGCGCGGCAAAATGACCGGCACGGAGAACGGTCTGGCTGTGCTGGACGTCGAGGGCGAGCGTCTGGCCGTCGTCCCGCGCGAGGGGATGCGCGTCGGCGAGGAGTACACCGTCGTGCTGCGTCCCGAGTCCGCGGCGCTCTCCGACGAGGGCGGGCTGCCCTGCACCGTTGAGCTTTCCTGCTTCATGGGCTCGTACCAGAACTATCACGTCCGCGTGGGCAATACGCTCGTCAAGCTCGCCGAGAACGATCCGCGCAACAAGCGCATCTACCGCGTGGGCGAGCAGTGCCATCTGACCTTCGCGCCCGACACCGTCCACGTTCTGTAAAACCTATCTGACTGCAAAAAAGGAGTCCGCTGTCCTCGGCAGCGGACTCTTTTTTTCATCCTGCGGTCAGGCCGCGCAGCGCTTTCCTATTCCCCGAGCCTTGCGCTCATGTCCCGCCGCGCGGCGGCGCAGAGGGCCGCGGCCTCCGCCATCGTCCGCGCGTGCGCGGAGTAGTAGAGCTTGAGCTTTGGTTCCGTACCGCTCGGGCGGACGATGACCTTAACGTGCGCCGTGCGCAGCTCCAGCACGTCGCTTGCCGGCAGGCCGTCCAGACCGCCGAGGTAGTCGCGCACCCTCGTGACGCGCTCGCCCGCGAGCGTGTGCGGCGGAGCCGCGCGCAGGGCCGTCAGAATGGCGCTCATGCGCTCCATGCTGTCCTCGCCGGGCAGGACGATGCTTTGCAGCTCATTGCGGTAATAGCCGAATTTTTCGTACAGCGCGTCCATCGCCTGCGCGAGCGTCATGCCCTGCGCGCGGTACCATGCAGCCATTTCGCAGCAGAGCAGCGCGGCGTTCACCGCGTCCTTGTCGCGGACGTGCGGGCCGGAGAGATAGCCATAGCTCTCCTCAAAGCCGAAGAGATAGCGCTCCGCCTCCCCCGCCCTTTCCAGCTCGCCGATCTGCTCGCCGATGAATTTGAAGCCCGTGAGCGTGCGGCGCAGCTCAACGCCGTAATGCGCGGCGACCGCGTCTGCCATGTCGGTGGAAACGATGGTCGTCACCGCCACGGGACGCGCGGGCATCGTGCCGTTTTCGCTCCGCCGGCGGCAGAGGTAATCGAGCAGCAGCACGCCCATCTCGTTGCCCGTGAGCAGGCGGTAGTCCTCGCCGTCGGGCACCGCCGCGCCCATGCGGTCGCAGTCGGGGTCGGTGCCGAGCAGCAGATCGGCGCGCGTTTCGCGCGCGAGCGCGAGGCCGTGCTCCAGCGCCGCGCGCTCCTCGGGATTCGGGTAGGGACAGGTCGGAAAGCTCCCGTCGGGCCACGCCTGCTCGGGCACGAGCGTCACGTCCGTCACGCCGATGCGGCGCAGGATCTTTGTCACGCACTCGCGCCCTGTGCCATTGAGCGGCGTATAGACCACGCGCAGCGCGGATCTGTCGCCATCCCAGACGCTCCGGCGCTCCACCGCGTCGAGGAAGGCCTCCAGGCAGTCCTCACCGATCATGCGGATGGTTCCGTCCGCCAGCGCATCGGCAAAGCCGCACAGACGCACGCCGTCAAAATGATCTGCGGCCCCGATGTGCTTCGATACGGCATCCGCCGCCTCGAGCGTGATCTGGCAGCCGTCGGGACCGTAGACCTTGTAGCCGTTGTAGGCGGCGGGGTTGTGGCTCGCCGTAACGCACACGCCCGCCCCGCATCCGTAATAGCGCACTGCCCAGCTCAGCGCGGGCGTTGGCTCCAGGCGCGGATAGAGATAGGCGGTCACGCCGTTGACGGCAAGCACACGCGCGGTCTCGCGCGCGAAGCGCGCCGAGCCGATGCGGCTGTCGTAGGCAATGGCGCAGCGCAGCGGCAGTCCCGCCGCCTTGAGGTAAGCGGCAAGTCCCTGCGTCGCGCGGCGGACAACGTAAACATTCATGCGGTTCGTGCCCGCGCCGAGCACGCCGCGCAGTCCGCCGGTGCCGAAGGCAAGGTCACGGTAAAAGCGGTCCTCGATCTGTGCGGCGTCGCGCACCTCGTCGAGCGCGGAAAGCTCCGCGCGCAGCGCGTCATCCTCCACACGCGCGAGCCAGCGGCGGTAAGTGTTCAGAGCGGTCATCGTCTTCCTCCAGCAGAAAATTTTACTTTATTATTAAAGCACGCTTTGCCCGCTTCGTCCAGAAGAATGGATTGCAAAGTGCGCTTTTTCCTGTTAAAATGGTAAAGAAATTCGTCGGATCAGGAGGGATGCCCGTTATGCGCCGCTGCTGTCTGCTGCTCGTCTGCCTGCTTCTGCTCACCGGCTGCGGCCGCGCGGACACGCAGGACGTCTCCTCCTTCGCGCCCGCTGAGGGGGACCGTCTGGTCATTTTCACCTCGCACAAGGAAACGATCTATGAGCCCATCCTCAAGGAATTTGAGCAGCGCACCGGCATCTGGGTCGAGCTGGAGACCGGCGGCACCGTGACGCTCCTTGAGCGCATCGCCGCGGGGGAAAGCGGCGCCGACCTGATGTTCGGCGGCGGCGCGGACAGTCTGAGCGCGTACAGCGCGTGCTTCGCGCCCTATGTGAGCGAATACGCCGGCGACGTTGCGCCGGAATACGATCTCGGCGGCGGTATATGGACGCCCTTTTCCGCTCTGCCGGTCGTGCTGATCTACAACACCAAGCTCGTGCGGCAGAATCCGCCCGAGCGCTGGGCCGACCTGCTCGACGCGGGCTGGCGCGGGCGCATCGCCTTTGCCGACCCGACCGTTTCCGGCTCGAGCTGCACCGCGCTCGGCACCCTTCTGCAGGCCGTCGGCGGCAACACCGACAACACCCTCGCCGCGTTCTTCCGCAATCTTGACGGACGCATCATCGCCGACAGCGGCGGCGTGGTCCCCGCCGTGGCAGACGGCAGCTGCTACGTCGGCGTGACGCTGGAGGAAAACGCCCGCAAGGCCATCGCCGATGGGCTCGACGTCGCCATCGTCTACCCCGCCGAGGGCACGAGCGTCCTGCCGGACGGCGCGGCCATCGTCCGCGGCTGCGCGCACGAGGAAAACGCGCGGAAATTCATCGACTTTCTGCTCTCGCCCGATGTTCAGCAGCTGCTGGGCGCGGAGCTCAGCCGCCGCAGCGTGCGCACGGATACCGCCTCCGACGCGCTGCCCGAGCTGACCGTCCTCCCCTACGATCTGCGCCGCGCGGATGAGCGGCGGCAGGAGCTCTTCGACGCCTGGCAGGCGCTGTGCGGGGAGGTGGAAGCATGAGAGCATGGCTTGAGCGGTCCTTCCGAAACCGCATTTTTCTCACCGTCCTGCTCGTCGCGCTCGTGCCGCTGCTGCTGTGCGACGTGCTGATGACGCAGGTGATGATCTTCCGCAGCGAGCACACCCTGCGTACCGACGCGCAGGAGGAGATGGCGCTGCTCACCACGCAGCTCGACGCGCTGCTTACCGACTGCGGCGACGTCACGCGCGCCCTGGCCGGCAGCACCGTGACGCGCAGCGCCCTGCGCCGCGGCGGCAGTGACTCGCGCACGCTCTATCAGCTTTTGAACCGCAGCACGGTCGCGCTGCGCGAATACGCCGACTTTGAGGTCTACGGCGAGGACGGCGACTGCCTCTACACCACGGCGAACGTATGGCCCGCCGCGCAAAGCACCGGCTGGGGCATACTCAGCGCGGCCCGCGCGGCAGACGGCATTGTGCTGCGCGCCGGAAACGGCGGGCTCGCCGGAGCCTGTCCCGTGACCGCGCGCGGCGGTGCGGTGCTCGGCTATGCCGTGTTCCGCATGGACGACGCCAACTTCGACGCCTTCTTCGCGCCCCTGCTGCGCGGCGCGGACGATCTGCTGCTCGTCGATGCGACGTGGCGGCTGCTCTACGCCTCCCAACCCCTGCGCGCCGACGATACCCTTGCCCTGCTGCGCGCGCAGCTGCTCTCCGGCAAATCTCTCTCCGATGGGGACGGCGAGCGCAGCTACTACGTCGGCGCCTGCGCGGAAAGCGGCTTTTCGCTCATTCTGCAGCAGCCGCAGACCTATACCGCGCAGGTCGTCCGGTCGATCTACCTCGTCGCCGCGCTGATGGGCGCGCTGTGTCTGGTGCTCTGTCTCGTGTGCGCCTGGTGGCTCAGCCGCCGTCTCTTTGAGCCGGTCAACGAGCTCGACGGCGCGATGCGCCGCGTCGAGGGCGGCGATTACGATGTGCGCATCGAAAGCACACGGCAGGATGAAATGGGCCGCCTCGCGGCGAGCTTCGACCGCATGACGGCGGAGTACCGCCAGAACCTTGAGCGCAGCGTGCAGCGCGAGCGCGAGCTGAACGAAACGCGCCTGCGGATGCTCCAGTCCCAGCTCAACCCGCACTTTCTCTACAACACGCTCGACTGCATGAAGTGGCTGGGCGTAACCGGCGGCGTGCCGCAGGTGGCGGAGCTGGCCGCCGACCTCGCCGCGCTGCTGCGCGCGGGCATCTCCGGCAGCGAGTACATCACGCTTGAGGAGGAGCTCGAGCTGATCGGGCGCTACCTCGCCATTCAGGAGGTCCGCTTCGGCGACCGCTTCGTCTGTGAACTTGATGTGGACGAGCGCTTCCAGCACTGCGTGGTGCCCAAGCTCATTTTACAGCCGCTGGTGGAAAACGCCATCATCCACGGCGTGGCCGACAGCGACGAGGGCTTCATCAAGCTCTGGGCGGAGGAGGACGCGGAGGGCTATCTGCTGCTCAAGGTGTCCGACAACGGCAGCGGCATCCCGCCGGAGGTGCTCGAACGGCTCAACAGCCATGAGCTTATTCCCGGCGGCCATCTGGGCCTGAACAACGTGGACCGCATCGTGCGCCTGAGCTACGGTGAGAGCTGCGGTCTGAGCGCATATCCGAACGAGGGCGGCGGCAGCTGCGTGCAGCTGCGGCTCCCGATGCAGAAAGGAGAGGACCATGCTCAAGGTACTGATCGTTGACGACGAGGCCGTGGTGCGCCGCGGCATCGTGCTCGGCATCGACTGGGCCTCGCTCGGCTGTGCCGTGGTCGGCGAAGCCGCCAACGGCGAGGAGGGTCTGGCCGCCGCCGAGCGCTACAGCCCCAACCTCATCATCACCGACGTGCGGATGCCGCACATGGACGGCATCGAGATGATGCGCGTCCTGCGTGAGCGCGGCAGCACCGCTCACGTCATCGTGCTCACCGCCTACAACGACTTCGACTATGCCCGCTCGGCGCTCCGCTTCGGCGCGGCGGACTATCTGTTGAAGCCCTTCCGCGACCAGGAGCTCGTCGCCGCCATCGAGCGCGTGCGCGAGAAGGCCGAGGCCTTCTCCAGCCGCAGCGCGCAGGACGATCTGCTGGCGCTGCCCAAGGGCGACAAGAGCAAATATGTGCTCCAGACGCTCGAATACATCGCCGCGCACTACGCCGACGCGGACATCAACATCACCACCATCGCCCGTTCCATCGGCATCAGCGAGGGCCATCTGAGCCATGTGTTCAAAAAGGAGACGAGCTACACCGCGCTCGGCTACCTCACGCTCTACCGCATCCACATGGCGCGCAGGCTCCTCGCCGACTGCCGCTACAAGGTCTACGAGGTCGCCGGCATGGTCGGCTACCGCGATGTCGCCTACTTCGGCTCGACCTTCAAAAAGCTCACCGGTCTCTCCCCCTCGGAGTATCAGGACCGCTGCCGGTAGAACGCGCAGGCTGCACAAAAAAGTACGGAACATACCGGACAAGCTCAGCGGACTTTCACAGCATTTCGCAGAAATGCCCGCATAATCGCAGACTTGTCCCGTTCCGCGCCGGCGCCGCGGAAGGTATAATACTGTATGTGGTATTTTATGCCGCAACTACAAACGAAGGAGAACAACGATGAAAAGAAAACTCTTAGCGCTCCTGCTTGCCTCCGTCATGGTCCTCAGCCTCGTCGCCTGCGGCCAGAAGGAGACTCCGGACACGCCCGAGACGCCCGACGATCAGGAAGAGGTCAAGGACTACTCCGGCTACACCATCCGCATCTATTCCAACTCCAACTCCACCGAGCGCACCACCTGGCTCATTCAGGAAGCCAAGGACGCCGGCTTCACCATCAGCATTGACGATAACTCCGTCATCTCCGGTGATACCGCCGCCATTCAGGCCGCCAATGAGAACAAGGACGGCGACATCCTCTTCGGCCTCAACGAGACCCGCTGGAGTCAGGTCGTCGACGGCGTTTACGAGAACCTCAAGCTCGTTGACTGGACTCCCACCTGGGCAGGTGAGGTCGGCGAGTACGCCTATCCCGGCGCGGCCTACGGCCTCGTCATCCAGAACGTTCTGATGCTCTACCGCAACGACGAGCTCGGCACCAACGGCGAGAAGCTCCACTTCCAGCACTGGGCCGACATCGTGAACTGCGGCTACACCTGGTACCGTCAGAACAAGGTCGGCGGCACCACCAACGCCAACATCAACAGCGCCATGCTGTACCCCTTCACCGATCCCACCAGCCCTGCCGGCGGCATCACCGTGGAAGGCTGGAAGACCCTGTGGGCCTACTGCGCCGGCGGCAAGAGCGGCGGCGATGACTACAAGTACGGCTTCACGCCCCTGAACCGCGGCGACGTGCAGGTTTCTTCCTTCTACTCTTCTTCTCTGTATGGCAAGATCGACGAGGCCGCCTCTGAAAGCGATCATCCCCTGAAGGGCACCATGGAGCCTGAAAACTGGGCGCTGGTGGACATCGCCGACGGCACCTACTACATCGCCGAGTATCTGGGCATCCTGAACCGCGAAGGCCGCACTGAGGAAGAAACCAAGGCTGTGACCGCTTTCGCCGACTGGTTCGGCTCCGCGGAAGTGCAGGCTGCCTGGAGCGACGAGTTCGACTCCTTCCCCTGCAACCAGGTTGCCGCCAAGGAAATCTACGGCGAAGATATCCCCGCCATCTACCAGATCAAGAACTTCGCCCTGACCAAGGTCGAAGGCACCGACATGACCTACGCCGAGTATGTGGCCGCCCAATCCGCCGAGTGGACCAACATCATGACCAACCTCGGCTTCTACTGGGCCGACGCTTCTCAGGCTCCCGCCGAACCCGACTGGGATAACCTGCAGTGGGACACTCTGACCCAGAAGGCCGCTGAATAAGCAGCGGAATCATCATTCCGTTCCAATGGGGGAACCTGCCGTCGGCGGGTTCCCCCAACGACCATCTACGCAAAAAACGCAGGGAAAGCCTTTCCCACATTCCAATCCTGCGGAAGGTTTTCCCTGCGTTTTTTACAAACTGCATCAAGGAGTGATTTTCCCCATGATCGAACTGAAGGACATTATCGTCAAATTCGGTGATTTTGAAGCGCTGCACAACATCAACGTGGACGTGAAGGAAGGCGAATTTTTCACCTTCCTGGGCCC